>Ga0316604_10000935_pt1 | contig 29613 bp, 27 predicted proteins | sample OWC_soil_day20_C_FD_207650 | JGI IMG/M metagenome (GOLD analysis project Ga0316604, IMG submission 207650) | Wetland soil microbial communities from Old Woman Creek delta, Ohio, United States - OWC_soil_day20_CT | ecosystem: Environmental > Terrestrial > Soil > Wetlands | place: USA: Ohio... | reverse complement strand
ATCATCGGGAGACACGCCGGTAGAGATCTGGCCAGGTTCTCGAACCAGAAATGGGGGGAATGCCGCCGGCGTCGATGCGTCTCATCCGGAGCGAACCCAATCTTTACAAATAATTATGGTGCACGAACTGGTGTGACATCCGCCCAAAAAGACCATTTATGGTCGGCACTTACGTTCGAAAAGTACTCTCCCGTCAAATCATTTCACACATCATCAAGATAAACGAAAGCGACTATTTTTTGCGGGATGTTGTGGAGGCTGATGATTCTCTGAGTACTTTCCGACGGTTCCGAAATGAGCGTGTTCGGCTCATTGTATCAGGCCAATCAACACGCGACTTGTTCGCCTTCAGCTGGTCCACCATGCCTGTTTGCCGATTCAGCTCGGGAGTTAAATTCATGCGCAAAGATATTGTCACACAGCCGGAGACGGCAATCGGCGACGACCCCAAGGAAAGCAACGGGAAAATCATCGGCGGGGCTTGGTTGTTTACCAATCGCTCAGCCGAAAGGATTGATTTCAATTTTGGGCAACTCGAAAAAGAAGAATCAGAAACAACAAAAGAAAATTAAGATAACAATATTGTAAAATTAATATAATGATCAATTTTTAAAATAAAATTTCTCCGCAATGAAGCACATCTAAGTTAAAACTCAACTAGAAAGTTTACCTGATGCCACGTTTATTCACAATCGCCGGATTCTTTGCCATCCTTGCCACGTTTACTCTGCCCGTTCTGGCACAGGGCGCTCAGCAAACCATGTCAATGACGAAGATCGACCCAGCATCGCTCGCCACAGGATATCGGACGTCGAAGATGGTTGGCTCCGCCATCGTCAACGAAGCCAATGAGAAGATCGGTACGGTCGATGATCTGATAGTGACCAAGGACGGAACCGTACCCTATGCGGTCATCTCAGTCGGTGGCTTTCTGGGTGTGGGCACGAAATACGTCGTTGTCCCAGCCAATCTGCTTGTGGTGCAGAACGACCAGATGACATTGACCGGGGCATCGAAAGACTGGCTGAAGGCTCTCCCTGAATTCAACTATGCCAAGTAAGCGAGCCCCGCCAAGCTGGCCCGTTATTGAACGACTTGGCTCTCGAGGAGACCTCCATGAACATCGGAACAATCTTGCTCGTCGTCCTGATCGTGCTGGTAATCGGGACTTTGCCGCGATGGCCGCATAGCGCCACGTGGGGATATTATCCGAGCGGCGGCTTGGGCTTGATCTTGATCGTTGTCATTATACTGGTGCTTATGCGCCGTATCTAGCCGGCGAATTCCGGGCGTCCGAGCAGCTCGAATCCAAAAGGTATGGCAGCGGTCGGAGGGTGCAGCCGGAAGTGGATGCAGTTCGCATCTATTGTAACCCGCCCAGTTTCAGCACGTAAAGATATTGAGCACTTACTGCCTTTATGGCGATCGTCCACCCATGCGTCCATCTTCATCCTCTAGGTAAGAGTGATTACGAAACCAAAAAGAGCGATGGCCGTCTTGATCGAGGGTTCGATGCCTGCTTCCTCCTCGAACCAGTCGAGGAAGATTGCCATATTCCCGACAGCCGAGCCGCGTCCGGAGTCTCAAAATGCGTGCTCATGCCCCTAAGGGCCGGAGCCATCTGAACGGGGCCGGCATTCTTGCCGCTTGGGCCGGTCGGAAAGAGAAAGGCGCGCCAGTCGAACAGCCGCGCCCCCGGTCAGAACGCGCATTAAAGTGGATTCACCGAGAACGCCGGCATGGGTTCGCCATCTCTCTTGGCCATCAGGAAACGATGCCCGCAATCGAGCGCCTCGCGAATGGTGACGTCCATGTCGAGATAGCGGTAGGTGCCAAGACGCCCGACAAAGGTCACGTCGGATTCACCGAGCGCCTTTTCGATATACTGAGCCAGCAAGGCCCGCTCGTTCACCTGGCGGATCGGGTAATAGGGGATATCGTCCGGCCCGCATTGGCGGCTGAATTCGCGATAGAGCACCGACCCCGCATGACTTTCCCACGGTGCGAAATGCTTGTGCTCGGTAATACGCGTATAAGGCACCCCCACCTCACCGTAATTCATCACCGCGCAGCCCTGCCAGTCGCCGACATAGGTAAACCGCTCGAAATCCAGGGTGCGATAGCCGAGCCGCCCAAGCTCGAAGCCGAACCAGCCATCAATGGATCCTGAGTAAAAGACGTGATCGTAATTGCCTGCCTGCGCGCGCTCGAAATGGGTGTCGAGGCGGACGGTGATGTTCTGATGGCCCAGAATGCGTTCCACCATTGCGGTGTAGCCGTTCTCCGGCATCCCCTGGAACCGATGGAAGAAATAGTTGTCGTCATAGTTGAAGCGCACTGGTAGGCGCTTGAGGATGCTGGCCGGCAGAGAGCGGGGTGAGCGTCCCCATTGCTTCTGAGTATAGCCTTTGAAGAATGCCTCGTAGAGATCGCGGCCGACAAACCGCAGGGCCTGCTCCTCGAAGGTCTGCGGGTCGGCAATAGTCATGTCGGCCTGCTGTTCCACGAAGGCCTTGGCCTCGTCGGGCCGCATCGTCTTGCCGTAGAACTGATTGATCGTATGGAGATTGATCGGGAGTGAATAGATCGCCCCTCCCGACGTGGTTTTCACCTGGTTCTTATACGGCAGGAACCTCTCGTACTTGTTGACGTAATCCCAGACTTCATCGTCGTCGGTGTGAAAGATGTGCGGGCCATAGACATGGACCAGCACGCCGGTATCGGCATCGCGCTCGGTGTGGCAGTTGCCGGCAACGTGGGAGCGAGCATCGACGATCTCTACCCTCAGGCCGGCTTCGGCCAGAACGCGCCCGATCACCGCGCCAGACAGGCCGGCACCGACGATCATGATCGGTCTTGAAGACATGGAGCAGCGCGCCTTTCACAGGATTGGGATCACCGGCGCCAGCTTCCGGCAGGCGGTGAATGCGAGGATGAACCGCGGGGCGCATGAAAAGTTCCACAGCGCCGAGTGGAACCGTTGACCTTGAAAAAGGTTGGAGAGAAGTCTATCGGGCGTCCAATTCTCAAGCCGTCCGCCCCTTCTCTCGCGAAATACGGCGACTTTCATGCCAGGACGCATTGTCGCGGTTTCGGATTTCTGTAATCCGTCACCGCCCCAGCCCAGTTCTATTGACGTCAGCACGATGCAAACGTCGTGGAGCGCTGTTCGGATGCCTGATGAAAGCACTCCACCCCGGGTCGTCGGCGGCTATCTCGAACGCTTGCCATTGGCCTGTGTTGCCGCCAACCTTGTCGATACCGCCGAGGTCTGGAGTTTTGCCGGCGACGACGCGCATCGCGACATCGTCGGCAAAGCCGGTCCGAGCGGACTGATCTACCGGTCGCTCAGGGCGGATGCGCACCCTGCCCCCTATGGATCGGCGGACGCCCTCGCCCACATCGCCCTATATGGTCCGCCGGAAATCCTGTGCGTCTGGGGGCTCGGCGTCACCGAAGCGTTGCTTGAGGCCTGCGCCAGCAGCGTCAGGATCTATAATTCCATTGACGTTGAGCCCCTCCGCATTCCTCCGTCTGTCAGCCGCCATTTCGATATCTTCCTGACCGGCGCGGACTGGCAGTCCGAGCAAATTCGCCAAAGGCACCTCGACGCGACGTGCTCTGTGCTGCCGATCGGGCCCGAGTTTGCCTCGGACGACACGTTTTTTCCGACCGGCGCGGACAAGGACTATGACGTCGTCTACGTCGCGGCGACCCAACCCTACAAACGCCATGACCTGTTGCTCGATGCGCTGTCACGGTTGCCGGGGCGGCGGGCCTTGTGCGTCGTCGGCTACGGCCATCTCACCGAAGATTTGAAGGCCGACGCGCTGCGCCGAGGCCTCGAGGTCGATTGGGCCGGACCGGTCAGTCATTCCGAGGTGAACGAGCTGATCAACCGTGCCCGCGTCGGGGTGGTCTGCGGCGTCGACGATGGCGCACCGGCCATTCTGACGGAGTACATGCTGGCCGGGCTTCCCGTGCTGGCCAATGCCGGGCTTGTCTGCGGCCGGCAGTATATCCGCGACGACACGGGGCTGCTCGCCAGCGAGGCGGATTTCGCCGCGGCGCTCGACCGCCTGATCAAAACCGCCGCCGAATATGTCCCGCGTACGGTCGTCCAGCGGAACTGGACATGGCCCCATTCGGTGCGACGCCTCAACGCATTGATCGAACCCGCAAGAACGCGCAAGAAAAAGGTGCTCGCATGAACCTCCTCCCCATTCGCGCCATGCCGGCCGCCGCTCTCGCGGCTGATGTGCCCCTCATCTGCTTCTCGCATCTGCGCTGGGATTTCGTTCTGCAACGCCCACAGCACCTGATGAGCCGTTTCGCACGCGAACGTCCGGTCTGGTTCTGGGAGGAAATGATCCCGACCGACCATCATCTGGCGTATCTGGAATTTCACGCCTTCGAAGGCACCACGGTGCAAGCGATCCGGCCGAGAGTGCCGCGCGACTTGACCGCAACGGAAACCGAAGAAGCACTGACGGGGCTTCTGAACCAGTTCCTCCAGATCACCGGGACTCATGAACCGGTCCTGTGGTTCTATACCCCGCAGATGTGGCCTTTCGCCCGCAACGTTGCCGCCTCGGCCATCGTCTACGATTGCATGGACGAACTGTCCGGCTTCCGCTTCGCCCCGCCGGACCTGGGTCGCAACGAGGCTCGGTTGCTCGCCGCGGCAGACGTCGTCTTCACGGGTGGCTATAGCCTGTATGAAGCCAAGCGCGGCCAACACGGCAACATTCACCCCTTCCCCTCCAGCGTCGACGCCACGCATTTCGCCGAGGCGCGGCGCGAGCAGCGGGATCCTGTCGATCAGCGATCCATCGCGCACCCGCGTCTCGGCTATTACGGCGTCATCGACGAGCGACTGGATCTCGGCCTGATCCGCGACATGGCGGCGGCGCGCCCGGACTGGCAGATCGTCATGATCGGCCCGATCGTCAAGCTCAGTTCCGGCGATCTGCCGCAGGCCGCGAATATCCATTGGCTGGGGCAGAAAGCCTATGCCGACCTGCCGGCCTATCTCTCCGGCTGGGACGTCGCCCTGATGCCGTTTGCGATCAACGACGCCACGTGCTTCATCAGCCCGACGAAGACGCTGGAGTATCTTGCCGGTGGCCGCCGCGTCGTCTCGACGCCGGTGCGCGACGTCGTGCGCCATTACGGCGACATCGCCGCGGTGCGGATCGCCGCCGACGCCGCCGGCTTCATCGCCGCCTGCGCGAACAGTCTCGACGGGCCCGACCGGTCGCAGGATTGGCTGGACGAGGTCGACCAGATCCTGTCGGCCTCGAGCTGGGACAACAGTTTCGCCGAGATCAGCAAACTCGTGACCAACGCCGCCGCCGCGCGCACCGCCAGCGAGTGGTCAACCACGCCGCACCTTCAGTTGCATGGAGAATAGGATGGCGGCGGAGGTCATCGTTCTCTCGACCGACAGTCCTGACCCGTCCGGAGTTGGACGGTTGATGCTGACGCTCGCCGCGGCCCTGCCCAAGCGCTGGGACGTAAGGCTGCTGTTTGCCGATCACGCGGCGGGCCGCGCCCTCGTCCAGCAAGCCGAGGCAGCGGGTCTGGTCGCCGCGACGGTTCCAGACGACGGCTGGGATGACGCCTTTGCCGGTGTTTCGCTGGTCAACGTCCACGCCGGGATCGGCTGGGAAGGCCACGGCCTTTGCGCCGTGGCGCGACGGGCCGGCGCCGCGGTGATCCGGACGGAGCACCTGCCCTGGCTGATCACCGATCCCGGCCAAGCCGAGGATTACGCCGCGATGCTCGGCAACGTGGATGCGGTAAACACGGTGAGCCGCGCCTCGGCTGAAAGCTGGCGCCCAGTGCTCGCCGCGATGAGTGGCGTACGCATTCCACTCGCCTGCATCCCCAACGGCATCGACGCCGCAGCCCCGGCTCTGCCCCCGCCGGGTGGCCAGACCATCCTGTGCGTTGCCCGCTTCACCGCCCAGAAGAACCATTCCGTCCTGATCTCTGCCATGGAAGGCTTGGCGGCGACGCATCCCGACGCGGAGCTGCAGTTGGTCGGAAGCGGGCCAGAAGAAGAGGCGATCCGCGGTCGCGTCGCCGAGCTCGGCCTCTCCAATGTCGTCTTCCTCGGTCAGCGCGACGATGTGCCGGCCCTGATGGCCAAAGCCGACATCGTGGTGCTGCCCTCCACCTTCGAGGGGTTGCCACTGGTTGTTCTGGAGGCCATGGCCGCTTTGAGGCCGGTGGTGGCCTCCCGGATCGGCGGCGTGACCGAGGCTCTTGGTGACGATCACCCCTGGTTGGTACCGGCCGGTGACGTGCCGGCCCTGGCAAAGGCGCTCGCCGATGCGCTCGACCGCCCCGAGATGCGGGCTGACGTCGCGGATCGGCAGGCCACTCGTTTTCAAGGACAGTTCACCGCATCGCGCATGGGCGAGGACACCGCCCGGCTCTATTCGACAGTTCTCAACAGAAAGAAAAAGGCGCCGTCCATGGTTACTCGATTGGGGTTTATCGGCGCAGGCGGGATCGCCCACCGACATTTCGGCGTGCTGGAACAGATGGACGACGTGCGCATCGTCGCCGTGGCCGATACGGACTTGGCGCGGGCCGAACAAGCCGCCGGCCGGTTCGGCGCCAAGGCATTTGCCGACCACGCCGCCATGCTTGCCGAGGTGGAGCTGGACGCCGTCTATATCTGCGTGCCGCCCTTCGCCCATGGCGAGGTGGAGCGAGCCTGCATCGCGCGCGGGCTGCCCTTCTTCGTCGAAAAACCATTGTCGCTGGATCTGGCGCTCGCCGAGGATATCTCGGCCGAAGTCGAGCGGGCGGGCCTCATCACCGCCGTCGGCTATCACTGGCGCTATCTCGACACCGTCGACGAGGCCCGCGCCCAACTGGCGCGCAATCCGGCCCACCTGATGACCGGCTTCTGGCTGGACCAGACACCACCGCCGCAATGGTGGTGGCGGGCTGACGCGTCGGGTGGACAGGTCGTCGAACAGGCCACGCACATCATCGACCTCGCACGGTTCCTGGCCGGCGACGTGATCGAGGTGTTCGGTCTTGCCGCCCATCGCGACCGTGCCGATTTCGAGGGATTGACGGTTCCGACCGCCACCACCGCCACGCTGAATTTCGCCAGCGGCACCATCGCCAACCTTTCCGCCACCTGCCTGTTGCGCTGGAGCCATCGCGTCGGCCTGCATGTCTTCGCCGATGCGCTGGCGATGGAGATTACCGACCACGACCTGATGATCGACGTCGGTCACGGCCGCCCCGTGCGTTCCGCCGAAGGCGATCCGGTGTGGCGTGAGGACCGCGATTTCATCGACGCGGTTCAGGGCCACGAGAATCGCATCCGCTGTCCCTACGCCGAGGCGCTGGAGACCCATCGCGTCGCGCTCGCCGTCTCGCAATCGGCGGCGTCGGGCGCCGTCGTAAAGATGGAGGTGCTGCGGGCCAACCCGCAGCCCTACTTTTGTGAAGCCGCTTCGTAGGATGCCTGCCCTGCCGCACCAGAACCGCCGCATCCGCAGCCTCGGCATCGAGCGCCTCAACGAGCCCTATTTCTTCCCCTATGAGGAAGGCCCGGCGGGAGATGGTCAGGTCCGCCTGGACCTGATGTTCACCGGCATCAGCGCCGGCACCGAGCTGACCTTCCTGAAGGGCACCAACCCCTATCTCCACAGCCGCTGGGACGAGGGCCGGGGTGCGTTCATCCCGGGTGAGCCGTCGGCGCGCTTTCCGATCAACTTCCTCGGTTACATGGAGGTTGGCCGCGTCATCGACAGCCGGGCGGCCGGCTTCGATGTCGGCGACGTCGTCGCAACGACCTTCGGCCACAAGACCGGCCACACCGCCAATCCCGATCGTGACCTGCTGCTGGCGATGCCGGAGGGAATGGATCCACTCCTCGGCATCTTCGCGGCGCAGATGGGGCCGATTGCCGCCAACGGCATCCTGCATGCCGACGCCGAAGAGTTCGGCGCCGCCGTTCCCTATCTCGGCGCCGGTGTCGCCGGGCGCCCCGTTCTGGTCTGGGGCGGTGGCACCGTCGGGCAGTTTTGCGCCCTGTTCGCCCGTCGCGCCGGGGCATCCGAGGTGGTGGTGGTCGATCCTTCGCCGTGGCGGCAGGATCTGTCGCGGTGCATGGGGTTCAATGCCATGGGCGAGGACGAGGCCTGGCGCTACGCCAAATCGCGGTGGCAAGCCAAGGTGGCCGGCGGGTCCGGCGCCGATATCGTGTTACAGACCCGGCCACGGTCCGACAGCCTGACCATGGCGCTCCGTGCGTTGCGGCCGCAGGGCACGGTGATCGACCTCGCCTTCTATCAGGGCGGCATGGACGACACCCGCCTCGGCGAAGAGTTCCACCACAACGGCCTGTCGATCCGCTGCGCCCAGATCAACCGCATGCCGCGACAACTCGCCCACGCCTGGGACCAGCGGCGCCTGGCGCAGGAAACCCTGGCCCTCCTCGCCGACGAGGGCGAGTTGATCCGCAAGCACATGATCACCCACGTCGTCCCCTACGACGACGCGCCGGAGTTCCTGCGTCATCTCGTCCGCGACCGGCCCGACTTCCTGCAGATCGTGCTGGAGCATGCCTGATGAATGACCGACCTGGCGCTTTTGCCACCGAGGCGCTGACCGAACGGGAACGCGAGGAGCGCCGCGCCATCGCGACGCTCGCCTCCGGCCGCATGCCCGAGCCGCATCCGGATGCTGGCAAGATCCGCATCCTCTGGGTCTTTGCCTGGCTGGTGGTCGGCGGCGAGGAGACCGAGGTTCGCCTTCTGGCTCGGACACTGGACCGCGCCAAATATCGCATCGAGGTGCTGCCCTGCTTTCGCAAGGAAGGGATGCCCGAACAAAGCCATGAGCAACTGCGCGCCCTGGGCGTCACCGTCGATACCGCCGCCTATGGCCTCAGCTTCGAGGATACGGTGCGCTATCTCAGGCGCAAGATCACCGGCGCCGATATCGTCATCTCCTCCCAGAACGTCGCCGACATCTACCCGGCGCTGGAGGGGCTGGCCCTGCGTCCGCCTCTCATCGAGCACGGCGGTCTGGTTTCCGAGGCATTGGCCGGCCCCAAGCACTTCACGGCGCGCTATGTCGGCGTCTGCGGCTCGATCCGCGACGCCGCCGCCTCGCATATGCCCGACCGCCCGCAGCATGCGCTGGAAATCCCATCGATGGTCGACCTTACCGAGTTTGATCCGGAGGCGCGAGCGCCCATGCGCGCGGCGCTGGGGATCGCGCCGGACGCCATCCTGATCGGCTGGGTCGGCCGGCTGGATCGCAAAAAGCGGGTCGAGGATTTCATCCGCGCCGCCGCCGAGTTGGCCGGCACCACGCCCGCCGCCCGCTTCGTCATCGTCGGTGGACCGGACGCCTTCATGCCGGACTATGCCGAAACCCTGCGCCGGCTGGCGGCCGATCTCGGACTGGGCGAACGGCTGATCTTCACCGGCGACCGCAAGGACGTGCCGGACCTTCTCGCCGCCATGGACGTCTTCTGCTGGCTGTCGATCGGCGAGGGCATGCCGCATGTCATCGCCGAGGCGGGCGCCGCCGGCCTGCCGGTGATCGCCACGCCCGACAACGGCGCGGTGCAGCAGATCCGCGACGGCGAGACCGGCCTGTTCGTGCCCCACGAATCGCCGACCGCCGTTGCCGCCGCCATGCGCCGCCTGATCGCCGACCCCGCCCTGCGGGACCGCCTCGGGCGCGGCCTGCGCGATCACGTTCGCGCCGCTTATGCGGCCGAGGTCGTGGTGCCGCGCTGGGAGTGTCTGTTCACCGAGCTTCTGGCCGAGCGCCGGCCTTCGCCACAGCCCGCCACCTTTTCCAGCTTCGTCCTCGGCGGCTGGGAAAGCTCGACCCACCGGCTGCGCAACGGCAAGCGGCTCGACGTCCTCGCCGCCACCGGCCATGACGTGCATGCCGAGGCCGATTATCGCCAGTTGGCATCGCTCGGCATCCACGCCTGTCGCGACGCCCTGCGCTGGCACCGCATCGAGACGACGCCGGGACGCTATGATTTTTCCTCGTTCACGCCGATGCTCGACGCGGCGGCGCGCGCCGGCACGCAGGTGATCTGGGACCTGATGCACTATGGCTGGCCCGACGATCTCGACATCTGGTCGCCCGATTTCGTCCCCCGCTTTGCCGCCTTCGCGCGCGCGTCGGCCATCCATGTCCGCGAGCGGAGCGAGGCGGTGCCATTCTGGTGCCCCATCAACGAAATCAGCTTCTTCTCCTGGGCGGGAGGCGACGCACGCTACCTCAACCCCTTCGCCGCCGGCCGTGGGTTCGAGTTGAAGGTGCAACTGGCCCGCGCCGCCATCGCCGCGATGAGGGAGTTGCGCGCCGTCGACCCCCGCGCGCGTTTCGTCCACGCCGAACCGCTGATCGGCATCCATCACGCCGCTCATACCGGCCGCCCCGCCTGGGAGGCCCTAGGCTGGCACGACGCGCAATTCCAGACCTTCGACCTGATCTCAGGCCGGATCTGGCCGCAGATCGGCGGTCACGCCAGCTTTCTCGACATCGTCGGCGTGAACTATTACTTCAACAACCAGTGGCTCCACGGTGGCCCGCCCATCGACGTGGACGCGCCAGACTATTCGCCGCTGTCCGACCTGCTGTTCGAGGCTGCCAGCCGCTACGATCGACCGGTGATGATCGCCGAGACCGGCATCGAGGGCGACCGCCGCGCCTCCTGGTTCCGCTATGTCCAGGACGAGGTCCGCCGTGCCCAGGCGCGGGGCGTGCGTGTCGAGGGCATCTGCCTCTACCCCGTCGCCGATCACATCGGCTGGGACGATGACCGCCTATGCCGGAATGGCCTGCTGGCAAACGTGGCGTCAGACGGCAGGCGAGCGGTGCATGAACCTCTGGCACGGCTGCTGCGCAGCGACGGAGAGCTTTGACGATAGGTCGGCGGCGGGGGCGCGCTTTGCTCTCAACTTGCGGCGCACTGACGTTGCCCCCTGCGCCTAATCCGGTTTGAAGTTCGTTCTGGCCCAATGAGAGGACCAGAACATGAAGCGCAGTCGTTTCAGCGAAGAACAGATCATCGGGATCCTGAAGGAGCACGAGAGTGGCGTCCCGGTTGCCGAGCTATGCCGTAAGCAAGGCCTCAGCGACGCCAGCCTCTACAAGTGGAAAGCCAAGTACGGCGCATGGACGTCAGCGAGGCCAAGCGGCTGAAGGCGCTTGAGGAGGAGAACGCCAAGCTGAAGCGGATGCTGGCCGATGCCATGCTCGACAATGTCGCCCTGAAGGATCTGCTGGGAAAGAAGTGGGAGCGCCCGCTGCCGAGCGGAAAGCTGTCGCTCACCTGATGGAGCACCATGGGATGAGCGAACGGCGGGCGTATAAAGCCATTGGCTGTTGCCGCATGATGGTGAGATACCGGTCCACTCGCCCTGATGATCGGGACGTCCGGGACGCATGATCGCGCTTGCCCTCGAACGCCGTCGCTTCGGCTACCGACGCCTGCATGTGCTGCTGCGTCGGGAAGGCTACGAGGTCAACCACAAGAAGCTGTTCCGCCGTTATCGGGAGGAGAAGCTGACGGTGGGACAGCGTGGTGGCCGGAAGCGGACGATCGGCACGCGAGCACCAATGCTGTTGCCGCTTCTTCCCAACGAGCGCTGGAGCTTGGACTTTGTCTCCGACCAGTTCACTGACGGACGGCGCTTCCGTGTCCTTACGGTTGTCGATGACTGCACACGGGAATGCTTGGCGCTGTTGGCGGATACCTCATTGTCGGGTGTCCGCGTGGTTCGCGATCTCGATCGGCTGATCGCCGAGCGCGGCAAGCCGAAGATGATCGTCTCCGACAACGGCACCGAGTTCACCAGTAACGCCATCCTCACATGGGCAGAAGGCGCTGGCGTCGAATGGCACTACATTGCGCCGGGTAAGCCGATGCAGAACGGCTTCATCGAGAGTTTTAACGGCCGTCTTCGCGATGAGTTGCTCAACGAGACGCTATTCTCCTCGCTCGTCCAGGCAAGGGCTGCACTGGCCAGTTGGAGGGCCGATTACAACACGACTCGCCCACACTCCCAGATCGGATGGCGTACTCCGGCCGAGTTTGCGGCCACCTTCCAACCCCGTCGAGCTCTGACGCTTCGTCAGGTGAGCGGCTCAGCACCGACGCCCGACATCACCGTCCGCAAGGACAAAACCAACGCCGGAAACGAACTTAGAACTGGATAATTCCTGGGGGCAACGTCAGGGCTTCCCATCTAAAGTGACGTTCGAATGTACGCTCTTGAACTCCGCCGATTGTGGACGGCGGCGAGATCTGGTCGCCGGATATTTCGATGGTTCGCCTTCGGTCTATCATACGGTGGTCGCGATCGAAGGCACTAAAGGCAAGGAACGAGTAAATGAAAATATTCGTGACTGGTGCGAGCGGGTTTATCGGCGGGTCCTTCGCCGCTGAAGCAATACGCCGCGGCCATGAGGTTCGCGGCCTGGTGCGCTCGGTCGAGAAAGCTGAGGCGTGTGAGGCTTTCGGCATCGTACCTGTCCACGGCACCCTGGCCGATCACGATCTGCTGGCCGATGAGGCACGCGGTGCAGACGCGGTGGTCAATGCCGCAAGCAGCGACGACCGCGAGGCAGTCGATGCGCTTTTGAAAGCGCTCGAGGGATCGGGCAAGGCATTCCTCCACACCAGCGGCAGCAGCGTCGTTGCCGATCAGGCCGGTGGCGAGCCGAGCGAAGCCATGTTCGACGAGGACCGTATTTCGGCGCCGACTCTCGATAAGGCAGCGCGTGCCGCGCTCGACCAGGCCATCTTGTCGGCATCCGGCACACGATCCGTCATCTTGTGCAACTCGCTGATATTCGGTGATGCACTCGGCCCGCAGGCGCGTAGTGTCCAACTCCCGTTGCTAATCGATCTTGCCCAGGAAACCGGGCAGGCGCGGTATATCGGCCGCGGACTGAATCGTTGGTCGAACGTCCACATCGCCGACGTCGTCGATCTGTATCTGATCGCGCTTGAAAAGGCGCCACCTGGAACGTTTGCCTTCGTGGAAAGCGGAGAAGCGGCCTTCCGCGACATGGCGCAGTCCATCGCCGATGCGCTGGGCCAAGGCGAACCTGCCTCAATGTCGATCGAGGCGGCGGTGGCTCGTTGGGGCCGCCCGCGTGCGCTCTATTCGCTGGCCTCGAACAGTCGCGTGCGCAGTCTTCGCACGCGGGCATGGGGTTGGTCGCCCCAGCGCCCAAGCGTCCATCAATGGATCGCCAGTCATCTTTTGGCTTGAGAGGAAGCATAACCGAAGCGCAATGGAGCTGTAACAGCCGTGCGCTGTCACCGGCGAGAGGTCGATCTTTTCAAAGACGTGCGGTGCGGGATCGGTGCAGAAATCCCCCGGCCACCTTCCGTAAGGGAGGGATAGGCTCCGCCGAAGGGAGGGCCTTCGGAACGTTTTGCTGGCGCATCCGTTCGGATATGTTGTGCAGCGGAGGATGCATAGGCGTCCTGAAGGCGAGGTAGGCCGTTGGATTTCGATTCGCTCAGATATTTTATGGAGGTCTGCCGCGTCGGAACGCTCACGCGCGCCGCTGATGGCCTCTGCGTGACCCAGCAGGCTGTGAGCCGAAAGATCATCATGTTGGAGGAAGAACTGGACGTCCGTCTGTTCGTCCGCACCATGCGAGGCATGATTCCAACAGAGAGCGGGCGGCGCTTGCGCGAAAAAGCCGAGGTGATCCTGGACACTGCCAGGGAGATCAAGGACAGTATCGGCGCGAGCTCGAGACTCCGGAAGACACAACTGAAGATGGGCTTTTCTCCGGGGACTTTGTTCAGCCTCGGTGTTGACCGCGTCATGCGGCTGATAGCCGGTTATGAAGACCTGCATTGCGACATAGCTGAGTATTCCGACAGCGAATGCGAGGCGTTGGTGGCGGATGGTTCGCTCGATTTCGCCATTACCATAAGCCCGGAAGCAAGCAAGGGGTTTGCCTACCTCAGCCTCTATCGCGATGACTATGTCGTGCTCGTCGGCGACAGGCACCCGCTGGCCGACAAGGCTGGCCTTCGCCTTGTCGACATCGCTCGCTATCCTCAGGTCATGCTTGACGACAGCTTCAGAATGCAGGCCCAGCTGATGGCCCGTTTCCGTCGCAACGGTCTGATGCCCAATATCCGGACGCGCCTCAGCCACGATCTCAACGTTGCCTATAACCTGGTGTCCGATAACGAGGCGGTCTTCATCTTCGTCAAGGGTCTGATCCCGGAGGCCATCCGTCAGAAAACCGTTTGCCTTCCCCTTCTTGAGTCGGAGCTCTTCTGGGACATCGGCATCGTTTCTCGGCCCGAGATCGTTGCCCGATATCCATTTATCGCCCGGCTGGCGGATGATTATCGCGCCACCATCGGCTGAAGGATGGCGCGTATCTTCCAACCCAGGTCATGACGATCGCGAAATGCGTTCGACCTCCGCCGATGGCGAAAGGTCCAGCCGGCTTGGGAAGCCGCGACCAGAAGTCGCAGCCTCCCGGGGAAAGGCCGGCCAACCGGCGCCGGCCGTTCAAACCGCGGTCTCCAGCCGGAACAGCGCGTCAAGTTCAACCGCCCCTTCGAAGAAGACTGCGGCCGGCCTTATCGATAGTTGTCGTAGATCGCCGCCAGGATGGCCTCGATCTCCGCCACCGCCATGTCGCGTGGCACGTAGGCATAGCAGGCGTCCTCGGGCACCGCCGGCGCCAGGGCGAGCAGCACCTGACGATCGACGCCGAGGGCGGCCAGCGAGGGAATGCCGATCGACTTGGCGAGGGCCCGGAAAGTAGCCGCGATCTTCTCGCCCATCGCCATGTCGTCGCAGCCGGCAAGGTCGATGCCGGCCGCCTCGGCTATCAGACGGACGCGATCCGGCATGGCGGTCGCGGCGTATTTCATTACTTCGGGCAAAGCCAGCGCGCAAAGCGTGCCGTGGGTCAGGTGGAACTTGGCCCCGACGGTATGGGCGATGGCATGGCCGAGATGGACGAGCGCATCGTTGAAGGCGATGCCGGTGAAGTTGCTGGCAATGGCCAGCTCTTCGCGGGCCTGGTAGTTGGTGCCGTCCCTGACGGCCACCGGCAACCAGCGTACCACGCGGCGAACAGCGTCGGCGGCGAGTAACGTCGACATCGGATTCTGAGCTTTGCTGGTCAGCGACTCGGCAGCTTGCGCCAGAACGTCCATGCCGGTGTTGGCGGTTACCTGCGCCGGCACCTCAAGCGTCATTTCCGGATCGATGATAGCTGCGGTGGCATTGCAAATCACCGCGCTCTTGATGCTCTTGGCCGTGTCGGTGATGACGCCGACCGAGGTATTCTCGCTGCCGGTCCCCGAGGTGGTCGGCACCATGACGAGTGGCACGCCCGGCTTGTAGAAGGGATTGCCGAGATAGGCGTTGACCGGGCCATCGTTGTGGATGAGCACGTTGATGCCCTTGGCCGCGTCCATCGGGCTGCCGCCGCCGATGGCGACGATGCCGTCGACCTTGCTGGCGCGGGCGATGGCGCCGCCCTCGTTGACGACCGTGTCCGAAGGATCAGCCGTCACCTTGGTGAACTCCGTCACGACAAGGCCGGCCGACTTGAGGCTTTCGACCGCCCGGGCATAGCCCTTGGTCGCCGCCACGCCACTATCGGAAACGGTGAGAACATGGGTGACTCCGAGGTCCCTGACGATGGAACCGAGCGCAGTGATGGCGCCCCGCCCGAAATGCACCGGGCAGGTTTGAGCATATTTGCCGAGCATGATGCTTTCTCCAATAATATCAGAGCTGGAAGGCCGTCTGGTAGCCAGTCTCGAGGGCGTTGCGGATGCGGCCGGGCTTGACGGCGTCACCGAGCAGGAACACCCGGTCGAAGGCACCGGTGAGGTGGTCCATGGGCGCAGCCGTCGAGCGATTGCCGAGCGACAGCACGTAGTGGTCGAAATCGAAAGTGCGTGCCTCGCCAGTCTCGCGCTGTTCGAACACCGCCTGCCGTCCATCGATCCGCACGAGGCGGTGGCCGGCGTAGAAGCCGACGTCATGCGTCTTGAGGTGCGCCATGATGTCGAGGAGGTTCTGGAAGTAGAGTCCGGGGCCGATGGCATCGGCCATCTCGAAGACGGTGACCTCGTTGTCCTTGTTGGCTAGCAATTCCGCCGTTTCGATGCCGGTCATGCCCGAACCGATCACCGCCACCTTGGACTTCTCGATCTTCGCCTTGCCCGAGAGCACGTCGGTCGCCGTCACCGTGGTGTCGGAAAATTTGATGTTGGGCGGCAGGAAGGGCTCGGAGCCGACGGCGGCCAGGACGGCATAGGGCTTCAGGGCGGCGATTTTTTCAACCGTCGCCTCCTCGTTGAGGCGGACCTCGACGCCGGCCTTTTCCACCTGATGCACCAGCCAGTCGAGCAGCCAGCCAATCTTTTCCTTGCCCGGCGGCACTTCGGCGAGCAACAACTGGCCGCCGAGCCGACCCTGTTTCTCGAAGATCACCGGTCGGAACTTTCGCTGGGCGAGAACGCGCGCCGCTTCCAGCCCAGAGGGGCCGCCGCCGATGATGGCCACCACGCGGCCGGCGCCATCCTCGGGCATGTTGCCGTAGCGGGTTTCGCGGCCCGCCTCGATGTTGATGGCACAGCGGCAGGGCAGATGGGTAAAGTCGGCCGAGATCAACGTCTCCATGCAGAACAGGCAGGAGATGCAGCGGCGGATATCGTCGACGCGGCCTTCCTTCGCCTTGTTGGCCCATTCGGGGTCGGCAAAGTGCTGGCGGGCGGAGCCGACGAAATCGAGCTTGCCCTCGGCGAGCACCTTGTCGGCGAAGGCCGGATCGCGGATGGCGGCGACGCCGATCACCGGCACCTTCACCGCCTTCTTGACCGCCTCGGACAGGTAGAGCTTCCAGCCCTGGCCGTAGGACGTCGGCTCCCAGGCGACGCTCATGGTCTCGTAGATGCCGGCGCTGACGTCGATGGCGTCGACGCCCAACTTCTCGAGTTCCTGGGCGATGCGGACGCCGTCCTCGAGCTTCAGGCTCGGTTGTCCCTCGACGAACTCGTCGACGGACAGGCGCACCACCAGCGGAAAGTCCGGCCCGCAAGTGCGACGGATGCCCTCGACGATCTCAGTGAGGAAGCGAAGGCGATTGTCGAAGTTGCCGCCGTAGCGGTCTTCACGGTGGTTGGTGTAGGGGCTCAGGAATTCGTTGACGAGATAGCCGTGGGCGCCGTGCACCTCGACGCCGTCGAGCCCGGCCTGCTTCAGGCGGAGCGCCGCGGCGGCGAATTTGCCGACCATGTCCACCACTTCCTCCGTGGTCATGGCGGCTGTCGGCTGGTGGACGACGCCGCATTCGGTGACCGACGGCGCCAACATCGGCAGATTTTCGTTGATGGCGCTGACGCCTTGCCTGCCGGGGTGGTAGATCTGGCCGATGATCCGGGCGTCATGGGCGTGGATGCTGTCGGCAAGGCGCTTGAGGCCGGGGATGAAGCGGTCGTCGGCCACGGCGATCTGATGCGTGTTGCCCTTACCGCGTCGATAGTCGACGATCATGCACTCGGTGAAGATGAGGCCGACGCCGCCCTCGGCGCGCGCCGTGTAGAAGGCGATATCGGCATCGGACACCGAACCGTCGGCGTTGGCCAGATAGTTACCCATCGGCGACATCACGATCCGGTTCTTGAGCCTAAGGGTACCAATGCGTCCGGTCGAGAAAAGGTGCGAGAACATCCAATATCCTCTTTAGTTATTTACGCGTGGTTGCCTTTGACACAGGCATACGCCGCCATTATACGCTATTTTACATACGGTACTTGAGTGTACATACTAAATTATATTCAGCACGACTTTATAATACGGCGCAAACACAATCGACTTGTAGGTATCACAACGCGGATTTGTAGTTGGATTGCCGGTCTGCTGGTGGAATACACGAAGTTATCCGGCCGCGGTCGAAGCTGCGGAGTCACCGAAATATGGATCGCGAAGCGAAATCGGATGCGATTAGCACTTCTGACAATCGATGATTGAGCGTGATGGTATTGGAAGGTGGCTGCCGGGACCGAGCCTCATCTGTGGCACTGGCCGGCCCAATTGTAACCGTAGACGGCAATGTCTCCGCCGGCTCAAGCCGGCGGAGAGCACCTATTTGGTGGGACAGATCCCTATTCGGTTCAGCGCGTCGCGCCGACGGGCACGTGATCCGTCAGATAACCGGCGCTGGCCTTGATCGAGGCGGCTGCGTCGGCAGGATCCTTGGGATCGTCCTGCTCAATGATATACCACTTAGCACCAGAGGCGTTGGCTGCCGGCAGGACCTTCGCCCAGTCGACGATACCGGAACCAACGGAAATAAAGCCCATGCTCCCGGCCTTGGTATCGCCAATACCGGCGTTGTCCTTGGCATGGATCGCGAACAGCCGGCCCTTAAACTTGGCAAGGAACTCGGCTGGATCCTGCCCGCCACGCTGGGCCCAGGCGATGTCGAGTTCCAGCTTCATCTTGGGACCGGCAGCGTCCATCAGGATCTCGAGTGCCGTCTTGTCACCGAACTTCACCATCTCGAAGTTGTGGTTGTGATAGACGAGATGCATGCCCTGAGCTTCCAGGACGTCCGCATATCCCGCGAGTTCGATGCCAAGAGCCTGCCAACCCGCCGGGTTGGCAGGACGCAAGTCGGGTGGCAGATAGGGCATGACGATAGTATCGTCGCCGAGGCCCTTCGCGTAATCGATCACCGCCTGGACGTTAGCTCGAAGATCAGCAAGCGACGAGTGATGGGACGTCACCTTGAGGCCATGCGCGTCGAGAGTCTTCTTTAGGTCGGGTGCCGAGAGGTCACCGATCTTGCCGAAAGTCTCGACTGCGGTCAGACCAGCCGCGTTGACGGCCTTGAGCTGATCCTCGAGAGGGCCGGCGTTGCGCATCGTGTATATCTGCAAGGCGATCGGCAACTTGCCGGTTTCCCTGGTGCCGTCAGCCAGTGCCGATCCGGCCAATACGCCGGTCGAAAGCGCGAGAACGGAAGCGAACAGAATTCGTGATAGCCGAAAAGTCATAATCAATCCTCCTGTGGATCGTTTCCCAACGTGTTCGCCACCGCCAACGATCCGAGACGTGGCCACCCGCTCCGCAAAAGGGCCTCCCTTCTCTTGCGGATCGAATTCGAGCAAATCGGCTTGCGGCTTCAGCGCCGCGGCGTCGGTTATCCGACCTCGACCCAGACGTTGCCTTTGGCGTTCGATTTCAGGCAGGCCTCGACGAACTTCGAGCCGCTGACACCATCGCGGGCCGACGGCACCATGGTCGAGGTCGCTTTGCCGGCGATCAGGTCGGCGGCGTCGCGATAGAGGTTGGCGAAGGCTTCGAGATAACCCTCCGGATGGGCGGCCGGCACGCGGCTGCCGGCGATGGCGGCGCTGGTCGCGCCGGCACCGTTGCGGCGGATCATCTGACGCGTCTCGCCGAGCCGGGTGAACCACAGCTCCTCGGGCTTTTCCTGCCACCATTCAAGGCCGCCCTTGTCGCCGTAGATGCGGAACGACACGTTGTTGCCGTTGCCCGGCAGCACCTGGCTGGCCAGGATCGAGCCCTTGGCACCGGAAGCGTAGCGCATCAGGATGGCGGCATCGTCGTCGACCCGGCGACCTTCGACCAGCGTGCTGAGTTCGGCCAACAGGTGGGTCGGCTCAACGCCAGCGACGAAGGCGGCGAGGTTCCAGGCGTGGGTGCCAACATCGCCGATGGCGCCACCGGCGCCGGCCTTCTTGGGATCGGTGCGCCAGACGGCGCCCTCGGCACCGGTGTTCTCCACCGGGGCGGCGAGCCAATCCTGAAGATACTCGACCTCGACGCGACGCAGCTTGCCGATCTCGCCGGCGGCGATCATCTGACGCGCCTGCCGCACCATCGGGTAGCCAGTATAGGTGTGGGTCAGGAAGAAGCGGCGGCCGGTGGTCTCGACCAGCGCGGCCAGCGCTTCGGCGTCGGCCAGCGTCGTGGTCATCGGTTTTTCGCAGATGACGTCGAAGCCAGCTTCCAGTGCCGCCTTGGCGACGGGGAAGTGCAGGAAGTTGGGCGTGACGATCACCACCGCGTCGACGCGGTCGGGGCGTAACGCTTCCTTGTCGATCAGTTCCTGATAGTTGGCATAGGCCCGGTCGGGGGCAATGCCGAGCGTTGCGGCGAAGGCACGACCGCGTTCGACATCGACGTCGAGGGCGCCGGCCACCAGCTCAAAGCGGTCGTCGATACGCATGGCGATGCGGTGAACGGCGCCGATGAAGGCGGTGGGGCCGCCGCCGACCATGCCGAGGGTGATGCGGGTCTTGCTCATGTTCTGTCCTCAGCCGAGCCCGAGCAGCCGGCGGTTGGCGGCGGCGTCGACGCCGCTTTTGGCAAAGTCATCGAAGGCGTGTTCGGTGACGCGGATGATGTGATCCTTGATGAAGGGTGCCCCCTCGGCGGCGCCGTCCTCGGGATGCTTCAATGCGCACTCCCATTCGAGCACCGCCCAGCCGGGATAGTCGTATTGCGCCATCTTGGAGAAGATCGACGAGAAATCGACCTGTCCGTCACCAAGCGAGCGGAAGCGGCCGGGTCGATCGACCCAGGACTGATAGCCGCCGTAGACGCCGGAACGGCCGGACGGATTGAGTTCGGCGTCCTTGACGTGGAAGGCGCGGATACGCTCGTGATAGATGTCGATGAAGGCGAGATAGTCGAGCGCCTGCAGAACGAAGTGCGAGGGATCGTAGAGGATGTTGGCGCGGGGATGATTGCCGACCGCCTCCAGGAAGCGCTCGAAGGTGGTGCCGTCGTGCAAGTCCTCGCCCGGATGCAGCTCGAAGCAGACGTCGACGCCGACCTCGTCGAAGCTATCGAGGATCGGCGTCCAACGGCCGGCCAGCTCAGTGAAAGCTTCTTCGACGAGACCGGCTGGCCGCTGCGGCCAGGGATAGATGTAAGGCCAGGCCAGCGCGCCGGAGAAGGTGGCGTGGGCTGTAAGACCGAGGTTGTGCGACGCCCTAGCGGCGAGCTTCAGCTGCCGCACGGCCCATTCGGTGCGGGCGGCCGGATTGCCGCGTACCGCCTCCGGCGCAAAACCATCGAATAGAGAATCGTAAGCCGGGTGGACGGCGACGAGTTGGCCCTGGATATGGGTGGACAGCTCGGTGATCTCGACGCCGGCCTCGGCAAGCCGGCCCTTCAGCTCAACGCAATAGGACTGCGATGATGCCGCAAGCTCCAGATCGAACAGACCGGCAGTGGTTGGCAACTGCAGCCCGACGTAGCCGAGACCCGCGGCCCATTTGGCCAAACCGTCGAGGTCGTTGAATGGGGGCTTCTCACCGACGAACTGCGCCAGGAAAATGCCCGGTCCCTTAAGCGTCTTCATGACGTCTACTTACCTTCTTTGCTGAGGGCTCACTCGATAACGCGCGGCGCCGTCGAGCCGCGAACCACAAGTTCGGTCGGGAAACATTGATTAGGCAAAGATCCGCTTTGGGTCAGCCGATCGATCATCAGCGACATCGCGGCACGGCCGATCTCCCGGCGTGGCTGATAGACCGTCGTCAGCGGCGGATCGAACATCGACGCCATCAGCGTATCGTCGAAGCCGATGACGGAGACGTTTTCAGGGACCCGGAGACCACGCCGTCTCAAAGCTGTCGCGGCACCGATGGCCATCTGATCGCTGGCGGCGAAGATGCCGGTGAACGAAACGCCGCGATCAAGGGTGCGCTCGACCTGATCGCGGCCGACGACGAGACTGAAGTCGCCGGGGAGGATGAGATCGGAATCGAAGGCGATGCCGGCGTCCTGAAGCGCCTGGCAATAGCCTTCGAGACGGGCCTTCCCAAGGTATTCGTTGAGCGGTCCGGTGAGGTGGGCGATCCGCCGGTGGCCCTGGTCTATCAGGTGGCGGACAGCCCCGCGCGCCGCGGCGACGTTGTCGACACGGATCATCGGCAGATCCAAATCTTCGATCTCCTCGAGCGCGACGACGATCGGCGGCAGCCTGGCCGGATCGACGCGCAACCGTTCCGGCAGACGGCCGATCATCAGGATCAGTCCGTCGGCATGGCACTCGCGCACGGCGTCGACATAATGGCCGATCCGGATGTCGTCATCCCGGGCGTCGCCCATCAGCACCTTGTAGCCGGCAGCGAAGGCGGCTTCCTCGACCCCCTTGTAGATGTCGAGGTAGAACGGGTTGGAGATATCCCTGACCAACAGGATGACGGTCTTGCTGGTCTGGGTGCGCAGCACCCGCGCGCGGTCGTTCGGCACGAAACCCATGGCCTCGATCGCCGCCAGCACCTTGAGGCGTGTCTCCTCCTTGACCTTGCCGGGTCGAGCCAGCGTTCGCGAGACGGTCGCGGTGGAGACACCGGCAAACTCGGCCACGTCGCGGATGTTTGGTTGTTCGGCCATGATGGCTAGACCCTCGGCGCCCGCTGGCGCCCGTAAAGCATGAGCAGCAACAGAAGCGTTCCGCCGAAAATGAACTGCCGTCCCCAGAACTCCAGATGCAGCGTCGTCAGAATGCTCTGCAGGAGCACCAGAGCAATCGCGCCGGCAACCGTGCCGACATATCCCCCGGAGCCTCCGGCCAGCGATGTTCCGCCGATGACCACGGCGATGATGGAGGGCAGCATGTATTGGTCTCCGACGCTGATGAAGGAGTTGCCGGTATAGCCGATCACCAGCACGCCGGTGAGGCCCGCCAGCGCTCCGGACAGCCCGAATACCAACATTCGGATCAGTCCGACCGGCAGGCCGAACAGCCGAGCTGCCTTTTCGTTGGCGCCGACGGCATAGATGGCAAACCCGAAGGCGGTGCGGCGTAGCATGAAGACCATGACGACGATCAGCGCTGCCCAGGCGAACAGGATACCGGGAAGGCCGAACAGGGCGGGCTGGTTGATGAAATGCATCAACGCCGGGGCGGCATTGCCGGAGGGAATGCCTTGCGAGAACACCACCAGCCCGCCCTGGATGACCGCCATCATGCCGAGCGTCATCACGAGGGGGGGAATGCGGATGACGGTGACGCCGATGCCGTTGACGAGGCCGAGCAGGAAGGTGACCGCCGTGGCGGCGAGGATGGCCGGCAGGATCGCCGCGTCGGCGCCGTTCATGACGTTGCCGGCGACGACGGCACCGAAGGAAATCAGCGCGCCGATCGACAGGTCAATGCCTTCGCCGCCGGCCAGAATAACCAGATTCTGCCCCGCGGCGGCGATGCCGAGCAGCGCGGCAACGGTCAGCAGGCGAACGATCTGGTCGCCGCGAGCAAAGCCCGGCGACAGCAGTTCGCCAAGCCCAAGCATCACGACGATGGCGATGATGGCGAGCACCAAGGGTTCGCGCAACAGGCCGAACAGTCGAGCCGTCGCCGGCTGGGCAGGAACAAGAGCTTTGGAGAGGTCAGTCATGTCTCAATCCTTACCGCCGGGCGACAACGACGCCGCCGGCGAGCGCGGCGAGCACGATCAGGCCCTGCACCAGGGTCTGGTATTCGTAAGGCAGTCCGGCGAAGAAGATGACGTTGCCGATCATGCCGAGGAGAAGGCCACCAAAGATCGAGCCGATGGCGCCACCGACGCCACCCGACAACAGCGTTCCGCCAAGAGCCACGGCGGAAATCGATCCCATGCCCAGGCTCTGCCCCAATAGCGGGTCGCCAGTCGCCGTCTCGCCGGTCAGGCAAAGGGCGGCGATGCCGGCGAAGGCGGCGCTTAGCACAAAAGCCGAGATGCGGATGCGATCAAGACCGAGGCCGCTCTGGAACGCGCCGCTGCGATTGCCGCCGACTGCCATCAGCCAACTCTGAAAGGGCCGCCGTGCAAGGAAAACCACGAAGGCGACCGCCAGGGCGAGAATGACCAGAACGGTGGGCACGCCAAGGATTATCCCGCCGTAAGTGCTCCAGTAAGCTTCCGGCACTTCCAGTCCGGCTTGCGGCAGGATCCACAGAGCCACGGCGGAGAAGATGATCGCCGTGCCGAAGGTCGTTACCATCGGCTGCAGCCGAAGGCGGCCGATCAACAGGCCGTTGACGAGACCGCAGACCAGCGCGCTTCCCAATCCGGCGGCGAACCCAGCGGCGATAGCCGCAGGTCCATCTCCGACGGCAGCCATCGTCGTCACGGTGACGACATTGACCAGAGCGGCGATGGCGCCGACCGACAGGTCGATGTCACCACCCAGCACGACATAAGTCTGGCCTATGGCGACGAGGACCAACGGCAGGAAGGTCGTCAGATTGGATTGCACGACCGAGCCGCCGAAAAAGCCAGGCTGCAGCAGACCGTTGACGACGACGAGGACGACGAAAGCGGCCGATGCCAGGAGCCATGCGGGCCGTTCGGATCGAAGGGCGAGTCTCATCAGGCGTCTCCGAAGGCAGCGCGGGTGAGGTGGAAGGAATCCAGCGTCGGACCGGTGAGTTCAGTCACTACCGACCCGCCGTTGAAAACGGCGATGCGATCGCAATTGTCCAAGAGTTCGGATTCCTCGGATGAATAAAGAAGGATGGCCACGCCCTTGTCGGCAAGCTCGCGGATCAGAGCGAACAGATCGGCCTTGGCGCCAAGATCGATGCCCTTGGTCGGGTCGTCGAGCAGCAGCACCTTGGGATTGGTCGCGAGCCAGCGGGCGATGAACACCTTCTGCTGATTGCCGCCCGACAAGGTGCCGATGGCGTCGGACAGCCGGGAATACTTGGTCTTGAGCGAAGCCGCGACCTCGGTGAGGCGGGGTACCAGCGAACCGACCCGAACCAGGAAACGGCGCTCGCGCACCAGGACGGCGGCGACGAGGTTTTCGAAGATCGACCGGCCCGGCAGGACAGAGTCGGCGACCCGGTCGCCGGAAACATAGGCGAGGCCTCTGGAGACCGCGTGGGACGGGCGACGAATGCGCACATCCTGCCCATCAAGGCGCAAGCTGCCGCCACGCAGTTGGTGGATGCCGAACAGGCCGCGCAACAGCGCCGACTGACCCTGTCCCTGCAACCCGCCGAGCCCGACGATCTCGCCGGGGGCGATGGCCAGGGAGACATCGCGGAGACGGCCTCCACCGACATGGGCGATCTCAAGAATCGGATCTCGTCCGGGATCGGACTGTCCAAGCCGCTTCTCGGCACGACGGATGTCGCCGATCATCAGCCGCACCACGTCTTCCTGCGTGACATCGGCGGTGGCGACTTCGGCAACCGTTTCCCCATTGCGCATCACGGTGATGCGGTCGCAGATGGCGAAGACCTCATCGAGCCGATGGGAGATGAAGACGGTTGAGATCCCGGCGTCACGCTTGGCGCGCAGGATATCGAAAAAGACCCCGACCTGACGTCCATCGAGGGCGGCGGTCGCCTCGTCCATGATGACGATCCGCGGCGACTTGGCGTAGACTTTGAGGATTTCGACGATCTGGCGCTGGTTGGGCGCCAGGTCGCTGACGCGAACCTCGGGCCTGAGGCCGCTTCCGATCGCCTCGCCGAACAATCCGATCAGCGTTTCGGTGTCGGCCCGCATCCGGGCTCGGTCGATGAAGCCGGCCGGCGTGCGCGGCTCGCGGCCCATAAAGATATTGGCCTCGACGGACATTTGCGGGATCAGGCTCAGCTCCTGATAAAATAGAGCAACGCCAGCTTGTTCCGCCTCGTGCGGACTGGAAAACGCCACCGATTTTCCATCAATCAGCACCGTGCCCGAAGTTGCCGCGTGAGTTCCGGCGATGATCTTCGACAGAGTGCTCTTGCCGCAGCCATTGGCGCCGAGCAGGGCATGGATCTCACCGCGCCCGACCGTCAGCCGCCCATTGGAAAGCGCTTGAACCTGACCGAATTTCTTTGTGACGTCGCGCGCCTCAATGGCCGAAGTCATTTGGGTCCTCAAATCTGGAGGGGTGGGTGCCCGCAGGGAGGTCTTGCGGGCACCCTGACGTCATCACTTGAAGAAAGCCGAAGCCTCTTCAGGCGAGACGGTGGCGGTCACCGACCAGTAACCGGGCTTGTCGGCGGCTTCCTTGAGCCGGTCGGCGAGGTTGTCGTTGGAGACGAAGGGAATCGGGATGTAGATGGCGTTGCCATAGGTTCCGCCGAAAATCCCGTCCTTGAACTCCTTGCCCTGCAGCTTCAGCACGGCGACGTTGAGGGCCGAGGCCATCACGCCTGGGGGATTGACAGACGCTCCGGACTTGAGCTTTTCAGCATCCCATACCGTCATGAAGTCCTTGCGGATCTCGCCGGTGGCGGCAGCCTGGTCCTTTTTGCCCGATGCGATGATGGCGCGCCAAGCGCCGGCCGCCATGCCGTCTTGCACCCAGACGCCCTGGATGTCGGGATAAGTGGCAAGCAGGTTCTGCATCGCCTGCTGGCCCTGAGCCTGATCCCAATTGGCGTTGGCTTCGTTCAGGACCTTGATGTCGGGATACTTGGCAAAGACTTCGCGATAGCCGGCGACGCGCATCTCGTTGGCCGGGTTACCTGCGACGCCATTGATGGCGACGACGTTGCCCTTGCCGCCCAGCGTCTCGGCCAGCCACTTGGCGGACTGAACCGCCCATTCCTTCTGGTCGATGCCGACGTAAATAGCGTCCTTCGACGACACCTCGGCGTCGGTGGCGATCACCAGGATGTTCTTGGCCTTGGCCTGCGCAAACACCGGATTGAAGGCGGTCGGGCTATTCGGGTCGATGATGATGGCATCGACGCCCTGATTGACGAAGTTGCGCACCTGACCAATCTGCCCCTGGGCATCGACGTTGGCGCTCTGGACGACAACTTCAACTGGAACGCCCTTGGCGGTCCAAGCCTTGGCAGCGGCCTCAGCCTCCTCGATCATCTGGGTGCGCCACTCGCTGCCGACCCAGCCGTTGCTGAGGCCAATCTTGAAAGTCTTCGCGTCCGCCTGAGCGGTGGTGACGATGAACGCCGCCGCCATGGTCGCGACATACAGCCAACTCTTCTGCATTTTCTTCCTCCATTTCCTCCACACGGAGGAATGTAACCGATTACATTTCTCTTGAAGGATCACTCCGTCCCTTTCAGTCTGAAAGGTAAAATGTAACCGGTTACATGGACACTCCGACGCAGGACGGAATCGCTTCAGTAAAGCACCTGCACGAAATGAAACCGATTACATTTTTTTTGGGGAACCACCCAAAGACCCCTCCAAGTGACAAAAACCGATAATGTAACCGGTTACATGAGTCAATATACGCCTTACCACCTACCCCTTGGTATCTTTTCGATCAGCGGTTTGATCCCTAAAGAGCGGCCAGCACGGACAGCGCCCGAGCGCGGTCTTGCGGCGGCGGCACTGGTTCACATAGAGGATGACGCCGGGCAAGAAGCGCGCTTCGGCGATGCCCAGCAAAAAGCGGCATGGGTAAAACGTCGCCTCGCTGTGGACGAAGGCTGTCAGGGCGGAGATGACGCCCCAACTGATCATGATCCGTGCGATCCACAGCTTCGCGCCAACGCGCCGCAAAATGAGGTTGCTCGGCACCTCGAAGGCGACGTAACCGACAAAGAACAGCCCTGCCCCCAGACCATAAGCGGCCGGCGACAGAGCGAGGTCTTCGTTCAGCTGAAGGGCAGCAAAGCTGACGTTGATGCGATCCAGATAGGCGATCACATAGCCAAGACAGAGCAGCGGCAGAATTCTCAAGGCTATTTTCTTCGAGCAAGACCGCATCACGTCTTGCATATCACTCTCAATTTTCGACAGCAGATCAATCAAGCTGCCCTTGGGCGGCACACGCGACAAGGCGATCGACCACAAACCGCACGCGTGGATTCAGCTGTTTTTGCCGGGGCCATACGGCGTGGATTTCGACCTTCACGTCCGAATAGGCCGTCAATACACGCCGAAGCGTGCCGCGCGCCAGGCAGTCCCGCACCATGAAGATCGGCAATTGGCATAGTCCCAAACCGGCGACCGCGGCCTCCACCATAGCTTGACCGTCCCCGAAATGATGTGTGGCGGGCGGCAGGAAGCGCTTCTCAACACCCTCCTCGCGCACGTACCAAGACAATGGCGGCCCCTGGGGCGAGCCCAGGATACATTTGTGGCCGCGCACGTCGGCGAGTGTCGTCGGCTCGCCGTAGCTGTTCAGATAAAGTGGCGAGGCGCAGATCACCCGCTCCTGGCTGGCGAGATGCCTGGCGATCAGATTGCTGCTGTCCTTCAGCGCGCCAAAGCGGATGGCGAGATCCACGTCGTCGAGCAGCAAGTCATTAGTGGCGTCGGCAAAATTCAGACTGAGGCTTATTCCGGGGTGCTGTCGGACAATCTCGAACAGGATCGGAAGCAGGACTTTTCGCCCGAAGACGACCGGCATGTCGACGCGCAGTCGTCCGCTGAGCACGCGACTGCCTGACGACAACGCGTCTTGCGCCGCTGTTATGTCGTCCAGCGCCGCGCCACAGGCATTCAGATAGGCCTCACCATCGGCCGTTAGACGCAGCAGCCGCGTCGTGCGGTGGAGCAGCTTGAAGCCAAGCCGTTCCTCCAGCTTGGTAATCGTTTTGCCAACAGCCGACTTGGTGAGTCCGAGCCGATCGGCGGCGAGGGTGAAACTGCCCGCGCGCGCCACCGCAACGAATACCGTAACCCCGGCCAGCGGATCGCGCTCCAAGACTGTATCCCGCAGCTCTACAAAGAGCCGCCATTTATCCGCTTTATCGATCGCAGTGCAACACGATAATTTGGGCCTCCGAACATCCCAACTTCGATTACGAAAAGGCACTCACATGCAAGACGAAATCACCAACACCTATCACCTCAAGGTCGATCCTGCGCGGTTCGAGCAGTTTCACGACCTCGTAAAGACGATCGTTGCCGCCTCCCACCAAGAACCGGACACTCTGACTTACGAATATCTCGCAGATGCCGACAAGAGCACTGTCCACATTGTCGAGCGCTATCGGATGCCGGGCGTTCTGCCTCACATCGAACAGACCTTCGCTCCCCATGCCGAGACCTTCCTGTCGCTGGCGACGATTGAAAAAATGTTCGTTTACGGCAATCCGACGCCGGAGATCCGCGCAAAGCTGGACGGTTTCGGCGCCATCTATCTGACGCGGTTCGAAGGATTTCGGCGGTGAAGCCGAACCACAGTTTCGTGCGAGGGAGGAACGCATCCATGCGCACAATTTCGGGGCTTCTAGTGGGTGCGGCGATGCTCGGGTCGGTCGCTCTACCGGCGTTCGCCGATCCGGCAACCGAGGTGCTCGGGAGCGATTTCACTTTCCCGAATGCGATCGACGGCATGCCCGGTAAGCTCAGCGATTTCAAAGGGCTTCAGATCAATCATTTCACGACAAATGACGATGTGCGACTGGCCTATTGGGAAGCGGGCACGGGAGAGCCGCTGATTTTCGTGCCGGGCTGGTCGGCCAATGGCGCCGAATACGTGAATGTCATGTACCTTCTCTCGAAGCGATACCGCGTTATTGTGCTCGACCCGCGCAATCAGGGGCTTTCACAGAAGGTAGAGTACGGGGCCCGGATCGAGCGCTTTTCGATGGACCTGAAACAGCTCATCGATCATCTCGGAATTGCCCAGGCCAACGTCTGCGGCT
>Ga0316604_10000934_pt1 | contig 29626 bp, 37 predicted proteins | sample OWC_soil_day20_C_FD_207650 | JGI IMG/M metagenome (GOLD analysis project Ga0316604, IMG submission 207650) | Wetland soil microbial communities from Old Woman Creek delta, Ohio, United States - OWC_soil_day20_CT | ecosystem: Environmental > Terrestrial > Soil > Wetlands | place: USA: Ohio... | reverse complement strand
AAAGAAACTTACTGCTTAATTTTTAATCAATACCCGTAATATTGCAATGGAAAGTGGCCCAATGACTCCGTTAACCCTGGCCCCATATCCTCCGTTTGGGCCGGACCAGTATCACCGTAATAGACAATACCAACTTCCGCTTATTGCTTATTTTCGCATCATGAAAAAGACCTTCGCCGATCACGTCATCGATTTTAATACCCACCTACAATATACAGGTAAGCTACCCAAAGGCATCCGTATTATGAATCCATTTCGTGAACAGCCGCAGGTCATGGATATCATGAAACAATTCTACCGCCGGTTTTATGGAGACCAACACCCGAGGCAGATTATCATGGGCATTAACCCAGGTCGCTTAGGTTCCGGATCCACAGGCATTCCATTTACAGATACCAAACGGTTGCAGTCAGTTTGCGGTATATCCATTTCCGGTATACAAACACACGAGCCATCATCAGTGTTCATTTATGATGTAATTGCTGCATATGGCGGGCCGGAGCAATTTTATCATGATTTCTATTTTGCCTCCGTATCCCCATTGGGATTTACGGCCGTAAAAGAGGATGGGACAGAAATTAATTATAACTACTATGACAGTGCGGAGCTGACAAAGGCGGTGTATCCTTTTATGGTGGAGAATATAAAAAAGCAATTGGAGTTTGGTGTGGATAGAAATGTGTGTTATTGTTTAGGAACGGGAAAGAATAGCCAGTTTTTAATCAAATTAAATGAGAAAGAGGGGTTCTTTAAGAAAATAGTTCCTTTGGAGCATCCAAGGTTTGTAATGCAGTATAGGGCGAAAAGGAAACAGGAATTTATTGATAAGTATCTGGAACGCTTTGAAGAGAATGCTCATTAACCTGTCATCAAGAGACTATAAAATATATTGTGTAAACTCCTTCCCCATTGTTTGAAACCCTGTCGGGATGGGGAAGGGGGAATGGCGCGGCAGCAGTGCCTTCCCCGGTTTTTGGGCCTATTGAGATCATTCACAACCATAGGCCATTAACACAGGAAATTTTACTGTCTCAAATCAAACCTGCCAATTATTACCTAAAAATTCTAATAACTGATTACCCAGAATGTAAACCTTTGTAACATTCAATTCTGGAAAATAATGCTCTTTATGTTTATCACAACGTTTTGCATTATTAATTTTGATTTCCACTCTTGGTGTTAATCTGTTAAAATAACTAAAATAATCATCTTCCCTCACCCCCTCTGCTACAATAATAAATTTGCGACAATCTCTATGTGGATTCCCTTTTTTATAACCTCTATTCTTCCTCGGCATACTTATCCCAATTTAAATCTTTTAAATTAGCTAATAAAGGAATTGCGCCAAATCTGCCAGAAAGGTATCCTTTTCTGACATCTAAATCAGGGCGCACATTGAAATCGCTTAAAGGGTAAAAATGGCTTTCTTCTTTTTGATTCTTCTCTGCAAACCAAATTTCATCCTGACGAAACAAATCGAGGTCGAGTAAATTTGATTCGTGAGTAGTGAAAATTATTTGGCCTTTTTTATTTGGAATTTGCTGAATTTTTGTGATGAAATCTTTCAATAAAGAAGGGTGGATACTTTTATCAATTTCATCAATAAATATTGTAACTGATTCCGAAACTAATAAGAACAACAACGGTATAAAGTCAATTAACCTAAGTGTTCCGTCTGATTCCTCAAACAGATCAAACTCCGTTTTTTCACCACTATCATTCACATGATATGAGATGAATTTTTTAACAATAGGATTTCCGTCTTCCATCAAAGCAATAGCATTATCTGTTGAACTAACCGGTAAAGTATCTCCATTAAGAATGGCCCTTAAAACACGTTCTCTTTCCTGAATATTGCTTTCGCCAAAATATTGATGTAATGGAATTGATTCAACATTAATTTCTTTAATGCCTGTCTCAAAACTTGAAATGGTTTCATTCAAAAATACCTTAAATTGATTGTTGTCAAGGAACAGTTTTATAAAGTGAAAATTTACCATTTGCGGAAAGATAATATACATATATTGCTCAAACCATTCAAACGCATCTGTTATCTCCTTAAACTTCTTATCTTTTGCTAAATGAATAAAAAGGTTAGACGGTTTTAAAAGTTCTTCTTCATACAATTCAACTAAAAGCTTTTCTTTCGGAGACTTTGTATAGTTCTGAGACAATTTCAGTGTTTCCTTTCCTCTGGCATTTGATTTTCGTTCAAAAACAAGTTCATCATCTTTTTTACCATAATTTAACTTGTATAACCATTCTTCCTTTACAATTCCTTTGTGGATGGATAAACCATATGCGTATCCAATCTTGTTTTTAATAAATTCAATTTCAAGAGTAGAAGCTTTTCCTTCATTCTTTCCAAGTCTGAAATAACTTTTAGGATCGATGATATCTATGTGTCCTTCAAGCACAACATCACGAAGGGCCGTCAATGTCTTAAATAAATTACTTTTACCAGCGCCATTGGCACCATAAATAACTGCACTTTTAAGAAGTTCAACTTTAGGGAATCTGAAAATATGGTCAGGGTGTCTTCTAATATCCCCAGGAAGCATATTAAATTCAGTTTCTTTATTAAAAGAGAGGAAGTTTTCAGCTGTAAATCTAATTAACATGGTTTATTTTTACGTAAGGTGTGTTGTAAATCTACACATTTTATTAAAAATACGAAATAATATACAATTTACGACGATTTTTTCGTTATAACCTATATATTATTTGTCATTATTAATAAGATTTCCATCTGAGGAATATCAAAATGCTTATAAATAAAGTTGGGAATAGGGTTAGATAATATTATGATAACATCGCCTCAATTTATTGTAAAGTCTCCTTTTTGTCTGAATTCCAGATTTGCTTTTTCCCAATAAAACCTATACCTTAAAGTATTATTGTTTGACCCAAAACCCGACCCCACTATGCCTGACTTTGTATTCATGTTCGCCGGCCATGGTAGCCAATATTATAACATGGGCGCGATGTTATACCACAGCAACGTATTTTTTAGAAATACCATCCTCCATTTGGACAAGGAGGTCCGCAACCACACCGGTACTTCGGTAGTGGAATATCTTTACGGCAGGCGTTTCAATCCAGAAGGGATTTTCGATGACATCCGGTATACCAACCCCGCTCTTTTCATGGTCCAATACGCGCTCGCCCGTTTATTGCAGGAAGAACTACTGGTGAAACCTGATTATGTACTTGGTAGCAGCGTAGGGGAGATGGTGGCCGCGGCTGTGAGCGGCATGGTCTCGCCAGCCGAAATGCTTACGGCTATGATCGACCAGGCGCGGATTATTGAGCGGTTGTGTAACAAAGGAGGAATGATATCCATTTTAGCAGATGCTGCTATTTACGAACAGGAACCGCTGTTATATGAAAATACCACATTGGCCGCTGTAGACCACAAGGGACATTTTACGCTATCTGCTGATGACCGTACTTTGCTGGCAGTGCGCCTCTGGCTGGACAGCCACGAGTTATCTTACAGCCAGTTACCAGTGCGCTTTCCATTTCACAGTCCGCTGATGGAACCTGCCAGGGCACCGTTCATCCGCATTATGCAGCAATTGCGCTATGGCGCGCCGGAAGCCACTTTTATTTCAGGTATTCAATCTGCTCCTGTTTACCAGGTAGATGCTGACTACTTCTGGGATGTGGTACGCGAACCGATTGCTTTTAGCACTGCTATTGAAAGACTGGAAAACGCCGGGCCTTGCTTTTATATTGATTGCAGTCCGTCAGGGAGTTGTAATAACCTGCTGACAAAGGCACTGTCTCCTACATCTTCTTCTGTGAAACAGGTGATTATGAGTCCATTTGGGCAGGAGATTAAACATCTGCAGGCATTACTGCAAAAGAGGCAGGCTTATTCTTTATAAGTCCATCCGGGCAGGAGATTAAATAGCTGCTGGCGTTACTGCAAAAGAGGCAGGCTTATTCTTTATAAGTCCATTTGGGCAGGAGATTAAATAGCTGCAGGCATTACTGCAAAAGAGGCAGGCTTATTCTTTATGAGTCCATTTGGGCAGGAGATTAAATAGCTGCAGGCATTACTGCAAAAGAGGCAGGCTTATTCTTTATGAATGTATAAGCGATAGCATTTTCAAGATTATTCCAGTAATATTATTTTTCCAGCTTGTTCCTACAGAACAAAGCCTAAATGTCTATGTGCTTACGCTAGCGCTTGTCCTCGTTTCGTTTCTAAGCTTGCGCTAGCGCTTGTCCTTCCGTTTGTCCTTGTTTCTACGCTTACGCCATCGCTTGTCCCAACACTTGTCCTTATGCTTGCGCTGGCGCCAGCGCAACAATATCTTTTACCTCAACCGTCTTCTTAAAGTAACCCTCATCTGTTACTTTAATCATCGCTTTGCCCATTTCCGCCAGTGTGCAAAACCCATTTTTAAACAAAGCCCGCCCTATCGGATAAATCCAGTCAATATACTTATACCCTTTCAACACATGCCTCGCGCCCTTATCCGCCCGCAGAAAACCAGGCCGGAACGCAAACACTTGTCTGAAAGGAAGTTGCATAAGATCATTCTCCGTCTTTCCTTTTACCCTTGCCCACATAATCCGGCCTTTTTCTGAACTATCCGTACCACTTCCGGATACATAGCAAAAGGTCATACCGGGGTTCTGTCCGCTCAGTACCTCTGCCACATGCATCGTAAGCGTATAGGTCGCTCTGGCATAATCTGTTTCATTTTTACCCACTGAAGTCACCCCCAGGCAAAAGAAACATGCATCATACCCTTTTAACTGATCAGCTACAGGCCGGATATCAAAAAAGTCAGCGTGGATGACTTCCTTTAATTTGGGATGTGATTTGCCAAAAGGCTTCCTGGCAAAGGATACGACTTCCGTGACCAATGGATTGCGGAGGCATTCTTCCAATACACCTTCTCCTACCATGCCGGTCGTACCGGTAACTATTACTTTCATAATTACAGTATTAATAACGTTTTCAAATGTACACAACTTCACCGTGGACTTGCTCGATATTACCGGTAACTATTACTTTCATAATTACAGCATTAACAAGGTTTTCAAATGTACACAACTTCACCGTGGACTTGTTCGCTATTACCGGTAACTATTACTTTCATAATTACAGCATTAACAAGGTTTTCAAATGTACACAACTTCACCCGGGACTTGCTCGCTATTACCGGTAACTATTACTTTCATAATTACAGTATTAACAAGGTTATCAAATGGTCAACTTCACCCGGGACTTGCTCGCTATTACCGGTAACTATTACTTTCATAATTACAGTATTAACAAGGTTATCAAATGGTCAACTTCACCCGGGACTTGTTCGCTATTACCGGTAACTATTACCCTCATAACTAACGCATTAATAAGGTTCCCAAATGTACAATACTTCACCGGGGACTTGTTCCCCCATACCTGCTTTTAGTAAGATCTCCAAATATACACTACTTCACCCTTGAATTTGTCCGCTTCACCGGAGAAAAAAAGCTCCTATTGGGTAAATTTCTGTCTATTTGCTATAAATCTAAAACATGAAAAACAAAATAGGATTAATTACAATTTTTGTATTGTTTTTGGGAATGTGCCAGGGTGCATTTGCACAGGATGGAACTAAGAAGGACCAGGCTGCGAAAGCAATCACTGATACCATGCAGGTACATCTTTCTCTGAATGATGATCAGTACAAAAAAGTGTATGATATCAATGCGCAGTTTCTGACCAAACTGGCAGGGATTAAGCAGGACAACGGTGGCAAACTGGCCAAATTACAGAAATTCAAGACTGCAGATCAGGAAAGGGATGCCGCGCTGAAACCAGTATTGTCTGACGATCAGTTTAAGAAATTTCAGGAAAATAAGAAAGCGAGAAGAGAGGAAATGAGAGAGAATTATAAAAATAGTAAGAGCTAACGATCAGCTCAGGCACTTTAGCCTTTAGTAAGAATAAAATAAAAACCTGATTTCCATGAAAAAGATATTGATTTGTTCTGTTTTGGGTTTGTTTTGCGCCGCAGGCACAACCGCGCAGGTAGTTGTTGTAAGACCAGTACATAGAGTAGTTGTAGCCGCTCCACCACCCGCAAGAGTTGTGGTAGTCGCAAGGCCAGTTCCACCACCTCCACCCGCAAGAGTAGTCGTAGCCGCTCCACCTGCAAGAGTCGTGGTAGTCGCAAGGCCAGTTCCTCCACCTCCACCCGCAAGAGTCGTGGTGGTCGCAAGACCAGTCCCACCACCTCCACCCAGCGTCGTAATCGTCAGACCAAGACCAATTGTTCGCGTATACGCAAGATTATAAAATCACTTCAGACAACTGCTGCTATTACATTAACTGGAATGGCAGTAATAGTAGTGGTTGTCTGTACCTTCTACACCACCATGAAGACCTTCTACACGACCATGGACAACCCGCTACAAGACAATGAACCCCTTTTAAACCACCATGGCCATTCCTCTTCACCACAGCCACCCACTACACCACTTCCACCCGCTACACCACTATCGGCAAACTAAACCCAAACGTCGCCCCTTCCCCCAACTTACTATTCACCCATATCTTTCCCCCCTGTGCCTCTATAAACTCCCTTGATATCGACAACCCTAACCCTGTCCCCGCTTTCTCAGGCGTACCAGGCACTTTAAAATACCTATCAAAAATCTTCGGCAAATACTTCTCATCTATCCCCCTCCCATGATCCTCCACCGTAAAAGAAATATTATTATGATGAATAGTCGTCGTCAACACAATCTCATCATCCTCCGGTGAATACTTCACTGCATTCGTCAAAAAATTCGTCAACACCCACGCCGTCTTCTCCGGATCCGTCAGCATCTTACATGAAGTACCAGCCTCTTCCACCCGCACCCTGATATTCTTCTGCTGTGCTAAAAAACTCACTGTACTCGTCGCATTTTCAATAATAATCTCCGGACTCACAGGCGCTATCTTCAACTGTATATGCCCCGTTTCTACCTGACTCATATTCAGCAACTCACTGGTGATCTTTAACAATCTGTCTGAATCATCCGTAATACTCCTGATCAACTCATCCTGCTCTTTATTTACCGTACCCACCCGATGATCCGCCAATAACTGCGCACTCATTTTTATACTGGCAATAGGTGTCTTTAACTCATGAGAAATGGTCGCAATAAAGTTCGTCTTTGCCTCATTCAACTCATGGAAAGGCGTGATATTCCGTAACACAATCACCTGCCCGATCACCCGCTCATTATTATCTACATTGATCACATCAAGATGGAAATAACTCTCTTTATTATCCGCAAAGATCTTCAATTCCTTCTCCTTATTATTCTCCTGCAATAAACTGCGCATCAGATCATTCTGCAACGCCACATCCGGGGCATACTTACCAGCTATCTCCATTTCTTTCAACCCTAACAACTTCTCTGCTACGCGATTTGCAAATAGAATATGCCGGGTATCATCTATCCCGATAATACCATCATTCATCTGGTTGATGATCGTATCAATACGGGATTTTTCAAATTTAATTTTAGCAAGATTACTATGTTCATATTCATTCAGCTTTTCCGCCATCGTATTGAAAGCCTGTGCCAGCTCTCCGAATTCATCATGCTGATTCAAATGTATCCTGCGCGAATAGTCTTTATTGACAATAGATTTGATCCCTTCTGACAATGCATTGATAGGCTCACTGATAATACCCGGGAAGTTCACCGCCAGTGTAAATGCAATCAATGAAAGTAAAGAAAAGATAAGCACCAGCCAGTTACTAAACCGCTTTGCATTAGACATCGCAATATTGTTCTTCGCAAAGATAGCCTGTTGATTGGCGGTATTGATCAGGTATATTTTCTCTCTTAATAATTGTTGCAGTGAGTCATTTGATGGTGATTTTTTTAACTGCTCAAAAAGCGCCCGCACAGCGCCTGTCGCCGCACCCTCACCGGGCTCTGTGATATTCGCTTCCTGTTTAGCCAGGTTTTGCTCAAAGGTTTGAATACTGGCAGGATGCGTATGAAACTCCTCGAGTGTCTGCAACATATTATTGCTATACACCAGCGTCTCGTAGTTATCTTTCAATACAAGATGTGCATCTTTCTTCATCAGGTTGATAGAGAAGATACCCAGCAATCCGGATACAAGGATGGCCGTAAATAAAAAACCAATGCCTATACTTAATTTCGTTTTCAGGCGCATCTTATGACAGAATTATAATATCAATATCCGATTCTGACAACTTCCCCAGCAACTGGGAAAATACAGCCGTATTCAACACCATCCCCAATACATTCAAATGAGGTTTGCCCATACAAATGGTGGTAATGTTCTTTTCTTCGGCTGTGGTCATGATCGTTTTGGCAATATTACTACTTTTTACTTTCAGTACTTCTCCACCCAGTTCCATTGCCAGTTTGAAATTATTGATCAGATGGCGCTGAGAGGCCAGCTCGATCCTGTCCATATTCTCCTTTGGCGTTTGTACATACAACACATAGAACCGGCTTTGGTAGTACGCCGCCAGTCTGGCCGTTTTGCGGATCACCTTGCGGGCTATAGCATGATTACTGCTGATGCAGGCCAGAAAGCGTTCACTGCGTAGGTGTGCTGTGCGTGGAAGAGCAGTCTCAATTTTATGCTCCACCTGCGAAGCTACTTCTTTCAATGCCAGCTCACGGAGTTGTAAGATCTTTTCCGGCTGGAAGAAGTTCTTCATGGCTACCGCAATCTTATCCGGGGTATAAATTTTACCTTCCTTTAAACGGGTGATGAGCTCATCGGCTGTGAGGTCAATATTGACCACTTCATCTGCCTGCATTAAAACGTTGTCAGGAATCCGTTCCGATACATCAATCCCCGTAATATTCTTTACTGAAGCCTGCAGGCTTTCTATATGCTGTATATTCACCGCGCTGATCACATTGATCCCCGCATCGAGTATCTCCATCACATCCTGCCAGCGTTTTTCATTCTTGCTACCTTCTATGTTAGAGTGTGCCAGTTCATCGATCACCACTACTTCCGGGTGCAGGTTCAATACCGCCTGCATATCCAGTTCGTCCAGCATCTTGCCTTTGTAAAATAGCTGGCGGCGGGGTATAACAGGCAACCCCTCCAGTAAGGAGTGGGTTTCTGGCCTGTTATGTGTTTCGATGTATGCGATCTGGATGTTGACACCGTTCCGCAGGAGGGTCCTTGCCTCTGTAAGCATACGATAGGTTTTGCCTACACCGGCACTCATGCCGATGTAGACTTTAAATTTTCCTCTTCTGGACTGACGGATCAGGTCGAGGAAATGTTGGACATTATTTTCTTTTTCAGTCATGAAAAGAAAGGCTGTTTTGTTTTTATCCTGAAAAGGAATTTTTTATTGAACCACCACCTGTTCCCCTGCACGCACGCCTACCCGCAATCCCGCATGTTCTTCCGGCGTATACAACATCGCTGTACATATGCAATGCTTAAAATCCTTTTTCTGTAAAATGTCATAATTGACACAACCCTTACACCCTGCCCAGAAATTCTCATCCTTCGTGATCTCACTAAATGTAACAGGCTCAAATCCCAGTTTGGTATTCATTTTCATTATCGTCAACCCACTCGTAATACTGAATACCTTTGCTGCAGGATACAGTTCCCCCGATAACCGGAAGATTCTTTTCTTAATCCTGGAAGCGACCCCCATATTACGAAAGGCAGGGTTCACTATCAAACCAGAATTGGACACATACTCCCCATGCCCCCATATTTCAATATAAGAAAATCCTACCCAAACTTTATCAGCCGTCACCGCTATTACTGCCTTTCCCTGCCTGATCTTGTCAATAATAGTAGATACAGGTCTCTTTCCTATTCCGGTCCCCCTGGCTTTTGCCGAAGCTTCCATTTCATCCGTAATTGTGGCAGCATATTTAATGTCAGAAAGAGTCGCCTTTCTGACGATTATCCGGTCGTGTTCCATTGTGCAAATTATTTTAACGCGTCCAGCGCGATATTGAGTTTTAAGACATTAATTTTATCCGGGCCTAACCACGATTTATCTGTGTGGTTGGCGATTAATTGGTGCAATACACTGACGTCTATATGACGGGTAGCAGCAATTCTGATTACCTGTATGTTCGCAGCAGCGGGAGAGATGTCCGGATCCAGGCCACTCCCGGATGCAGTAACTAATTCACTTGGAATGTCTGCCATTGCAGTACCGGGATTATGTGCCATAAAGGTATCGATACGCTCCTTTACTGTTTTGATATAATCAGGATTGCTCGCTGCTTTGTTTGAACCACCGGAGCCTGCTGCATTGTAATCTACAGCAGAAGGACGACCCTGAAAATATTTATCTTCAGTAAATTTCTGTCCTATATTTTCGTAACCTACTACTTTACCATCGACAGTTATTGTGCGTCCTTTGCCCTGTCCATTAGCAAAGTGTGCGACACCTGCAATCAACAGTGGATAGGCTACACCTAAAACTAAGATCAGTATTAGGGTGAGTTTTATAGATGGCAAGAGATACTTTTTCATAATTTCAAATTTTACATAAAGATTGACAGGAACAGGTCTATCAGTTTGATACCGATAAAGGGGATGATCACACCACCCAGACCATATATAAACAGGTTTCTGCGCAACAACGCACTTGCCCCAATTGGCTTATAAGCGACACCTTTCAGTGCCAGTGGTATCAATGCCGGTATAATAAGCGCATTGAAGATCACAGCAGAGAGGATCGCACTCTCCGGACTTTTCAGGTGCATAATATTCAGTCCCTGTAGTGCGGGTATAGCTGTCACGAACAGCGCCGGCACAATGGCAAAATATTTAGCCACGTCGTTGGCAATAGAGAACGTAGTCAATGTACCACGGGTCATGAGCAGCTGTTTGCCGATCTCTACGATCTCAATGAGTTTGGTAGGGTCGTTGTCCAGGTCCACCATGTTCCCCGCTTCTTTTGCCGCCTGTGTGCCACTGTTCATTGCCACACCTACATCCGCCTGTGCCAGTGCAGGTGCATCGTTTGTACCATCACCCATCATCGCCACGAGCTTACCACCTTCCTGTTCACGACGGATGTAAATCATTTTATCTTCCGGCTTTGCTTCGGCAATGAAGTCGTCCACACCTGCTTTCTCTGCAATGAATTTAGCCGTAAGTGGGTTATCGCCTGTCACCATTACCGTCTTTACACCCATCCGGCGCAAACGTTCAAAACGCTCACGGATACCGGGTTTGATAATATCCTGCAATTCGATCACACCCATTACCTGTTCATTCTGACTCACCACCAGTGGCGTACCACCATTGGAAGAGATCTCTTTTACTTTCTCCTCTGTTTCAGCAGGAAATGAATTTGCAAGTTTGCGAATCGCATCATACGCTCCTTTACGAATACGCAGGTGACCTACATTCACACCACTACAACGTGTCTCGGCTGTAAATGGAATAAACGTAGCACCGGTCGACTGTAAACTGCTGGCTTTGATACCTTTCTCCGCAGCTAATTCAATGATCGATTTACCTTCAGGTGTTTCATCTGCTAAAGAAGCCAATACGCAAGCTTCGAAAAATTCTTTTTTACCGATAGCAAAAGCAGGCCAGAAATGAGTCGCTTTTCTATTTCCGATAGTGATAGTACCTGTCTTATCGAGCAAGAGCGTATCCAGGTCACCAGCGGTTTCCACGGCTTTACCACTCTTCGTGATCACATTCGCTCTCAGGGCGCGGTCCATACCTGCTATACCAATAGCACTTAGTAAGCCACCGATAGTAGTAGGAATAAGACACACAAAGAGAGAGACAAATGCAGCAATGGTGATAGGCGTATGTGAGAAGTCACCAAAAGGTTTCAGTGTCACACATACAATAATGAAAACCAGCGTAAAGCTAGCCAGCAGGATCGTAAGGGCGATCTCATTCGGCGTCTTCTGCCGGCTGGCGCCTTCTACAAGGGCGATCATTTTGTCCAGGAAACTTTCCCCGGGATCCGTCGTCACCTTCACTTTGATTTTATCACTCAGCACTTTGGTACCACCGGTTACAGAGCTTTTATCTCCGCCTGATTCGCGGATCACCGGGGCAGATTCACCTGTGATGGCTGATTCATCTATGGTGGCGAGACCCTGAATGATCTCACCATCCATAGGAATCATGTCTCCGGCTTCACAAATAAAGATATCGCCTTTGCGCAGTTGGGAGGAAGGAACTATTTTCACTTCGTCCATAAAGATTTCACCGACTGCCAGTATTTTTTTTGCGGGGGTTTCTTCTCTTGTTTTACGCAGACTTTCCGCCTGCGCTTTTCCCCTTGCTTCGGCGATGGCTTCTGCAAAGTTGGCAAAGAGTAAGGTTAAAAACAGGATGATAAAGACCGTAAGATTATATCCGGGCGCCCCCTGTGAGCGATCGCCTGTAAAGTAGGTATATATGGTCACAGCCAGCATGATAGCAGTACCTATCTCAACGGTGAACATGACCGGGTTGCGGAACATGATCTTTGGAGACAGCTTCACGAAAGCCTGTTTCAGTGCGCCGGCAAATTTATAATTAGACATGACAGATACTATTTAATAAAGTTGAAAGAATTCAGCAATAGGTCCCAGTGTCAAAGCCGGGAAGAAAGCCAGTGCAGCTACGATCATAATCACAGCATACGTCATGATACCGAAAGTAGCCGTATCCGTTTGCAGCGTACCTGCTGATTCAGGTGTATATTTCTTGCCGGCCAGGATACCAGCGATCGCTACCGGACCAATGATTGGGAGGAAACGACCTAACAACATCACCAGACCCGTGCTGATATTCCAGAAGATATTATTATCACCCAGCCCTTCAAAACCGGAACCATTGTTGGCAGAGGCAGAAGTATATTCATACAACATCTCTGAAAAACCATGGTGACCGGGATTATTCAACCATCCCGCCTGCGGATGATAAGCCGCGATAGCAGTACTCACGAGTACAAGGAATGGATGGAAGAGGGCAATGATCGCAGCGATCTTCATTTCCTTTGCTTCTACTTTTCGCCCCATAAATTCAGGGGTTCTGCCTACCATGAGACCGGATATAAACACGGCGATGATGAGGAAGATAAAGTAGTTGAGCAGGCCCACACCTTTACCGCCATAAAAGCAGTTGATCATCATACCGAGTAGTTGCATGGCGCCGGAAAGCGGCATAGAACTATCGTGCATAGAATTCACCGAACCGGTAGAGATGATGGTCGTCATCACCTGCCAGTAAGCAGAAGCTGCTACGCCGAAGCGGACTTCCTTGCCTTCCATGGCACTGTGATCATGCAACCCGATTTTTGCAAGGGCAGGATTACCACCCAGTTCGGAGAGCATATTGGGGATCATCAATGTGAGCATACCAATGGTCATCACACCGAATATGGCATAACCGAGTTTCCGGCGATTGATGAAGAACCCAAAGGCAAACACCAAAGCCATTGGAAGTATACATTGAGCGATGGCTTCCACCATATTGGTGAAGTAGCTGGGATTTTCCAGCGGGTGGGCGGAGTTAGCGCCGAACCAGCCACCACCGTTAGTACCTAAGTGTTTGATCGCGATCATGCCGGCAGCCGGGCCACGGGATACCTGTACCGTATCACCCTGCAGGGTGGTAATGGTATCCTTGCCATCGAAGGAAGCAGGCGTACCGCTAAAGGCGAGGATGATAGCCATGATCACAGCTAACGGCAATAACAGGCGCGTGATCGTCTTAATAAAGAAAACGAAGAAGTTACCCAGCTTCTCAGTCGTTTTGCCCGCAAACGCCTTAAAAAGCACCGCTACCGCTGCCACACCGGTTGCTGCAGATACAAATTGCAGGAAGGTGATGACGAGGAGCTGTGTCAGGTAAGTTAATCCGGATTCGCCGGAATAGTGTTGCAGGTTACAGTTGACGAGAAAACTGATACTGGTATTAAAGGCCAGATCGGGAGTCATGCTCGCATTACCATCCGGGTTGAGGGGAAGGTGAGACTGGAACAGGAGTACGAAGAAGGCATAGATGAGCCAGACCAGGTTGATGGTTAATAAAGCCACCATGTGCTGTTTCCAGTTCATTTCCTTATTTGGATCGATGCCGCAGATGCGGTAGAGGAATCTTTCAAAAGGATGGAGAAAGTCGGTAAAGGTCGGCGCCCCGCTGAATACTTTGGCAATGTACTTTCCGAGGGGGAAAGCAATCAGTAAGGTGATTAAAAAAGTGGCTAAGACGCCTGTCATTTCGCTGTTCATTTTAGAATTTTTCAGGTTTTAAGAGCACATACACCAGGTAGATGAATACGAGGACGGATATGATCAGAAGTAATGTCATCATAGCTTAGATGTTTTCGAAGAAGTCAATAGATTTATAAAAGATGTAAAAACAGGCTGCTAAGATGAGCAGGTAGATGAATGTGAGCATATGTTTAAGCGTGTAATTGTTGGATATAAATAGAGAAGATGTTAACGGGCATCTTGCTTTGTATTTCCTGCCATTCCTGGCGGGAGCAAACCATTTTCATGGCGCTGAAGCTGTAGATGAATACGTTTTCGATGGCTGTTTTTACCAGCTGATTACCTTTGTTGTAGATTTTTTCGGCCAGGAGCATGGAGTGTTGTACTTCTCTGATTTCATGGTCCTGGATCATTTTCAGGGTATAATTAGCCAATACTTTGATACAGAGATAGGCAGAGCCGAATACGGGGGCTTTGACTATTTCTTTTTGGATGGAAGGGATTTCATCTGCGATTTCGGCAGCGGCTTCATATTGGTTCATAAAAAATGATTTTTATATGGGGAGTGAAGCCAATTGGTGTGCCGGGGTGTTTTTTCTAATTTAAGTGGTTGATTTACAATATGAATGTAAAATAAGTGAAATAATAAAACCCTCTCATTTTGAGAGGGTTTTATCAATTTGGAGGGGCCTGCGGCCGGCTAGAGTTTATACTCTTCAATCTTTCTATACAGCGTAGCAAGCCCTATGTTTAATAGCTTTGCTGCTTCTGTTTTATTGTTTTTAGTATGATGCAACACCTTAATGATATGTAACTTTTCTACACTTGCGAGATCAAATGCAGACAGTATATTTGAGGACTTATCTGCTATCTGCAGGTCAAAAGGTAAATGCTCTACTTTCAATTCATCACCATCAGCGAGTATCACCGCACGTTCCAATACATTTTTCAACTCACGTATATTCCCTTTCCATTCATGCAATTGCAGTTTCTCTACAAATGCCGGCGCCATAGTAAATGGCTTTCGGTTATTGCGATTGGCAGCGAGCTGGATGAAGTATTCCGCCAGTGCGGGAATGTCTTTTTTCCTTTCTCTTAAAGGAGGTAGTGTAATCGCGAATACATTCAGTCTATAATATAGATCTTCCCTGAAAAGACCTTTTTCAGCTTCTGTCTTCAGATCCCTGTTCGTCGCTGCAATGATGCGTACATTTACTTTGGTAGGTTTGGTATCGCCTACTTTTATAAACTCCCCGGTTTCTAATACGCGGAGTAGTTTGGCCTGTAAGTCCAGCGGCATTTCACCCAGTTCGTCCAGGAAGATGGTGCCGTTATTCGCTTCTTCAATCAATCCTTTTTTATCGCGGGTGGCATTGGTAAAAGCCCCGGCTTTATAACCGAACAGTTCACTTTCCAATAATTCCCTGCTGAAAGCGCTACAGTTCAGGGCTACAAAGGGTTTGCCGGCGCGCCTGCTATTATTATGAATAGCCTGGGCAAAGACTTCTTTTCCGGTACCGGTTTCACCTAATAATAATACGGTGGTGTCGGCAGGGGCTACTTTGCTAGCCTGATCGATGGCATCAGAGATGGAACGGGAATTGCCGAGAATGCTTTCAAAGCTATATTTCTGTCCTACCTGTTTTTCCAGTTTTTCGATACGTTTTTGCAGCAGCACTTTCTCATGGGCACGGTTCAGCAAAGGGATGATACGGTTATTGTCATCTCCTTTGGTGAGGTAGTCGAAAGCCCCGTTTTTAATAGCCTGCACGCCGTCGGGGATGTTGCCATAGGCAGTGAGGAGGATGACTTCAACAGAGGGATATTTTTCTTTAATGGTCTTTACGTAATCTACGCCACTGCCGTCGGGTAGTCTTACATCGCAGAGCACGACATCAATTTCTTCTTTATCTAATAACTTTTGCGCTGATTTGATATTACCGGTTTCCAGGACGTTGTAACCTTCCAGTGTGATGAGGCGTTTCATCAGGCTGCGTAACTTCTCTTCATCATCGATTATGAGTATCGTTCCTGCCATATAGTTTATTTGTGGGGCAAAATTAAGGTTTATTGGTTATCTGAATGATAGTAATATATTGTCTATATGTATTGTAGACTATTGGGTCGCAAGCCAGTTCGACGCATATTCATTTGTTAGTATGAGAAGCATTTTGCGCGCGTACTGGTTCTGGCAGGCGCGTTATTTGTGAAGGCATGCGAACATTTACAGCAAACTGTTATTATCCTGACCGGATTAGGTTCGAATTTTATTTGCAGCGAATGGAATAGCAGTTTTTATTGTTTGTGATTTTGGACATGGTCACCAAATAGAAAAGATTGTTATTTGAGCACATGGGGGAGAAGGAAGAAAAGTTTGAATTCAACTTCAGCGAAGAATCGGATGGTACTAAAAGATTATTGGAATACTTACCAGTATTAAATAGTATTGTGAATTCATCTTCAACCTTTATAATCGATGAAATTGAAAGGAGCATACACCCTCTCATAGTTAAAAAATTGATAAGTAAATTTTCTGGAGATGAATTAACGCAAGGACAACTGATTTTTACTACCCATGAATCAAATCTTTTAGATCAGGAAATTTTTAGGCCTGATGAAATTTGGTTTGCTGAAAAGAACATTATTGGGGCCACCAGGTTATACTCACTTAGTGACTTTAAAGAGCACAATACCATTGATATAAGAAAAGGGTATTTAAGTGGAAGGTATGGAGCTATTCCATTCTTAGGGAATTTAAATGACTTAAACTGGCATAAATTTCAAGATGAGACGAAGTAATATATATACCAGGCGGGATAGGTCGGCGACAGCTTGCTCAATGATTATAATATGTTCTTGGCTCATCATCCCTGTAAGCAGCGTCTATCTCATCTGCTAGCTCTACCAGTGTTTCAGCGAGGTAGGAGCCGCGGTATTCAGTATGATGCAGAAATACTTCAGCGACCCAATAGCCAAGGGTATCGTCGAACCATACTATCCCTACGAAATGGGGTGCAAGGTACAGGGCATATTCATGCCGGCCTTTTATTAACTTTGCTATATGGTAATTAATTTTATAGTTAAATCTGGATATGATTGGTTCATTGGAAAATATCATGAAGTTATTGGGTAATGTGAGGGTTGTTTTCATAATATTAAAATTATGTAATTCCACACGAAACCAGGCAGCAGTGTAGCCGCTTCTGGTTAGGGAAGGTGGTGAATGGCAATTTGCCTGGCTGTGCATGCTGCCAGGGGAATCAGCGCTTCGAATACCATTTTTACTTATAATGATTAATTTATGACACCTTCTTTATTATCCATTACCATTTATTTGAAGGTTTGACAGGGTTTTTGTCGTTATGTTAACTTCTACATTCCAATAATAGCTACAGCCATCATTAACACTGATTATATCATACTTCGCTCTGTCTCTTAAATCTTTATTCCAAAACATGTTTATCCAAATTATTTTTTCTCCTTTAGTATTGATAAAGCCAAAATATTGCCTGCAATATTTACTAAGCTTTCGATTGATATTAGGGCATCCTTTTGATTGATTTACCTTACTGCCGTTTAAACTGAATAGTTGTTCCCTTAAAATTTCTTCCGCTATATGTATATCATCGCATGATAAAATAATTCCACCTTGTTGTTCTTTTATGGACTTCAAAACAATAAAGCTTGTATCAAATATATACCCACAATATGCCTTTCCTTTACAAAGAGCAGCTTCTTTTTGAGCATGCAAATTAAAAGAGAAGATTAAAAAAATTATCGCTATAAAAAATGATTTCTGTTTCATAAGAATTAATTTGGTGGGTAACGAACGTGGTGAGATTAAGTCCTCTGTTGAGATGGCTAAAAAAATAGCAGATGAACTAGGCTTTACCGTAGATTACCTGATTGGTGGCTCTACCAGCATGGTGCTTGATGAAAAATTACTTAAACGGATGAAAGATATTGAAGCCCTGACAGATGAGGAGAAAGAAAAAATTTATTACTTCAGCGATATGGCTATTACGTACAATAAAACTAAAAAAGCATATTCACGATAAATAAGCAAAAGCCGCAAGCATCAAGCACTTTCGGCTTCGCTGTTTATCTCTTTCGCTTTTTGTATTTCTTGTCATACCAGTCATGCCATTTCCGTAAATCTTCCTTTGTAAAATCAAACTGCCCAAAATATGTAATTTTTCCGGATGAAGGGACTTCCGTTTCATCCTTCATAAACCGTACACAATTAATGCATCCATATAGGGTATCATTGGGCGATGCAGCAACCAGTGAGTCCATTATCCTAAAATAATAGGCACGCTCAATATTCTTTTTGGAAGTATTTATGTAATAGTTATCAACTTGGCCATACATAATATTAGGCACAAAAAAACACAGTATTAGTATTCTAAAACTCTGACCTACAGACAACATAGTTTTACATTTACGTCTTCTCCGGTAATAACAATCGTGGTCACAGTTGCCTTAAATAATTACCATCCAACTTAAACCTTCGCTTGTTCATAACTACATAATTCCCAATGGGAATCTCAGTCAATACAGTAAGTGCTATTTTTCTTTCATTAAACTTAATGGGAATCCATCCTGACGACATACCATTCTCAAAAGCAATTTTAACGCTATCTATCTTCTCATATTCTCCCTTACACATTCCAATCATTGGGAGACATTTTATAGTGTCATTATTAACTACCACAAAAGCATCTGTCAGGAGTTCATGCTTGACATTTTCTACAACAGCAATATCACAACTATCAACGAATTTTCTATTTTCTCCATTACTTATTTCAGCAGGAAAATTATTCATTTGAAATGTACTTTCCAATATTAATATACCTTCTGACAATTTCCATGTACCCTCACTTATTTGATGAGTGCCAATAGTATTAGCAATATAAGAAAAAGTATTATCCTTTTTCAATATTAAGCTTACAAGGCCATAACTGTCTTTGGCTGAGTAGTTGAACTTAAAGGAAATACCTTTCACCCTATCATTTTTAGTAATGCGTTCCTTTTTTAATGTTTGGCAATTGCCACATATTGAAAAGAAAATTATGACAGCAACTATAAAAAGTACTTTCATATTGTCAAAAAGCTTTGGAAAACGGTTGTTAAATGACTTAGAAACGTGTGACGCAGTGATTCCTTATCAATACTATCAGTATTAAGATTGCCCGTACTATGGAGCGCGTCAATGTTATTTTGGTACCATTCTTTTTGTTCAGCAGGTACACTTTGCAATTGATGCTTCATATCAGCTAGAGTAGCTTTATTCCAACCAAGATATAAAGTATCAACGTCTGGTTGAGTTTCTTGTAATAACATTATTATACTTAAACAGATACTTAGAGTTTTCATAATGACAGTTTATTACTTGGTTGTTTTTTAGGAAACAGAGTCGGCTTCAAATTTGTTTTAATAGAAGGAATAGCTCTTGGAACAACGCCATGCTCTTCTCTTAATTCAGATTCCTTACTCCTTACATTCAATTCCTCGTTTGGAAGATTGCTGCCTGGATGGTCCGGATCGCTGGAATAAGTAGCTGTTCTATAGTCCATCTTACCTTCGAAAATGTTTTCCGTATGTATGAGTTCATGCAACAGACCAATAAATGATGGCCTACCTGATGTTCCGTCTTCATTTTGGATCCTGCTACCCGGATCTGTTGGATTGTATTCTACTACGGCATCCGTCCCATTATCTGTTCCTGCTGATTCTTTTGAAAGCATAAATTTGGGGATAAAAAAATATTTTCTTGCTTATTCATCTGCGGCGAAGGTGAAAGCAAAAACAAACGCTACCTGATTGAGTGGCGTTTGTTTATTTTTATTGACTGATAATTTTAGTTTATCATAAAAGCTGGTATCAGCTTTACATAAATACTATCCATTCCTTTTTCATACATGCCCACATAAATAAAATTTGAACCAGATAATGTTTTTCCTTTTTCTTTAGCTAATGTTTCCAATTCTGCAAAGCGATGCTCTTTTAAATATTTTATAATTGCTGTATCGCTGTCTATTGGGTTGCTATACCTTTCAACTTCTTTACTTAAAAAAGGGGTTTTATAAAAGAGCTTTGAAGTATCGTCTATTATCATTTCACCGTAACTGGATTTCCCTCCTTCAAAACTTACCATGTCTAAAATAATAAACCTATTAATCTTTGAAGTATCTGTTTGTACTCCAAATAAAAGAGCAGCTTTTCCCCTTATCGCATATATACGACTATCATAAGACTGATAAGAAGAACCAGCTTTAATTCCTGCTTTTTGTTGATGCTCTTTATTGATTAATTCAATAACAGATTTACTACTCTTAGTTACTTGCAGCTTAGGACTACAAGATATAAAAATAATTATGCTGAATAATATTTTTATGGCTCTCATATTGTACTATTTTGGATTTCTATAGATATAACGATTGGCTTCAGGTACAGTTTTAGGATAACTACCTAATAGCCTGCCTTGCCTGAAGCGTACATCTGCAAGTATTTCGGTTATTGCTTCCTTATCCCATTGGAAATGGGGCCAATCTTTCAATTGATATATGTAGATGTAACTCATTCTACGCAAGATTTGCGTCAATTATAGCTAATATTCTTCGCATGAAGAAGTATTCTACGCATACTTTGCGTAGAATATATGGCGTAATCTACGCAAGGGCAGATGAGGAAGGCCATAACCGGTGGTGAGTCTGTTGGGAGCTGCGCTCAAATATTCCAATCTCCCCAGTATAACGATGAAGGCATCACCCACGTGGTACGACAGACTATCCATGACAGGAGCTATACTTTTCTATGTAATTATAGACCTCCATAGCTATAGTATAGCTATACTTCTACTAGTACACCATAAGTACATTAAAAGTACATTTCTATATCAATTCGATATTGAGGTGTTGATTAAGTGTAGTATTAGTACTCATTTAGTAATATAGTTACACTACAGTTCGGGCGAAGATTTTAATATTGTCCTTATTACCCCAAAAATTGTTTGTTATGGCGCTTGTAAAAGACAACATACTCCTTCAACTTGTCCGAGGTACCCTCGGCGATCAAATCACGATTTACGAACGGAATGGCCAGATTATAATGGCAAAAAAACGTGGCCCGTCAAAGAATAAGCCGACAGCGAAACAGCTGGAAGCCCGGTATAAAATGAAAGTAGCTGCGGCTTATGCAAAATTGATCTTGCAGGATCCTGCGCTAAAGGCTTATTATAAGTCACTGGCAGGTCCTGGTCAGAATGCTTACAATATGGCAGTAAAAGATGCATACAAGTCTCCTGAAGTGCAGCAAATACAGTTCGAAGACACGACGGTCGTCGTGACGGCAAAAGATGAATTTAGGGTAGCAGCAGTGGAAATTCGCATAGAAGATGCGGCAGGTAATATACAGGAACGGGGCAATGCGGTATTAGGGCGAAATGGCGTGGATTGGTATTATAAAGGGAAAGGTTTCCCGGCAGGGGGGAGGGTGATAGTGGTGGCGGTAGATCTGCCTGGGAATGAGACGGTGAGAGAGGTGAGATTGGAATAGAAAAGTTTACTTATTCTCAGGGCGTAAAATGCTTGCTTAGTTTCCTTTATTCACGCCAATTATTTTTACTGCCTGACAAGTAATAGCGGAGGCCGTGTCGTTCGTATATGCTACCCCTATAGCTACAAATAACGGTTGATCATTATTTATTTCAATATAAACAGGTCCTGCCTGCAGATCGCTCCTGGCGATCCACGCTGTACTTCCGGATGTTGTTGTGGAGGTATAAGATGCAAGATCTATTCCTACACCCAACAATATAATTTTACAATAAGCAGTATGCACCGGCCACCCGATCTGGTCGGATGGGATGGTAAGCGTGATTTTATTATCAATGCCTGTTATTATTCCGGCAGGTATGTAATCGGATACCTGGTGATCCGGGTCGAACTCATATCCCTCAAAAAACTTTAAATTTTCAATGAGTATTTGCCGCTCACCTGTTTTGTGGAAGGTGTCTGCATGAATAACATGATGTAGTATAAACTTCGAGAGCCGGTGAAAACGACTGCGATCTGGTTTCATTAAAGCTGCGCAAACCCTGATCAGTTTTGCAGCACGGATGGCGGTTGTAAATTCTGGATTCAGGGTTCTTTTTGGGATTTTCTTTTGGGACTTTTTATTATGAAGATGCAACAATAATTTACTTTTTGCTGGCATATTAATTTAAATTTTGAGTAGTCCAAAATGGCCATGGAAGCCGCATTATTTCTATATTTGTTTTACCCAAAACAATTATAAACAAAATAAATTTCAGCGTATTGAACAATGAAAAACGGGACGAAATTGACAGTTTTGAGAAATTTACTGTCAATGGCGAGTATGCATATTTATTCCATGAGGTGATAAGAGCAAAGGCGCTCATGTGGATGATAGATGATTCTTTATCTACTGCTTATAGATTATTGAATAAGGCGAAAATTGCGCTGGAGAAACCTTTGACCTATAAGTTGACGTTGGGGGAATTTTGTGTTTATTATCGCGATCAGCGGCCGGAGTGGCTGGCGTATCGATTTTGGAGGTATATGGAAGGTGGAAAGTAAAATTCATTTTTAGATGATGGATGATTTTCTTTTTGTTAAGCAATCAAATGGGCTTTTCACGAAAGTGGATAGTCGGGGGATTGTGCTCGTGGAGGCTAGTGGAGGATGTTCAAAGATCATTACCACTGGTAGTCATTACCTGGTGAATAGCACGCTGGGGGAACTGGAAGGGATATTGCCTGAGGCACATTTTTGTAGGGTCAATAGATCTTGTTTGGTGGGGATAGGGCATATTAGTGGGTTTACGGTTGAGTCGATTTTTATTTTGGATAAGGAGGTGGCTTTGACAAAGGCGTATGCGGAGAAGTTTTTTGAGCGGGTGAAGGTCGTGTTTTGATTGGATCATGGCAGTCTTGTGAGGAGGACGCTGGCGAGGTTGTTTGTGATAGATTGGCTAAAAACCTTTCGTGAACGAAGTGAAGGCTTTTTAAATATTCATCCCCACCCTCATCCTCCTCTTTTCGATTCCCCAACCCCCACTTTTCGATTCCCCAACAGATTTTCTTATTTCGCACCCATTTCTTGCCGATCATTGCTCCAGGAATACAGGCCGTGCCGGGGATGAAAGAGAGGCACCTTTTATCCCACTGTATCCTATCTTTTTCACCCCTTAAAACAAATATCATGGCAAAATCAGCAGCAATGATCTGGAAATCCGCCTCCGGAACCGTAGGGAAAGAACTTACCATTACCACTAAAAGATCCGGTACTGTCCTGATAGGCAAACACCGCAAGGCAAGTTCTGTAGACCCTACGGAAGATCAACTCAAAGTGCAGCAAAGATTTAAACAGGGCACTATCTATGCAAAAGCTGTGATGCAGAACCCTGATCTGAAAGCACAATACCAGGCAGCGGCAAAAAACGACCAATCTGCCTATAACGTGGCTTTACGGGATGCCTTCAAAGCCCCTGAGATCAATGATGTCAGCACAGCCAACTATACAGGTGCTATTGGTACTACCATCACCGTTAGGGCTACCGATGATTTCAAAGTAGCCGGTGTGAAAGTGCAAATCACCACTGCAGCGGGTGTATTGCTCGAACAGGGAGATGCTATACTGCTGGAGAATGGGCTGGACTGGTTATACACCGCCACCGTGTTGAATGATGCTGTGCAGGGTAGTATCATCACCGTGAGTGCAAAGGATCTGCCTGCGAATGAAACGGTGAAGGAAATTGTGCTGTAATCTTAATGAGGATATTGGATGTTAAGTGGCCAGTTGCACCTTAGGACGTTGATTGCATTTTAAAACGTCAATTACATTTTATAACCGCAATTGCATTTTAAATCCCCAATTCCACCTTCATACAATCCAATTTCCTCTTAAGAATACCTGTCTGTTTTTTAAAAGCGCCTGCTTTTTTTCTTAACCCCCGTGTTGCTCCCGATTATTCGGGAGCAACTTTTTTTATAAATATCATAGTATCACTTATGGTACTATTCAATGCTGTATTGCATTTCACGTCATGGTGTCACTTGTGATACCCCTGCTCGTTGCAGTTATGTCCCGGTACTTTGCACTAAGAACAAATTCAATACTCACATGAATCACCTATCAACCTTCGAACACCTGGTTAACGCCACCGGTCAAACAGATTTTCCTACTATCCTACATGAAGAAAAAAACAGGATTATCGCCGAATGGCAGCAAAATCTTTATGCAGATGATAACAGATTGAAACAACGCATCCAGCTATATCAAAACAAACTTCTATTCCTGTTGGAAACCATTACGAACCAGTTTCCTCCTGAAATGTTCACCACAGATCAATCAGACGATCAGCTTGTTCAGCTTTCCTTCACCTTGTATGATTTGCTTGTCTACCTTGAAGAGAACTATGCCGCCTACCTGGATCTTTGTTATAACATTTCCCGGCTTCACCTACTATCAGCCCGCGAAGAATTAGCCAGGGAAACACCGCTACTGAACCGGATACTGCCAGACACTGATGTAATGAGAATCGTGATCTCTTCTTTTGAAGAAACCCTGCGATCGGATCATGTCACTTTCCGGCAGCTTTATTATACCAGGGAGTTGAGAAAATGCCTGCGAAACCTACAGCCAGACAGTCTCCCAGAAGATGTAGAAGCCCTGTTGCTTTACATGAATTTTAATGATAGTATGTACCTGAAATATAAACTACAGTTGTTATCAGTAGAGATCAATTCGCATCCAACAACTCATCAACAACTAACACAAACAAAATGGTTGTTGAAAATGAATAACCAGCAACAGGAACAGTACGGTTATGCATACGACATTGATCAACTATCCCTAAAAGACCAGATCAGTGAGTGGCTAATGCATGAAAGTGAATTCCTGGAATATAAAATCAAGATCGATGAAACAACCCCCTTGCCACAAGAGGTGGCCCGGTGGCACAACTTTAAAGTGAAAGTAGATCTGTCTGTCAATGAATTGGCCTTCCTGTTGCGGGTGATGATCGAACATGGATTGATCCTGAATAACAATAAAAGCGAAGTGGCGGAGTTTTTTGCCAGGTATTTTGCTACGAATAATCAACCGGCTATTTCAGCAGATAGCCTTCGTAGAAAAATGTATGATTATTCTGCATCCAGCATAGAATCAGTAAAGCAATTACTACTTGACCTCTTTCATACGAGTAAACGTATCAATTCTGATTGAAAATCTAGCACTTTTTTTATTTAGTAACACTTTTAAAATCAATTAGTCGCAACCCTGGTTGTCACCCCTGTCACTAGTCTGGCATCGTTTATTGGTCTTCATTTGCATCATAAACAAAACAAAAGATACGCTATGATTTCAAATTTACCTTCGGATGAATTACATCATTTCAAAACAGGCGTGCTGGCTGAAAAGCAGGTAAGAATGACTCTCCCGGAACAGTATACAACGGAGGGAGCGGGCGAGATTAACTACATACGCCATATGAATGCTTTCTATACAAGGTTAAAGAATGAGCGCCGGTTAAAAGCACATCATATCAGTTTGTATTTGTCGCTCTTTATGGCCTGGAACAAAAATCATTTCCGGGATAGTTTCCCTGTATTTCGCGAGCAGGTGATGGCGACCAGTGGAATAGGATCTACCAAAACGTATACCGATAGTCTGAAATGGTTGCATGAATGTGGATATATCATCTATCGTCCCTCCGGGAAAATATATGTTCCCTGCCAGATTAGTATCATTTCTTATACCGGAAGCCGATCGGGTGGTAGTAAATATGCTACTGATATCGGTAGTAAATATGATACTGATACAGGTAGTAAATATGCCACTGATACGGGTAGCAAATATGCTACTGATACAGGGCCTCAAAATGGTACCGTCTCAGTAGCAAAATCGCTACACAATTATAATAATAAACAAATAAACGGGGGAAATGATTGTAAACAGGCACTCCAATCCCCCCAATTAATTATTCATGAAAAAAAAATTCCAACAATGGAAGCTGCCATGCATTGGTTTGCGCAAAAAGGTCAAACGGCACAGGAAGCCCGCAAATTTTTCTACCATTACGATGCGATTAACTGGCGGTTCGGCACGCAGCCGATAGCGAATTGGAAATCACTCGCATCGAAATGGATCGAGAGTATCAGAATAACCAGGAATGAAAAACCAGGAAAGTTGCATGTCGACAAAAACAAATTATATAGCGAGCCCCTATGATTATCATTTTATGCTGCAGCATGTGTCCAAAACAGGGAAAGATCTTTTCGGCCGCGATTTTGTAATTGAGGATGTTGATAAGCCAGTGATCAACAGGTTGTTATCTTATTTCCTGAAAGATAAAAGAGTGGCGGAATCGGAAGGGATCAGCCTACACAAAGGCATACTCCTCGTTGGTCCGGTAGGGTGTGGTAAAACATCTATCCTGAAGATCATGAGCAATTTTTGCTCTTCGGCGGAAAAACCTGTTTTTCGTTCGTGCAGCGACGTGGTATTTGATTTTAATACGAAGGGATATGAAGGTATTGAACAATACACCAGGGGCGCGTTTTGGTCATACTCTTCTCAGCCACTCGTCCATTGCTTTGACGACCTCGGACCGGAACCTATAGGGAATTACTATGGGAATAATACCAATGTCATCGCAGAGATTTTATTGTCACGGTACAACTATTTTATTTCCAGGAAAATGATCACGCATATTACGACGAACATGAATAGTGATGAGCTGGAAGGAATATATGGAAATCGCATTCGTAGTCGTATGCGCGAGATGTTTAACCTGGTTGTTTATAGCAATTTGTCAACAGATAAACGAAAGTAACCATGTTCTTAGTAAAAATAAATAATCAATTGGATGGTTCGCGGGTATTGGAAATTTGTGGGCAGGCATTTACAGCGGAGGCTGATGATCATTCCATTGATCGGGCCATCGAACTGGCGGGCTGTTGGGAACCTTACCAGGTCACATACGCAAGAGTGGTGCATTTGAGAAATTGGATCAGGGAGAATGAGGAGTACCAGGTGTCTTTGGTTGATATATATGATATGGTGGGGTGCAAGCGATTTGTAGATAATGTGATCAATGCTGCATTTGTTGACTTAGGTGGGCGGTACCGGGAAGGTTTTCTTGCAAGGATGAGGGAGAATGAGCGAATTTTTTTTGAAGAAGATTTTATGGATACAGTTTGAGTGATTTAAAAATGTAGGAATGAAAAGGGCCTGGTAGTCTTGCCGGGCCTGTATTTAAAAGATATTAAGAGTTATTAGGGTTAACATAGAGTAAGTAAGAGTAAGGCCTGGTATTCTTGCCGGGCCTGTATTTAAAGGTTATTTATTTGGGTTTTTTATTTTGTCTGTTGAAATTTTATTGCCCATTCATTCATTTGTTCAAGCAGGGGTTTCATTGTTAAGCCGCCTGTTGTCAAACTATATTCAACTGTTATTGGAACAGTATTAAATGTTTGTCGGTTTACAATTCCTGCGGCTTCTAAATCTTTCAATTCTTTGATGAGCATTTTGGCTGAAATACCTTCTATTTCCCTTTCCAATTCCTTAAACCGTTTTTTACCAAAATACAGTATGGAAAGAATGTGCAATTTCCATTTTCCACCCAAAACCTGCAAGATGAATTGTAATGATTCAAAATTGTTTACACATTTTTCCATGTTTATTTTCGTTTTATTTATCTGATTTCTAATAATAGTAACTTTTTGGTTATTAGTATACTTTATTGTAACTACTTGCAAAAGTATACCATTGGGTTTACATTTACGATTCAAAACGAAAAATTATGTTGAAAGGAAGAACAATTTTAATTACTGGCGGTGGGTCGGGAATTGGTGAAACACTTACAAACAAGTTGTCAAAAGACAACAAAATTATCATTTGCGGAAGGAATGAAGATAAACTGAAAAAGGTTGCCGCTGCAAATACGAATGTGTCATATTATGTTGCTGATGTTTCTGTCGCCAACGAAATTGACGAACTTTTTAAAAGAATAAAAACAGACGGAATTGTTTTAGATGTTTTGTTCAATAATGCAGGTGTCGTTGAGCAATGGGACATTACAAAATCGGCCTTGTCATCTGCTCAGATTTTTGAAAAGATAAATACAAACTTGTCTGGTGCTATCGCTATTACACAACAATTTGTAGGTCAGGCAAACAAGTCAGTAAACAACGTAATTGTAAATATTACTTCTACTATTGCAATTTTTCCTTTTCCTGTTTTAGGTTTGTATTCTACGTCTAAATCAGGGTTAAGTATATTTACAAAAATGATAAGACAACAACTGAAAGGTACAAATTTCAAAGTTGTTGAAATTCTTCCGTCTCAGGTTGAAACTGAAATGCCTAAAAAATTAGGATTTACGTCAAGAGGTATGAATGTGCAGGATTTTGCAAACAAAACGATTAACGCAATCAACAAAGGTAAAACAGAATACTCCGCTGATCCGAATGTTCCTATGCTTAAATTATTCAATAGACTTTTACTGAAAAGTAGCGTGTTGAATATGGCTGATAAAATCAGTAAAAAGATATTGAAACGTGAGTAGTTTTTGTCGGCTGTCAATGACTTGAAAGAGAAAAAGCAGAGAGTGGCCCCAAAAGCAGCAAAAACCTCAGGAATCGAAAGATTTATTACCTACATTGTGAACAACATAAAATAGTGAAATTAAACTTATCCCTCGTATCAATTGGGAGGTTAGTAATAAGTTGATGAGATGAAATCAGAATTGTTAAATAGCATTTTATCTAATTACTCAAAGGTTAGGATAGATGATTTTGAGTTAGATATCCCTGCAATAAAACATGGAATAATATTTTTGTATGCTTCGTGGAGTCAGAGTCGCGTTCAATTGAATAGCCTATTAGCTTCATTAAGCGATTGTCACAATATTGAGTTGTTTGTTTTTGATATAGATCGTCGAGAATCTATTCTCTTTCTTGAGAAGAATGGATTGCAGTCTGATGGTTGGGGAGAAACCTTTTGGGTGAAAGGGGGAACCATCATTGATTCTTTGAAAAAATATGATATGAATAATATTGGAGAATTGGTAAAGAAGAATATTTGTTTACCAGGATAATAAGCTTAGGCACCTATTTAAAAGGCGGAGGATATTATTGATTTTTAATACTTTCCCAAAAAGAATAAACTTTTATTTTGCTCCGTAGGAAATAATGTATGACGAAGTAGTCGGATTTTTAGTTGGGCAGCTCTGCACACTGTACTTCCCATTGCAGTAAATTACCGTTATTTCAATCATTATTAACCTTTCGAAAAAAGCCTATGTTTAACCCATTAGTCATTCCATACTTGGTGACGACCGATTGCATATGCAGCCGTGGCCGAGTATACCGAAGACCCGAAGATGC
>Ga0316604_10000933_pt1 | contig 29659 bp, 21 predicted proteins | sample OWC_soil_day20_C_FD_207650 | JGI IMG/M metagenome (GOLD analysis project Ga0316604, IMG submission 207650) | Wetland soil microbial communities from Old Woman Creek delta, Ohio, United States - OWC_soil_day20_CT | ecosystem: Environmental > Terrestrial > Soil > Wetlands | place: USA: Ohio... | reverse complement strand
GAATCCAAAAACCAATCGACGCAATGCCGGGTTCACGGATGAGGAAAGAGATAAAATGACAGCTTTATTAGAAGCTGGCTTTACCGACACCTTTCGCCATATATATCCTGATAAAATCGATGCCTATACCTGGTGGTCCTATATGATGAATGCCAGAGCCCGCAATATCGGTTGGCGTATTGACTACTTTTTAGTGTCTAACACATTAAAAGAGGCTATTAAAGAGGCTACCATTTATCCTGATGTCATGGGCAGTGACCATTGCCCGATTGGATTAGAGATCTTCTAAGAATAAGACCTTTTGAACCGCGAAGACGCGAAGAATAGGAAGAACACGAAGTAAACATACTATCCCGACATGTTACCTTCGCCTCTTCGCGGTTTCGTATTTTTGCTTAAGAAAAACGCTACGCGTCCTTTAAAACATAGAGAAAAAAGCACGTTGAAACACGAAGACGCGAAGAGTGCGAAGAATTATGAAGTTTTTTATAACGATTCTTTTTTGTGTTCTTCGTGTCCGCGCTAGCGGTTTCGTGTCTTCGCGGTTCCAATGCTTTATCTAAAAACTTATAAATTCTTATCTTATAAGAAAAATGTGCCGCGGCTGCGGCATTGTGCTTTTGTGGTTCCCGCTAGCAGTCGTCAGGCTGCTAGCTTTTCTTTTTTCAATACCAAAGCAGGTATCGCCAAACTAACCAATATAAGAGTTACACCAAATAGATAGGGTAAATTAATGTGAATATCAAATAAGATACCTGCAATGGATGGGCCAATGATAATTCCCAAGCTAGTGTAAGTATTACTTATTCCAGCCACAAAACCTTGTTCTTCACCTGCCATCTTGGATAATAACGTATTAATTGCGGGGCGTAAAATGGAAGTGAAGGCAATATGAAGTGTTGTTACAAAAAGTATGTACCAAAAGCTCCCCGGAAGCAGCATTAGTGCTAACGATGCCGCTGATAAAACCAAACTCATATTGATAACGCTTTTTTCACCAAAACGGCGCAGCAGCCAATCAATCAATAGTGCCTGGACAAGAACACCCATTAACACACCTACCGTAAGTAGAATCGCTATATCCTTAGGTGTGTATCCATATTTCACATCCACATACAGCCCAAACACCACTTCCACACTCACTAACCCAAATGTCAAAATAAAAATCAATACCAGAAGAAAAAAGTAGGGAGCCTTAAAAGACAACGCAACCTGCGAGAAGATATTCTCACTTTTTCCCAGGGAATTCCTGGCAATTAATTGTTTCTCTTTAGATAAAGTCTCAGGTAACAGCAAAAAAGCTGCAATCATGGAGAAAGCCGAAGCAGCCGAAGCCACATAAAAGGGAAGGCGTAAGCCATATTCAGCCAAGAAACCTCCAATGCCAGGTCCAATTACAACACCAAAAGACATAGCTGCTCCTATCCAGCCGAGGCTTTTGCCGCGATTTTCCTCTGTGGTGATATCTGCCACATAGGCCGTAATTGCCGGAGTTGTAAAGGCAATACCAATTCCGCCAATCAGTCTGGATGCATACAGCATCCACAACTCGTTAGCCACACCGAAAAGATACTGCGATACACTAAATAAACCGATTCCAGAAACAATGATAATTTTGCGTCCATACTGATCCGCCCACTTACCTGCAAGAGGTGAAAATAAAAATTGGGTGAATCCCATAGCCGACACCAAATAGCCAAGAGTTGCGTTATTTACCCCAAAATCTTGCACAAATTTAGGTAAAATGGGGATGATCAGCCCAACCCCCACTTGAGCAATAAACATATTCACAATTAAGATCATAAGTGGCATTTTAGAATATTTCAACTTACTCATTTGCAAAAATCCTACTTTCATAAAAATTCAGTATCGGAAAATCTCCTTGCTCATTGTCTTTTATAGCTCGTGAATCAATCCATGCCTCTGTGATATATACATAACCTAAAAATAAAATGTAATTTAGTATTGACTAACATTTTTGAAACGACTATAATCTTAATTGATCATGATTATCATCTTCAACAGGTTAACATCTTATCACTTTGACTGTCGTCAGTCAAATCAATTGGATATTGATCCATCAATCTGATTGATGACCCGTAGGTTATTATATTTCTTTTTTTTGCTAACCGTCAAATAAATAATTCACGTATCCCCTGATATTTATATTATCTAACTATTTTTTCATTGTGATACGGGAAAAGAAAGGTGTTGTGCTATGAAGAAATAAAGCATATATTTTTTACAACATACTGACTGTTGTCAGTCGATTAGTCAGCAACGTTGTTATTTCCTCATAATTTATTACATAAGGTCATTATCTATTTTATAATTACAATAACAGAAAATAAGGAGAGATTACCATTAACAAGCAGCAAAAAAAATTATTATGTTCACTACTAAGCAGTGCGATAGTATTAAGTACTTCCGGAATTGTAGCCGCTGAAGAAGCTTCCACAGAAGAAACCTATAATTTCGATGAATATGTGGTGACTGCCAACCGTATTCCTGTCAAAAAGACGGAGGTTGCAGCAAATGTTACAGTAATTAGCCAAGAGGAGATTGAAAAAGGTAATTTTTCTAGTGTGCCTGAAATATTAAGAACATCCAATGTTAACTTAGAAGAAGGTAGCAATGGTACTATCCCCTTCATTAATGGTGACAATCGAGTACTTATCTTAGTTGATGGCATCAGAATGAATTGGGATCAAATTATAACAAGCGGTAGTAAAGGCGGATTTAACCTTAATAATATACCTGTAAAAAATATTGAACGTATTGAAATTGTACGTGGCCCATCTTCTTCATTATATGGTAGCGACGCAGTAGGTGGGGTTATCAACATCATAACTCGCAAAGCAACTGGATCAAACACATCTATTGCTACCGAATTTGGCAGTTGGGGAATGCGCAAATACAATCTTTCCACGGAAAACAAGCTGACTAACGGATACAGTTACCTGATCACTGCTGAACACAAAAAACAAGACAATATTGAATATAAAAACGCTGCCACTGGTAAAGTCGAGACTCTGCCGCAAAGCTATGTGGAACAAGACGCTGTAACAATGCGACTGGATAAAGAATTAAGTGCCGGACGTACGCTTTCTTTTCAGTTTGAACATGTAGACAAAGACTTCGGCTTTGGTGGAACCGCTCCAAGTCAGACAGCTTGGCATTATGAGAATGGCTATGGAGAATCCAAAGATGATAATATGGCCCTAACGTATCATTTTGGAACGGATAACTTATTCCGGGTATATCGCAATCATTCCACTGAAGAAATCTCCTATGATGGAACAACAACAGGATATGACGTGGAAAGAACTGCCACAGGTGCAGAGTGGCAGCAAAGTAAGCGTTTAAACGATCAACACACACTAGTCGGCGGTGTCGACTGGCGTCAGACCGACTTTACATATACTAGCCAAGGCATTGATGATACATATTCTACTAAAGCCGTCTTCCTTGAAGATCACTGGACACTCCCTAGCAATTGGACTCTAACCTTAGGATCTCGCTACGATAACCATAGTATTATCGGTGATCACGTTACTTCCCGCTTGACAGCTAATCGTAAAATAAATACTACGACGAATATTTATGCTTCATGGGGACAATTCGTAAAAGCTCCACAAGTTGAAGATCTTTTTAGTAATACTTTGTATTTTGTTGGTAATCCAGATCTTCGTCCAGAAACAGGGGATACGGTTACTCTTGGTATGAATACCGAGCTTGCTGGCGGCACCAAACTTCAGGCTAGTATTTTCAGTAGCCGTGTTAAAGACGCGATCGATTATGATTATAGTTATACTACAAATACTAGAGGATTTGCCTATAATATTGACAATCAAAAAAGACAAGGGCTAGACATAAATTTGACACATGAGCTCTCCCCTCATTGGAGTGCGTCAGCGGGTTACTCTTATGTGAAAATCAAAAATAAAGGTGCTGATGCAACTGATTACTCCAATGATCTCAGTAATAGTCAACCTAACGGCTACCGCCTGGGTGTCCAGTATGACCAAGGCAAATGGAACGCAGGGCTAACTGTACGGGCAGCTACCGGACGTAGTCTAGAACAATTCACATCTAAGTCCTACGTAACTTTTGACCTGGTGACCAACTATAAGATAAGCCCTGATACCCGCGTATATATTAAGGGCTACAACTTACTAAACAGAGCATATGAATTAAAAAGTTTAAGTACTTTCGGTGCATATCTCACTGCTGGAGCTTATCCTATGGCATCAAGAAGCTTCTACGTCGGCGTAGAACACCGCATGTAATTCTTACTACAATCAAATATGCACTGCCCCCATTGTTGGCGGGCAGTGCATATTCATTTATCTAAAATGGTGTGGTTTACAAAAAGTGCAGCACCCTTTAGAATGAGTATTGAGGATTCTTCTCAATAGCATTCTAAGGGGTGCACCCTGCCGTTAGTTGCCCAAAAATGAAGTAGGAGATTTTTTACAAATATGACACAATTAAAACAGCGACTATCCATTGAATACGATGCTGCCATCCAAAAGAATCATGTTTTTTTACTTTTGCTGACAGGCCTCGGTATACTTGCTTTACTCTCCATGTTACTGGCAGTTGGTTTGGGCACAGTAAAAATCCCTCCTGACATCGCCTATAAGATTATTGCTTACAAACTGTTTCATTTAAATATCGATAACGTGATGAGTCAGGTATCCCCTGCTCATATGGATATCATATGGCAAATCCGTTTGCCTCGTGTTATTCTGTCTGCTGTTGTAGGCGCAGGTCTTGCCATGTGCGGTACTGTTATGCAGGCTTCTGTGCAAAATCCTCTAGCAGAACCCTACATTCTTGGTATATCAGCCGGAGCTTCTCTCGGTGCAACTTTCTCCATCCTTATCGGCAGCGCCTCTGGATTATTCTTCGGTCTTGGTACTGCCTTTTGGGCATTTATCGGGGCATTGGGAGCGTCCTTCTTTGTTCTGGTCTTATCAGGTATCGGGGGCAGAATGTCAACTGTGAAAATGGTTCTATCCGGTTCCATTGCCAGTGCTTTATTCATAGCCCTCTCAAATTTACTTATATATATCTCCAATGATGCAGAAGGCATTCGCAGCGTCACCTTCTGGAATATGGGATCATTAGCCGCAGCTAAATGGGATAATCTAATGTTACCCGTTGTTGGAGTTACCCTGTGTTGTCTGTTCTTTCTATTTCAATCCCGCACCCTCAATACCTTACTCTTAGGAGAGGAGGCTGCTATCACCTTAGGCATCAATCTGACGAAAATACGTCGCATCTATATGATTATTACGGCCCTCATTACAGGACTGATCGTTTCTGTCTGCGGTATTTTTGGGTTTGTGGGACTGGTAATTCCCCATGTGGTGCGTGGTCTAGTCGGATCAGACCACAAACGTTTAATGCCAGGTACTATCCTAATTGGAGCTATTTTCTTAACATGGGCTGATGTATTGGCACGCATCATTTTAAAAAGTGGTGAATTGCCCATCGGTATCATCACGGCCTTGGTGGGAGCACCCTTTTTCATGTATATTCTGTTTAAGCAATCCTTTGATTTTGGAAATAAGTAAGGAGGTTCGGAATGGATCTGGAATTAAAAAATATTAATGTAAAGCTTGGCGACAAAAACATTATTCAAGATATTTCCTTGGCGGTTGCCAAAGGAGAATTTGTAGGCATCATTGGCCCCAATGGCAGTGGAAAGTCCACACTATTGCGCACCATCTATCGAATCATTCAGCCCAATAGCGGCATGATTTTGTTAGACGGACAGAATCTAAAAGATGTTAAATTATCCGAATCCGCTAAAAAAATGGGAGTCGTAGGACAATTCAACAGCATTAACTTTGATTTTACAGTGCTAGACATGGTTATGATGGGGCGTACACCTCATAAAAGCTTATTAGGTTCAGATACCCCTGCCGATTATGCAATTGCTATGGAGTCCATCCGAAAAGTAGGTATGGAGAAACACGCTAATCGTAGTTTTTCCACCTTATCTGGGGGTGAAAAGCAGCGAATTATATTAGCGCGCGCTTTGACCCAGCAGCCTCAATTATTAATTTTAGATGAACCGACTAATCATTTGGACATTAAATATCAACTCCAGATTCTTTCGATTGTGAAGTCACTTGGTATTGGCGTACTTGCGGCGCTGCATGACCTAAGTCTGGCAGCAATGTACTGCCATAGGTTATATGTATTAAAAGAAGGCAATGTAATTACAAGTGGCGTACCGAATGAAATTCTAACTCCCGAACTGGTCCGAGATGTATATGAAATTGAATGCGATATTCAGGAAAACCCAGCTACAGGCTATCTATCTATTACGTATTACCCCACTTGTCGCCATGCTTAAAAGGAGATGTATAATGAAAAAAACGAGACTGAACCCGATTATCCTTATCCTATGCTTTATGGGCATCCTGTCACTAGCAGGCTGTGGTCAATCCAATCCTGCTGCTGCACCAAAAGCCGCCTCAACCCCTTCCCAAAGCAATGATGCAAAGTATCCCGTTACCATCTCTAATTACGACAGTAATGAAAACCCAATTTCCTATACCTATAAAAAAGCTCCTGAAAGAGTGGCTATTATTCACCCAGGCGCAACGGAACTGCTGTTAGAATTGGGCCTTGAAGACCGTATTTTATCCACCATCGCCCCCTATGGTGCTCCTTTAGACCGGATAGCCGAGAAATATGCCAAGCTTACCATCATGAAGGCCAAATATCTTCCTTCCCAAGAAGAATTACTGGAAATGCAGCCCGATATGATCATTGGCTGGGCTCATAATTTCCGTTCCAGCGAACTGGGAGATGTAAAGTCCTGGCAGGAACGCAGCGTTGGAACTTTTGTAATGCAAAGTACACTAACGAAAAGCCAACCGACTGTAGATAATGTCGTCTATGCCTTTGTTGCTGATATGGGTGCCATTTTCGGTATTCAGGAAAAAACAACTCCTTATATCCAAAACCTCAAAGACCGCGTTGGCAAAGTCCAAGCAGCGACCAAAGACGTTTCTCAGAAAAAAACAGTGATTGTACTGCAAGATCATTTCAATGGTACCTTTTCGGTCTATGACACCCATTATTTAATTAGCAACATGATCGATCTTGCTGGCGGCAAGAATCTTTGCCAAGGCATCACCTCCTTTGTCGGTGCCGAGAAAGTACTGGCCTTTGACCCGGATTTCATTATTTATGTATCCCATGATAAAAATGAAGATGCAAAGGATCTTTCTGATGAGGAAGCATTAAAAGCGTTACATGAAGTCTCAGCATTACAAAGCATGAGAGCGATTCAGAAAGGCAACATCATTAACCTTCCTTTCTTCACTGTTAATAACGGTGGAATCCGTACAGTTGACGCAATCGAGAAAATTTCCCATACACTCTATCCTGAACAATATCAATAAAAAAACGCTTCGCTTCCTTTAAAAATAAGACCTTTGAACCGCGAAGAATAAGAAGAACACGAAGTAAACATATTCGACCTATTAACTTCGCCTCTTTGCGCCTTCGCGGTTACGTGCTTTTGCTCAAAAAAAACTTAAAACTTCTAGAACTTCTTTATGCTGATTACTTAACATAAAGCTATACTTTGTTCTTGACAAAATTTTCTTTTTTATTTAAAATGTTAACTGATCGTAGTCAGTTTCATGGAAGAGAGGTGTTCTTTATGATTAGAGTTACGAAAGATCCTGAAATACGTCAGGCTGAGCTGATGGATGCAGCGCAGGAACTGTTTATTTTACTGGGATATCAGCAAACTACAGTAAGTACGATTGTGAAAAAGGTGGGCGTAGCCCAAGGAACATTCTATTATTATTTTGCTTCTAAAGAAGCGATCTTAGAAGCTATATTTGCCCGCCATGTGACAACTATGCTGTTGGAAGTTCAGACCTTTTATTCCAACCAAAATACGGTATTAGAGAAATTACAACTATTTTTTAACCTTTTCTACAAATTATGCTATTGTGATGAACCAGGCCTAATTGGCAAGATTTTATATAAAGAGAAACAAGGTTTGTTAATTAATAAACTTTGGCGACAAATGCTATTCACTACGCAGCCAATTTTTAAAGGAATCCTTGAGCAAGGCAACAAAGAAGGGCTCACAAATGTCATACATATGGATGAAACCTTTTCTTTTTTTGCTGGCATTATGGCTGCCTTACTGGAAGCTAGCTCGCCTTTAGAGTTTGATCGTGAAGTAGATCCGGTCATCGTAGGGAATAAATTAAAAATTGCCGGAAAATTAATTGAAAATTTATTAGGAGCACCTGTCGGCAGCATTCACTTGAAGCCTCTTACGTCATAAAAATACACACTTAAACCAATGAAAATATGAAATAAATATAAAACTGCTCTCGATATCTAATCGAGAGCAGTTTTCCTAGTTTAAATTGGTAATTCTCTATAATGTTTGGTAGCCATTAAGCGATTATAAACCTAATAAGTTGGCGGGAGATATTTTCGTCATTTTCTCCATCATATCTTCCGATAATCCTGCATTGGCTAAAAACCCTAGATACTCGCTTAAGGCGTCACTCCACATAGGATTTTCAACTTGACCGCCATCAGTAGAAATAATGGTTGATTCATATCCCACCGCTTCAATAGCTGCCAAATTCTTCATGAAGTTTTTTTCATAATCTTTTCCTGGGAAACGTGTAGCATAGCATCGCTCAAAAAAAACTCCATATGACACCAATATTTTTTGAGTTTCGATAGGCATGGAAATGGACCACCATTCCGGATGATTAATAACAATCTTATTGACACCAAGCTCTTTTGCTTTTTCTACAACAATAAGAATTTCTTCAGTAGATAAATGTCCCGTTCCTAAAATCAGGTTATGTTTGGCAACCATTTTTAGAACAGTTAGAAGAGACGGTACTACTTGATTATCGATTACCGATTCCACTCCGTCATTTTTCCCACTAATTCTACGTTCATGAGCAGACCAAGCCGTTGGCAGCCAAACAATCTTTGCCCCCATTTTTATTGCAGCCTCAACGGCTGCTGGATTGATTCCTCCAACCTCAGGATTCAATGTAATACCACCGAATACCCTGATTCCAGGTACAACCTGCTCAGCAATCGATGCTCGGTCCATCGTTGGCACAACGTGAGACTTTATTACAATCGCGCGCGCCCCAACTCTCACAGCTTCTTGAGCCAGTTCAATATCAGTTAAACGTCTTAGCCGAACATCTGGATTTGTATGAATATGAAGGTCAATAACCCCATCTAAATTATATTTCTCTCTTTCTCCTAAAGTACCCATACTATTATAAGTCCCCTCTCATGCATTTACTTATCCTTGTATTGATTGCTGAGCAAGTTTTATTTTTCTATTGTGATATAGAGTGTAAATGGAAGCTGCTATTGAAACACCAATAGAAATCATAACTAAAAACCATATTCCTTGATATTCTAAATTGAAACCACCGTCCTTAACTGCAAATTGTACAGCCATATATCCACTATAAGTCAATGCAGAAGCTCCGATGAATTGAGTAATGGTATTGATCAAACCATTTAATGTTCCAGATGTTTTAATTGACCACGTTTCAGCAATAATTGTATTTAATATTGACAGCAAGTTGATGCCTACACCAAGGATAAACGAAACTACTCCAAGCAGTATCGGCGATGTAAAGGCAGTCGTAAGAAGATAAACACAACCAAATGTAATCGTAAAACTAATAACAAGCAAGGAAGCTCGGGGTATTTCATATTTGGTCAACAGATAATCAGAAAGTTTTCCAACCAGCGGAGGTCCGAATATTCTCCCAGCCACATAGGCTGATGCCATAGCCCCACCTGCAATCATCGCCTCAGACTTACCAAGTCCGGCTACTTGTGCATAAAAAGTCGCAGCATACAACGGCAGCCAGCTGGGAATTAGCCGTAATCCTACTGTAAAACCCTGCCACACAAACACAATAATCCAAAATCCAGGATCTTTTATCGCTGACAAAACCATTGACTTATAGTTAGTATCCTTTGCAGACTTCTTCTCTTCTTTCGCTTGTATTGATTCAAGCCCCATTTCACTGGGATCAGAGCGAAGAAATATATAAGCCAGAATAGCAATACATAGTATAACAACTGCCATAACCAGTGTAGCGGCTCTCCAAGATCCAACCCCAAGAATCGTGAAACCATCTTTCATAAATAACGCCATTACTGGCAATAACAAGAAAGACCAAACTTCTCCCATGCCACCACCCGGTCCGGAAAACAAGTTCATGGCTAGGCCACGTTCTTTCTTGCCAAACCAACGACCGATAACAGCCACACAAGGGACAAATGCTGCCGCGCCAACAAAACCAAGCAGCGCACGGATAATAACTGCTTGATTAAAGCTATCAGCAAAGGCAAAGGCGGCAATGAATATCACCGTAGTCCCAATACCGATAGGAATCACTTTCCTTCCGCCAAGTAGGTCCGTTAACGTTCCCCATGAACTTTGCCCTAAAGCATATGCATAGAAAAAAGCTGATCCTAAAACACCAAGTTCTGGTTTACCAATATTCCATTCACCCATGATGTAATTTGCAATACCGGTATAATTCAATCGAACCAAATTGCCTGATGAGTAAACTAAAATACAAACCGTTAACACAATCCATTTATAGTAGCTCTTACCATAGAAAATTGACATTTTCCTTCCCCCGATCTTATATTATTTTACTAATGCAATATAAACAAGCTAAGACATGGCTTGCCTAAAAGAATATTATCCACATGGTTAACTATTTATATAACAATAATCCCATAGTAACGATACATGCTATTAACATGCCTGGTGCATTACGCTTGGCAACTTCCATAGGTGAAGTGCCAGCTAGAGTAGCACAAATAATCAGACCTCCAGCAACGGGCGACATCGTACGCCCCAATGCAGCACCAATCGCTGCCATACTTCCCATGTCCGTGGGTAACAAACCAAACTGACCAGCCTCAGGAGTGACCACCTTGTTAAAAGCAACCGCTCCTGCATCACCTGATCCAGTTACAATTCCTAAAATGAAGGGTCCAAAACCTGCACTTACCTTGGCAATCGCAGGATTAGAAATCATAGCATTAATTAAAGCTTTAACAAGGCCAATAGCATCCATACCGCCTACGAAAACGAGAGCACAAATAATGATACCAAATACATGTCCAAAAGAGTCCCCTACACCATGCCAAAATTCTTTTGAGATTTTAGCTGGGCTTACGCGTGTAACAAAAAAGGCACAAAAGACACCAATAATCATCGCGTGAGAAATAGCCAATTGTTTCAATACAGGAATCACATTCATATTGCCTAAGACAAGAAGGGCAATAGGAACCAGTGGTACGATAGCACGCAGATAGTTTACCTTAAAATTACCTAAAGTATCTTCTACCGCTCTATCCGCAGGCAATTCATATCCTTTATTTTCTTTCTTCAGATAGGCAACTACTAATAAACTGAATGCACCAATAATGCCTGAAGCTAATAATGCTGAAAAATGATTCGCCACAACATCGATTGGTGTAGATTTCGCCACATTAACGATTATAGCAACCTGGGCATAACCCGGGTTAAACATGGCTCCATACGTTCCTGCATAAATACAAGCCGCGGCAATTGCCGGATGGATTCCCGCAGCCATCATGAGAGGAATCAAAATGGAGCCAACTGCTGCTGAGCAGCCCGCTGAGCTGGTAATGGAAGTATTAATAAAGAAAGTCACTAGCGTTGATGCTGGAATAAGCAACGGTCCAGCCTTTTTTAACGGCTTAATCAAAGCATTAATTAAATGCTTGTCGCATTCCGTGACTTTCATGACCATAGCAAACCCCATAACAGATATAATAGCTTCAAATAGTTTGGTCTCCAGCATAGCATGCGAAAAAGCTTTTAACGGCGCCATTGGTTCTCCCGCGACAAGAGCCATTGCCACACCAGCACAAAACAAGATCATCCGCGTTTCATACTGCTTGACCAACAAATAAATGGTAATAAAAATTATAATGCAACCAATAAAAATTAATATAGTAACCATCCTCCTAAATATATTTAGAATTCATCAACGCTTAAAGATTTTGAATAATCAGCTTAATATGGGCCCATGATCATGCGGCTTCCACTACAATAAAAAATTCACTTGGTGATAAATGCACGGCACAAAAGATGCTGCACGTGTATAGATGGGATACGCAGTTAACATTACGTCCCCACCTATAATCACTTGCAGGAATCAATTGATTTTAAGTCTAGTTCATATTTTTTATCTTGGCATAATAATTGATCAGACATCCCGCTAAAATGATATCACGATCATCCTTGGAGAGATTCTCTATCTTCAAAGTAATACTTTCTTGGCCATCAGCGTGCATAATATATCCTTGCATCTTATCTGCCCCTGAGGCGATTGCTTGACGAATTTCTGGGATATACAGCAAATCATCCACAGTGAATTTCTGCTTATCCTCTTCATTAATGGTAAAAGGAATCATACCCCAATTAATCAGATTACTGCGATACCGTTTAGTAGCGTACTCAATCGCAATATTTGCATCTCCACCTAAAACTCTTTGGCAAGAAGCCGCCTGTTCTCTTGCTGAGCCATCGCCAGGTTTCACGGCAAAAATAATACTGCCAAGCCCTGTTTCTTTAATAAGGGCTTCGAGTTGTTCTGGTGTTTTTCCACCAGCTATATTTGCTAAGAAAATATCCTCAATTTCTGCAAAGCCCTTCCCTTTCGCTGCTATTTCTTGACGTTTGAATTCTACCTGCTGAATGGCCTTGGCTCTGCCCACATAAGAAGGATCTCTGCGAGATAAGGTAAACTCAGCTAATTTTAATGGATTGGAGCGATAGGACGAGGTTTCACCGGAAGGAATTAGTTCATCTGTCGTAGTAACAGGATCATGAAGCACGGCAGCTACCTTAAGTAATAAATTTTCCGGCAATGAGCGTATTTTCGGCCAAGGAATAATGTTAGGTCCAAAAACCAATTCCTCTTCAGGATGAGGTGTTCCAAAGCCTTGATAAATTCGATTGTCATAGATTTCTTGGTTAAATGTATATGGTAATACAGCTGGAGAAAACTCAACTTCAGTAGCTGCCGTTAAGATTCCCCCATTTAACGCAGTTGCCGCAATGGAACGAGCATCCATCAGTGCTACTGAGGCTAATTGACCATTATCTGGTTTTGATCCTTCACGGTTCAAGAAATTGCGGGTAGTATGACGAATGCTAAGAGCATTATTCGCAGGAACATCCCCAGCACCAAAACAGGGTCCACAGAATGCTGATCGTATGCTTGCACCTGCAATCGTCAGCTTTTCAATGGAACGATTATTCATAAGTTCAAGAAATACAGGCTGGCTGGAAGGATACACACTTAAGGAGAACTCGCCCAGAGGTTTTTGCCCAAGGATTTGCGCCATCGCTACAATATTTTCATAAGTACCGCCAGCGCAGCCAGCAACAACAGCTTGGTCCACTTTTAGCCGACCATCGACAATCTTGTCTGTTAATTGGAATGTAATATTGGAATTATCAATCAGCTTGCGCCCTTCCGTTTCTACTTGATACAAAATGTCAGTCATATTTTGATTTAGCTCAGAAATGGTCCAAGCATTACTGGGATGAAAAGGCAGCGCAATCATTGGTTCAACACGGCTCAAATCTACTTTTACTAAACCATCATAGTAACTCACTTCTCGAGGATCTAGCTTCTGATAAGCGTTAGAGCGACCATGGATCTTATAATATTCTTCTACCTGCTCATCGGTACGCCAAATGGAAGACAGACAAGTGGTCTCCGTAGTCATAACATCAATACCATTGCGATAGTCCACTGTAAGGTTCGTTATGCCAGGTCCAACAAACTCCATGACTTTATTTTTGACCATGCCATTTTTAAAGACTGCTTTGATGATAGCCAAAGCAACATCTTGAGGTCCAACGCCTGCCTTCGGACAGCCTTCAAGGTATATCGCAATCACTTCCGGATAACGAAGATCATAGGTACGCTCAAGAAGTTGTTTGGCGATTTCCCCGCCGCCTTCACCGATAGCCATTGTTCCTAAGGCTCCATAACGGGTATGACTGTCGGAACCAAGAATCATTTTACCACAACCAGCCATCATTTCACGCATGTACTGATGAATGACCGCTTGATGCGTAGGAACAAAGATTCCTCCATATTTGCGAGCTGCTGAAAAGCCAAAAACATGATCATCTTCATTAATGGTACCGCCAACAGCACACAGGCTATTATGACAATTTGTCAGTACATAAGGCACAGGAAATTCTTTCAAACCGCTGGCAATAGCGGTCTGAATAATTCCCACATACGTAATGTCATGAGAAGCTAACGCATCAAAACGCAGCTTTAAATTGCGCTTGTCCTCCGTCATATTATGCTCTGTAAGAATTTGATATGCAATGGTACCTGTGCGAGCACGTTCTTGCTCTATATTAGATTCCACCAATGGAGCAAGTCCCTCGTAAGCCAACCGATTATTAAGCTCTGCTAAGCTAAGTTTATCAGCATCTTTTATAACGACCTGCCCCTTTAAAAGATAGACACCTTGATCCAATACTTCAACCATAGTAACGCCTCTTTCTCTTCATCGTTTTTAGTTCATAAAAAATTTAAATATTACTGTCTACTATTTCTCCTCACCTTAGTCATGCAGTTGTACGAATCACATCAACTAAAGTACCATCCCGATATTCAACCACCGCAGCGATCTTATCACTCACTTCAATGGGATCAGGCTTACCAGCAAATTCATAAGCAATATTTCTCAACTCTTCTATATCCATAAGAGGAATATTAGCTGCTTTTAAATTATCCTTTAAATCTGCTCGTAAGGGATTAACTGCAACTCCCCGCTCCGTAACAACGATATCCACTGTCTCTCCAGGAGTACAAACCGTATGTACCTGATCCATCACCATCGGCAAACGACCGCGCAAAAGTGGTGCTACTACAATCGACAACGCAGCACCTGCCGCCGTATCCTGATGACCGCCCACAGCTCCCATAATCACACCGTTGGAGTCCGTAATGACATTCACATTGAAATTTACATCCACTTCAGTGGCACTTAAAATAACTACATCAAGCTGGTTCACAATCGGTCCGCCATTATGGGGATTTGCATAAAAAGAAGCCGACATTTCCTGATGATTTCTATTTTTCTTAATGGATTCGATGGAAGGAATATCAAAATCTTGTACATCATATACAGCTTTAATGAGTCCCTCTTCCAACATTTCAATAAAGGGTGCCGTTACACCACCTAAGCCAAAGCTGGCAGTAATGCCTTTTTTCTGCATTTTTTCTTTTAAAAAGCGAGCTGCTGCTAAGGATGCTCCCCCGCTGCCTAATTGGATGGAATAGTCTTGTTTAAAATATCCGGAGTATTCGATTGCTGTTGTAGCATATTGGGCAATGAGTAATTCCCGGGGATCTTTACTAATCCGTAGTGCTCCAGATGCAATCCCTTTTGGATCACCAATGGCTTCTACTGGCACAATATAATCCACTTGGGTTTGTGGAATGCTGATGGGAAAGAGAGGATAAGGCACTAAATGATCGGTTATAGCCACTACTTTATCAGCATAGGCTGCATCTACCATTGCATATCCCAAAGATCCGCAGGCTGATTTTCCTTCCACGCCGTTGATATTACCATAGGTATCACAGGCAGGTGCCCCAATAAAAGCAACATCAATGTGTAGTTCACCACATTCAATGGCTCTGGCCCGTCCACCGTGAGAACGAATAATAGTTGGTTTGGATAGTTTGCCACTGGTCAAAAGCTGCCCTAGTTTTCCCCGGGCACCACTGGTTTCTACAGCAGTAATCACACCCTGCTCAATATAAGGAATGATTTCTTCATTAATGGTATTAAGTGAGCTGGGTGCCAGTGTCAAACCTTTAATGCCTTTTTTAGCAATAGCAGCTATCACCATGTTTAAAACATAATCTCCATTTCGGAAATGATGATGAAAGGAAATGGTCATGCCATCTTTTAAACCAGATGCCTCAATCGCCTGTTCAATGGATGCAAGGACTTTTTCCGAGCGTGGTTTATTTATTTTAATCCTAGGACCCATTAAACGACCGGTTGGCACATAGGAAAAAGGACCGACATAAGGCTTTACACTTTTAATTCCTGCTATTTTTTCTGGTATGTCTCTGCCGACTCCATTGATCACAATGTTGTCCCCCCTTCGTTCTTGCCAACTGCATTGGCATATGCCAGAGTTCTTTGCGCCCTCTTTACAACTGGGATATCAATCATTTTTCCATTTAAGGATACAACGCCCGATTTACGGGCCAATGATTCTTCATAGGCTGCAATGACTCTTTGGGCATGGTCAATTTCTTTTTCCGTTGGTGTGTAGATTTCATGCACGATGTTTATTTGTCGTGGATTGACTACGGATTTGCCATCAAAGCCCATCTCTTTTATACGAGTGGTTTCTGCAATAAAGTCTTCTTCATTATTGACATCGCCAAATACAGTGTCAATGGCATGAATCCCCGCTTCTCTGGCTGCCAAGATCAACTGTCCTCTGCCTGCAAAAAATTCTTTGCCGTCTTTGGTTCGGGAAGTTTGCAGATCCGCTAAGTAATCTTCCCCACCGATAGCAAGTGCTACCATTCGTGGACTTGCTGCAGCAATGGAATACGCATTGCGGATCCCCTTTGCTGTTTCAATGGCAGCCATCATATTAATACTGCCAGGAAGAAAGCCATGTTTTATTTCAGCAGCGGTAATGATCTCATCAATTTCTTCAATGTCAGCAGCGGTTTCTGCTTTAGGCAGGCGAATGAGATCGGGTTTTACGGCTAAAATGGTTTCTAAATCTTTATAGCCAAAAGGAGTGCTGATATGATTAATGCGTACTGCGACTTCACAAGAATAGTTAATGGATTTCATTGCGTTATATACCAAATGACGCGCCGCATCTTTCTCGCTAAGGGCTACAGAATCCTCTAAATCAAAGATAATGGTATCCGCGCCATAAATTCCCGCATTGATTAGCATTCCTGGGTTATTTCCGGGTACGAACATCATGGTTCTGCGTAATTTCATATTTGTACCTCCTCTCCTGTTGCTCTATCAATTGCCGTCATCACACGAGCTCGAATTGTACAATCTAAAGCACCTCTATCATTAGCTGATATATGGACAGCATCAATACCTTGTTCGCGCAAGACCTCCTGAATCACATTCTTGATTTGACGGCCATACTTTTTTAATACAGGGCTGGTCAGCTCAACATGAATTCCTTTATCTGCTGAGACAGGCGTAAGAATGATTAAAATGTCATTTGACTCAACTGTGCCAGCTTGACTTGGCTGAATAATTTGTAACATACAATACCTCCAACGCATTTTCAAAAGATGATTTATTGTTGTTATCTTCAGAATCTTTCTATTTCAATTGAATTGTACTATAATAAACTCAATAAATAAAATATCGATATTTTATAAAATCCATAAAATATTTTTATGGCTACTTAAAGTGAGGAAATACAATGGATGATAAAGATTGCATCATTTTAAAAATTATCTCTGAAGAAAAAAACATTACTAAAGCAGCTGAACGTCTATATATTTCTCAGCCAGCTCTCAGTTATCGTCTAAAGAATCTTGAAAAAGAATTTAAAGCTCAAATTGTTGTACGCAATACTACAGGGATCGTCTTTACCCCTCAAGGTGAAGAATTACTGGCCTATGCCTTAGAGACACTCACCAAGTTGACAACCATTCGAGAGCGTATCCATAATATGAAAAATTCGGTACAAGGCTCTTTACGTATCGGAACTTCTTCCGTTTTTGCTCATTGTGAACTCCCTTCCATACTCAAAGGGTTCCTTACTCTCTATCCCAATGTCGAGATATCAGTAAAAACAGGCTTAAGTTCTAAAATGTATACATTACTGCAAAAAGAAGAAACGACGATTGCCATTTTACGGGGCGATCGTTTCTGGTCGGAAGAAAAATACATGCTGAGTGAAGAACCACTTTGTCTTGCGGCCTGCCAGCCAGTTGATTTTAAGGATTTACCCTATCTTCCTCGTATTCATTATGGAACAGATTCTGCGCTAAAAGATATGGTCCATAATTGGTGGCGTGAATCATATCCTTGCCCATCAAAAATAACGATGGAAGTCGATAGTATGGATACCTGCCGGCAAATGGTTCTCCACGACCTGGGATGGGCGATCTTACCAGCTATCGGCTTAAAAGAACAGCCCTCACTTTTTACACGAGAATTATACTGGCGTGATAATACCCCTGTTCTACGAAGAACATGGATGTTATGTCGCACTTCATCCCTAAACCTTTCTGCAGTTCAAGCTTTCGTCGACTATATAAAAGATTGTTATCACTTAAACAATTCGATCCACTTGCCTTCCCATAAAATAATTCATCCCTCATTGTCAGATTTGCAGTCATAACTTTGTTACACTCCAAAACCTTCCTGCTATATATGCATTGCAGACTGAAGCAAAAAGAATTACAATAATGACTAATGAATCACTTTTTATAACAGGGGGTAGATATATGGATTATAGCTTTTTGAGTACTGCCACACATTATTATCAGCTAATCGAAACTGCTTTTAGTTATGAGCATGGATATCGTTTAGGAGTATCAATAGCCATTTTTTTATTTTTTTGGCTATTTAGAAATAAATTTACAAAATACATTCTTTATTTGCTAGTAAAAATTTGTAACACAAAAGCAACTGCAAATGAATATTTAATAACTGCATTTAGGTGTCCTTTAGTAAATACAATCGTCGCATTAGGAACCTATCTGGCATTACGAAATGTTTTTCCTCTTACCTATGATCATTTATTGGATCAATTGTTACGTTCTTTCATTGTTCTCTTTATGGCCCATGGCATACATACGTTAGTGAAGCTTTATGGAAACAATGTGGAAGAATTAGGTAATCTTCTTGATATCAACGTTGATAAGATCTTGATTCCATTCTTCTCAAAAATGATCCGCTTTCTAATCCTGGCACTTGCCTTTGTAACAATCTGCAGTAACTGGGGATACGACATTAATGGTTTTATCGCAGGTCTCGGTTTAGGCGGGCTTGCGTTTGCATTGGCAGCTAAAGATCTGCTAGCCAATATATTTTCAGGAATGGTGATTATTGCAGATCGCCCCTTTAGCATTGGCGACTGGATAAAAACAAGCGATTTGGAAGGAACCATAGAAGATATCAATTTTCGAAGCACCAAAATTAGAACCTTTGAGCACGCTTTGGTAACCGTTCCAAATTCCAATCTTATCAATGCTCCTATTATTAATTTTACAAAACGGGAAATGCGCAGGATTACCTTTAACCTTGGAGTAACATCCGATACTCCAAGTCATGCCCTCAAAAAGTGTATTGAAAAAATTCAGCACATGCTTGTACAGCATCCTTCCATTGATAATAAGACGATTTTTGTAAAGTTTGATTCATTTGGTGAAAGCGGCTTACATATCTTTATGTACTTCTTCACAAAAACTACCATCTGGGAAGAATATTTAAATATCAAACAAGATGTAAATTTTCAAATCCTGAAAATACTAGAAGAAGAAAATGTAAGCATTGCCTTCCCTAGAACCAGTCACTATTTCGAAACACCTCTTCAAATCGTTAATCCTGCTCAATCAATTTTGACAAAAGAGTAAAAAATAAAAAGATCGCTGCTGTATGGCTAAAATAGTCCAAACAGGTACAGCGATCTTTTTATCTTTATTTACTTAAAGTATGTTTTAGACGCATTTTTTCACTACAAACCGGGCAAATATCATGCGTTAATTCGGCTTCCGAATTTTTCATAAGATACTCTTCCAATCCCATCCACTCACCTTTTTCATCATGAATACGATGACATACTGAGCAAATAGGGATTAACCCTTGCAGTTGAGTAATGAGGGAAACATCCTCAGCAATCACAATTACCATAGTATTCTTTTCATAATGGATAGGAGAAGCTGTTACTAAAAGGGTCAATACTTTAACTTCACCTTGATGAAGAACATGAAAGGTTCCTTTATTCCGAGAAACCACTTTGCCATTCAAGGCTTCAAGCACGCTTTTTCGTAAAATACATTTCCTGCAAACAATACATTCTCCACATCCTTCGGGAGTATTCGCATTAATACATTTTAGTATATTTCCACACTTTTGTAAGTAGGCTTCTTCATTCGAAATATTAAAAATGTTTTGGGCAGCCTCATTGATGACCTCTATTTTTGTTGCATCGTTGACTATCATTAGAGCTAACGGCAGAGTTTTTAATAGAAAAGCTGCAAAGTCACTATCTAGCTCATTCCATTGATATCCCGTTCCTTGCATGATATTACCCCACCTTATTCTACAAAATTATACTCACTTCTCCTCTATATCGTATGATTATTTTTCTTATCCATTAGTTCGACATATCCTTTCTACTACCTTCTTAATAAAGTAAAGTCACTTATCTACCCTATTTACAATTATTCTCTTGCATAATTATCCAGCATATTGATATATTTAATATATCATCCTATAAGAAAGAAATAAAACCGATTGCTTACCATAATACAGGGGAGGACATTACATGAAATCTTGGCACCAATTACCGATTGAGCAAATCATTACTGATTTACGTACTGATATTCAAAATGGGCTGCTTCCTGAAGAAGTAATCCTAAGGCAGAAACAATATGGCTTTAATGAACTAGCTGAAAAAGATAAAGAATCACTTCTTCGTAAATTTTTCAATCAGTTTAAAGATTTCCTGGTTCTAATCCTATTAGCAGCTAGTGCCATTTCCTTTTTTATCGGTGAAATTACTGACGCCTTTGTCATTATTGCCATTGTAATTCTAAATGCTTCCCTAGGCGTCTTCCAAGAAGCGAAAGCAGAAAAAGCATTGGAAGCGTTAAAAAGAATGTCCGCCCCATCTTCCAAAACAATACGAGCTGGTAACCTGGTAATGATACCATCTCGTGAATTGATTCCCGGTGATGTTGTCATCTTGGAAGCAGGAGATTACATACCTGCTGACATACGTATTGTTGAAACAGCAAACTTAAAAGTAGAAGAAGCTTCTCTGACTGGTGAATCAGCCGCAGTAGAAAAAGACCATGTAACCCTTGAAAAAGATGCACCTCTTGGTGATCGCCACAACATCGGTTTCATGAATACTATCGTTACCTATGGACGAGGTAAAGGAATTGTCGTAACAACAGGTATGGAAACGGAAATTGGGAAAATCGCTGCCATGATCCAATCCTTAGAAGAAGACAGCACACCATTACAGAAAAAGCTTAAAGGCTTTGGTAAGCTCTTAGGAGGTCTGGGTCTAGCCATATGCGCTGTGGTCTTCTTAGTCGGTATCTATAATGGCTATCGAACCGGCAGTTTAGATTTTCAACTTGTACAATCCATGCTGATGATTTCGATTAGCCTTGCAGTGGCAGCGATTCCAGAAGGCTTGCCTACCGTAGTAACGATTGTTCTGGCATTGGGTATGCAGCGCATGGCAAAAAAGAACGCAATCGTCAAAAAGCTGCATGCTGTGGAAACCCTGGGCAGTACAACCATTATTTGTTCCGATAAAACGGGTACATTAACTCAGAACCAAATGACAGTGGTAAAAGTGACCCTTGGTAAAAAATCCTTCGAAATCACTGGCGAGGGCTATAAACCTGAAGGAGATTTTCTATTAGAAGGAACCAAAACAGGCATCGATACCGAAAAGGATCTTGATCTGCTTTTGTTAGGCGCTGCACTTTGTAACGATGCACAGCTAAAAGAATCATCGGACACCCAGAATTGGACCATCATCGGCGATCCTACGGAAGGAGCATTGCTGACAGTTGCTGCGAAAGGTGGAAAGGTAAAGGAGCAATTAAATCCCTATACTCGGATTGCAGAAATCCCTTTTGATTCTGCTCGAAAAATGATGACGACCTTCCATATGATGACGAATCACCAAACCATCGCTTTCACAAAAGGAGCTCCTGATATTCTGCTTAGGAACTGCACCAATATTCTAATTGATGGTATTGCCCGCCCGATGACAGAAGAAGATACTCTAATCATCCAAGAAGGAAATCAGAATATGAGTTCCCAAGCGCTGCGTGTGCTGGCAATCGCTTATCGTGAGTTTGATCAGGTTCCAGATAACCTCAATCCGTCTTCTATTGAACAAGAGATGACCTTCATCGGTTTGTTAGGAATGATCGATCCGGCACGTCCGGAAGCAAAAGAGGCAGTGAATCTTTGCCTTTCCGCTGGAATTCGCCCGATTATGATTACAGGAGACCATCCGGGAACAGCATTGGCGATCGCTAAAGATTTAGGAATTGCCACCAATGAACAACAAGTGCTGGCTGGTCAAGACGTAAATCGCCTTTCTAAAGAGCAATTACAGAACTCTGTAAAAGACGTAACTGTTTTTGCCAGAGTTTCTCCTGAAAATAAAATGTCGATTATCGACGCACTACGGACAAATGGAGAAATCGTAGCCATGACTGGCGATGGCGTAAATGATGCCCCAGCTCTAAAAAAGGCTCACATTGGCATCGCCATGGGTATTACCGGCACCGATGTAACAAAAGAAGCAGCTGACATGATTGTATCCGATGACAACTTCGCCACCATCGTCACGGCAATTGAAGAAGGCAGGGTCATCTTTGCCAATATAAAAAAGTTTATTTTTTTCCTCTTATCCTGCAATGCTTCCGAAGTACTGGTCATTTTCCTGGCTATGTTAATGGGCTGGCCGATCCCCTTATTGCCGATACAGCTTCTATGGATCAATCTAGTAACGGATGCATTTCCAGCTCTTGCTTTAGGAATCGAGAAGAAAGAACCAAATATCATGGAGACACCGCCTCGTGCTCCAGATGAACCCCTGCTGAGCAAAAATATGATCACCATGATTGCTGTACAAAGTATCGTAATGGCTGTCACCGTTTTGGCTGCCTTTCAATATGGCTTACACACCCATAATGATGATCTTGCTGTAGGTCGAACCTTTGCCTTTGTAACGCTTATCTTAAGTCAAATTATTTGTGCTTATTCCGCCAGATCAGAGCATTATTCCACATTCAAGTTAGGTTTCTTCAGCAATACCTATCTCAATCTGGGTGCAGGCCTATCTTTCCTCTTACTATTGCTGTCCATCTACGGTCCTCTCCACCTCATTTTCAAAACCATTGAACCTGGCACTACAGAATTATTTGCATTCATTCTCTTTGCCCCCATTCCCTTTATCGCTACTGAAATCTGCAAGTTCATTTTGAATATGAGGAAAACAAAAACATCCTATGCCAATTAGCGTCCTATCTGAATGGGCTACTTTTACCCATCTCAGACACGAAATTTGCTGACAGCCTCTTGTAGATCCATCGCTAAATTTGCTAGACTCTGGCTAGAAGAAGCAATTTCTTCCATGGAAGCGGACTGTTCTTCGGTAGCCGCAGATACCATCTGAGCTTCCGCTGTCGTTTTCTTACTCAAATTGTCAATCCGATTCACAGATCCTACAATTTGTTGACTACCAACCGCCATTTGATCAATAGTTAAGGAAATGCCTTTTACCTGTTCAGATACTTGATTTACCAGAACTACAATTTCCTGAAATGCTAGTCCAGCTGCATTCACGACTTCTGCACCCAATTTGACTTCTCGAGTACCATCGTCCATTGCTAATACCGCCTTATCTGTTCCCCCTTGAATTTCGCTGATCAAGGAGGCAATCTGTTTCGTTGCTTCCTGAGACTGTTCAGCTAATTTGCGAACCTCTTCTGCCACTACTGCAAAACCACGCCCTTGTTCGCCTGCACGCGCAGCTTCAATCGCCGCATTCAGAGCCAATAAATTAGTCTGTCCTGCAATACCTGAGATAGTAGCAACAATCTGACCAATTTCCTTAGAGCGCTCACCGAGTTCTGCTACTGCTTTGGCAGAAGTATTGACCGTTTCCTCAATTTGTATCATTTGAGTGACAGCTTTATTCACGGACTGATTACCTTTGCTGGCCTTACTAGCAGCTTGTGTAGATTGTTCGGCTACGTCATTAGTAGTAGCCGCAACCTGCTGGATGCTTGCTGACATTTGTTCCACAACTGCAGAAGCTTCATTCGCTACAGACAATTGTTCTTCTGCACCTGTTGCTACATCGGTGATTGAAATTGCAACCTGAGTAGCTGCCTGAGCAGATTGGTCAGCACTGGCTGTCAATTCTTCACTGGAAGCAGCCAATTGCTCGGATTGAGAGTGGACTTTTGTGATAAGATCTCGTAGATTCGCCCTCATATCCCGGAAGCCTTTTGCCAGTTGACCAATTTCATCTTCAGAGAAGACTTTCGTCTCACTCTCTCGCAAGTCCCCTTGAGCCAATAGCAGGCATTCATCACGAATCAGTAAAATGGGTTTCACAAACTGCTTGGCGAAGACTATAATAGCAATTACTGCGATAATTAGACATGCCACAGAGATCATCATCATTGTCCGTGCCAAACTATCTACATCGCGGGTAGCTTCCACCTCAGGTGCTGCTACCATTACGATCCAGCGTTGATCACCCGGCAAGTTAATGGGTGTGGCTACGGCAACTCGCTCTACACCGTCAACAAAACTATATACTCCCCTAGACTGCTTCCCCTCTTGCGCTGCTACCTTAAATAAATTGCTTAAACGTTCATCGAGTTCGCTTTGTTGTAACTTAAGTTCGGGATTGATTTTCTTCTCAGTTAAGTTTAACTTACCTACCAAATCAGGTCGTTTAGGATGGGCAATAATGATACCTGAATTATCGGACACTTGACCATAACCTGTATCCAAAAACTTCAAATCGCTAATCATCTTACTCATTCTTTCCATGGAAAAAGTTCCAATAAGTACTCCCGTCAACTGACCATTATTCATAACTGGTACCGCCAGCACAACAGCCAAATTTCCTGTAACTTTAGACACTAGCGGATCTGAGATAACGGCTTTCTTGGTAGACAGAACTTTCTTAAAATATTCTCGTTCACCGTAGGAAGCAGTTTGTCCTGTACTGGCAATCCCTGAACCATCGGGAGAAATGAATATAACAGCATCAAAAATGCCAACCCTCTTCTGCATCTCTGCCATGGCTTCGCTGATTTGAACCTTGTCTGTACCTGTACGAATGCGCTGAATACTAGCTAAATCATCTAGTTGAGTTAGCATCCTTTCCATATCCGCCTGTACCCGATTGCTATAATCAGTCCCTACCGCCCTACCCATTTCATCAATACTTTTTGTCAGAGACTGTTTTGCCAGGTAGTAGCTGGCTCCAGATAGTGCGCCCAACACTACTAAAATAAGAGGCAATAAAACCAGTAATAAACGCGTTTGAATATTTTTAACTTTCATTTCCAGACTCCTTTAATTTGTTTGAATTCATTTTTTCACTTACAGAATGTAATATAGCTGAAAGCGATATCACATTTTCAGTACTAGAGATAACCTTTCATTTTCCCCAAAAATATATCTTGCTCTGTCAAGTAGTTATTCTCTCTTCAGCATATAGCAATCTATTGTTAGTAACATCCAACAATAGATATAGACATAGAAATCTTTCTTAACTGATTTAGAGCCTTTAAATTCGCGGTTTAAGCATATTTACGGTATATAGCAAAAAATATATAAAAAGATAGAGGAAACATTGAAACTTCTGTAGTAGTAGTAATAATACTACTACATTCACTACATTACTGAGGTGGAAAAATGAATACGCATATTTGCCCTAGCAAAATTTTATTTGTTGATGATGATGAAAGTTATTTAGCTTCTATACGCCGCATATTGCGTAGTCACGTTACACTAGTAACAACCACAGACCCTGTACAAGCCTTAAAAATTATTGAATATCAAGGTCCCTTTGCAGTAGTAATATCAGATTTTCGAATGCCGTTCATGAACGGCATTGAACTTTTTTCAAAAATGATCATGATTGATAATAGAATCCAAAGAATCATGCTAACAGGATGTGCCGAGCTTCAAATGGCTATTGATGCGGTAAATCGTGGTAAAATTACTGCCTTCTTAACTAAACCAACTCCTGCTAGAACGATTCGTCTGGTAGTTCTTGAAGCAATCCGTACCTATAACGAGTTCTTCATAGGAGCGGAAGTAACTTCTGAACTTCAGAATAATCGATTGTCTACAAAAGAAATTTCTAATGGGGTTTACTTCCCATTAACCGTCAAAGAAACGGAAATCTTATCTTATTTGGCTAAAGGATACTCTAATGAAGAAATATCACTAGAGCTAAGTATTACGGTTGGCACAGTGAAAAGCCATTTGAATAATCTTTTTGGAAAATTAGGTGTAAATAGCCGCAGTAAGGTTGTTGCAAAAGGCATGGAGCTTTGTCTGATCAAAGCCTCTATTACACCATAAACAGCAAAATTAAATCATGAAATCCTAGCAAGGCCTAATGAAAAAGAGAATCCGCTTACATACGTGGATTCCCTTTTTCATTAGGCTTATATTCTTCTTATATGTTATTGCTGCAAAATTAATATATTGCACTAATAGGGTCGTGCTGTATTGGCAATTTCACGGTAAATACTGCACCACAACCTTGAGAGCTCTCCACCAAAATTTCGCCATTATGACGATTAACAATTGTGTCATAGGAGATGCTAAGCCCCATCCCCGTTCCTTGTCCGATAGCCTTTGTGGTGAAAAAAGGATTGAAGATACTGCTCAGATTCTCATGTATAATTCCTGCACCATTATCTTCGATTGCACAATAGACAAACTCTGCGTCATCCCATGTTGATATTTTAATAATTCCCTTTTCTTCACTATCTTTTTCTCTTATAGCCTGTACAGCATTTATAATGATATTCAATAATACTTGATTAATCTCATCCCCCACTGCCTCGATTGTCGGGATATTTTTCAATCGTTTTTCAACTGTGACAAAAGGTTTGATCTCATTTTGTGCTATCAACAACGTACTATGTAATCCATGAATCAGATCATATTGTTCAAACACACGCTGCTGGTCAATATGAGAAAAAAGCCGCATACCTTTAACAATTTTATTCATTCGATTCAGACCCTCGAACGTATCTCGAAATAAGTCAGGCAGATCATTGAGAATAAATTCTAACTCCTTATCTTCATTAACTTGGTCCATTTTTTCTTTACACGTTAACTGCTGTTCTCGATGTTGGTTAAGTATAATACTAAAAGCAGCAAAATACTCTTCTAGCATCTCGATATTACTTGTGACAAAGCCTAATGGATTATTGATTTCATGAGCAATTCCAGCAGCTAACTGCCCAATGCCAGCCATCTTCTCTTGCTGAACCAGTTTATTTTGCGCATATTTTATAGTCTCTAATAACCGGACTAGTTCTTGATTTTTTGTCATTAATTCTGCTTCTGACTTTTTTAAAATGCTTTCAATTTTTTTTCTAATGATTATTTCATTTTGGATTTTTTGGTTATTTTGATATAGCTTTAGAACAACAAAAGCCATTAGCAAGAATAAACATAGTAACGTTAAGGTATTATTAAAAACGTGTGTCAAATTACCATAGATGATTACGGAGCCATATCGCTGATTATTGTAACGAATTTTAGCTGTCTGATGAATAGACAGCATTGAGGGTTTTAGCAAAGTTTCTTTATACAATAAATGCGACTCATTATCATAAACTTCAATGGATTCAATTCCATCACTGCTTTCGATATCAGCAAAAATTTCGACGAACTTTTCAATGTTTAACTGCCAATATTCGGGATTTTCTTGTATCGCTTGCTTAAATTTTATTGCGTATTTTTTTGCATAGAAGGAGATCCTTTTATTGCCATCTTGATATTCTAGAAAAAAATACGTGAAAGGTGTTGCAACCGATAACATCACTATACTTCCAACTGCCAAAATTTTCATACATTGCGTGAAGTGTTTAGATAGAAACCTCAAATTCATAGCCTCACTTACTTAAAGGAATACATTCATAACCTAGCAAGATATTTTTGCCTTGATGAGAAAAAGTAAAATCGATAAAGGTACGCATCTGAGGATCAATCGGCTCTCGATACACAAAGTTTAAGGTTTTACAGAGTTTATAGCTACTATCAAGCACATTTTCACGAGATGCTGTTATGCCGTTAACCTTAAGTACCTTTATTCCTTCCAATGCAGCTGGCATATTTATAAAGCCCAGAGAGTGAGGTACTTTAGTAAGAGCCTGTTCTTGGGCTTGTTGATTATAAAATACCTGCCAGCGATGAAAGCGCAAAGAATCAAGTAACACCGCTTTAAAATCAGGGATTTCTCGCATTACCACTTCATTGGTACTATCCTTCTCATACATGACAAAAACCACGATTGATGCACCATTGGACCATGTAGTTTTATTACCTTTATAGATTTCAACTAAATCCTCATAGCTGATATTATCATCAGGAACATCAGGACCTACTGCTACACCAATACCAGAACGGGCATAAGGGATCTCTTTTAATCCTCCTGCTTTTTCGATCTCAGTAAGTGGCCTTGAGGTAAGTCCTAGGTCAATGCTGCCATTCGCTACACCACTTATAGCTCCACCAGAGCCAATACTACCTGGAATTTCGATATTCATTTGTTGCTCTTCCTGAAAAGCTGCTAATAATTTTTTTGTCACTGCAAGATTGCTGCCGGATCCAGCAATAATCAACTTATCGCGCTTTTGTTCCGAAGAAGCTAGATGAACTTGCTGAGGTTGTGGTGAGCATCCCCCACTTATTCCAATGAAGGAAAATAATAGTAAAAAGACTCCACAACAATACTTTCCCATCTTCAGCCTCCTTAACGCTATCTAAGATTCCCATACTATAAAAACAGGCTTTTAAAGAATTAATTTTCATTCTCACAAAAGCCTTAACTTAAGGAGATAATAAAAAAGAACCTCTTGTGAATACTTTTGGTATCCATAAGAGGTTCCCGTATATCATCAAACAGACTCTAATGATTCAATTATCGGCGGTGTAAAGGCTACCGGAGCTTCATTAATTTCAGTAGGTAAGCCCATTGTATCAAGTAAATCAATAAACGGCTTTGCCTCTAGTTCTTCAACATTTACCATATGTTTTACATCCCACTCACCGCGGGCAACTAACATCGCTGCCGCTGCTACTGGTACCCCTGCTGTATAGCTGATTGCCTGGGATTCTACTTCTTGGTAACACTCAGCATGATCACAAATATTATAAATAAAGATTGCTTTTGGTTCATTATTCTTGGTTCCGCTGATGTAATTGCCAATGCAGGTTTTGCCAGTATAACCAGGAGCTAAGGAGGATGGATCTGGCAGTAAAGCTTTTAATATTTTAAGAGGCGCGATCTCCACACCTTCTGTTATTTTCACTGGTTTTTCCGAAGTAAGACCAATATTGGTCAAAACGGAAAATACATTAAGGTAATGCTCGCCGAAACCCATCCAAAAACGAATGGAATTTGCGTCGATATTCTTAGATAGAGAATGCAGCTCATCATGTCCTGTCAAGTATACGGGACAAGATCCCACCACAGGAAAATCATAATCTACACGTATGGAGTGAACTTTCTGCAGCACCCATTTACGATCTATCC
>Ga0316604_10000932_pt1 | contig 29670 bp, 34 predicted proteins | sample OWC_soil_day20_C_FD_207650 | JGI IMG/M metagenome (GOLD analysis project Ga0316604, IMG submission 207650) | Wetland soil microbial communities from Old Woman Creek delta, Ohio, United States - OWC_soil_day20_CT | ecosystem: Environmental > Terrestrial > Soil > Wetlands | place: USA: Ohio... | reverse complement strand
TGCTAAACCAGGAGTTGTTGCCAAATCCGTGATTGTCTTTCCTGTAGGTACCGCTACGTATGATTGTGGGTATGCCATTTTTAATCAGCCTCCAATATATCAAAATATGCGGAAAACCCGCTTGAACTACCTACCGCAGTACTATTACTAACAATAAGCGTTAACCCTGCTCCGACAAAAACACCTTCAAGCAGTACTGAATTAGCCGAAATTGTCGTTCCCGATATTGTCTGAGCTTTTGCCATTGTTACAGTAGTTAGCAAAGTATTAACCGTGGTACTGTTCATCGTCCTAGCAGCCATTATTTTTACGGTTAAATCAGTCGTAGTACTTGGGTTATAGCAAACCAGCAAATAACGCTTTTTAACTGTGTCAGGTGCCGACAAAGTTAAAGTCTTCTGGGTATTTAATGAAGCAGAATTAGCAAAAGTAACATATTGTTCGGAATCTACAACATCCCCTGAAATCGTTGACTTAGCTACTAATGTGTCGGCAATCTCCACAACCGAATCATATACTCTACCCGTATGTTTTCTTACAGCCATGCTCTTCCCTCCCAAATAATTAATCAGCTTCTAATAAGTCAAAATATGCGGAAAACCCACCTGAACTACCTAGTGCCGTATTATTAGAAATAATTAAATTCAATCCCGCCCCAATAAAAACACCCTCAATTAGTACAGAATTAGCCGAAATTGTTGTACCTGATATTGCTTGCGATTTCTCCATTTTAACAGTTGCTATAAGTGTATTAACAGTGGTACTGTTCATTGTCCTAGAAGCCATTATTTTTACGGTTAAATCAGTTACAGTTGACGGATTATAGCAAACTAATAAATATCGTCGTCTAACTTCATCAGGTGCCGCTAACGTTACCGTCTTTTGCGTATTTATCACCGCGGAGTTAGCGAAAGTAACATACTGCTCGGAGTCGATAAGATCCCCGCCAATCGCAACACATTCTTTTGCCGAAGCTGCAGCCGCAGTAGCTGATGCCGCCGCAGCAGTTGCCGATGTAGCTGCTGCCGTTGCTGAAGCCGCGGTCAACTCCCTAGTGATATCGCCACCCGTATCTACAATAACTTTGTAATTATTTGTAGCCGCCATTTTATACCTCCTGTACATCAAGCACGGTATCCGAAGACATTGCAACTGTAGACGTAATAAGTTTCCCTGCGCTAACAGTAATGCTTGATGTTGTTGTTTTGTAACCTACATAACTCACCGATAAAGCCTTGGTACCTGTCGTAAGACCGCTAAATGTAACAGTACCCGCGCTCCCTGTAGTACCCGATGTACTCCCCAAGGTAACCGTTGCTCCGCTGATAACAGCTCCACTTGAATTAGTAACAGTGATTGTAGCATAGCCGGTAGTCAAGGTGTACATTTGAATTTCCGATACCATCCAATAGTAGCTACTATAGCCCGTTAGGGCTTTAATACGCCAATATCTGTGACATCCATAATCAGCACTCGTCACACAAGTTGTACTATAAAGTTTGGCGCCCCTATCTGAACCTGAATAATATGACAACGTGAACGTTTCCGCCGCTGTCCAAGTACTTGCATCATCAGAATATTGCAGAGATACGGTTTTTGCATAAGATCCCCACTCTGTTCCTGATTCTATTACATAATAATAACTAATTTGACTAATAACAAACTCGCGAATGCTTACTAAATTACCACTACCAAAATCCTGTCCAATCCAGCTGCTTGCTAGGGTCATAGTCGATGCCATCCAATAATCACTAGTAGATGTCGTGTCATTAAAAGCGCGCGTTTTAGGATAACTTGAATAATCCCCACTACTAATTGCATAACTACTGCTGGTTACATCTGAAGAATAACTCATTACGCGTCCACCACCGTTAACTGTACCGAAATAATATCACAATCGTAGGCAGATCCACTTATTGCCACGTACACTAAATCGCCTGCTGATAAACTTACCGAAGATAATGTAAGAGTCGCGGAGGTTGCACTAGCTGCAAGCGTCACCGTCCCAATTGCAGTACTGTTTTGATAAATTTTTATTGTCATAGCAGAAGTTGGTGCCGTTAAACAATGGACCTTTACCGCTGAGGCCGTCTTACTTGATAAAACATAATAGTACCCACTTTGCTGATTACTCTCAGGATTAACCATTGTAAAAACGATACCTTTTAATAACTTAGTAGTAGGAAAATAAGCAATTTCCCTTGCACCGGCCGATGTCATTTCATAAACGCCTATATCACCAACGACAGTAGTACGACTTACAGCCCCTTGCAAAATTAAGCTTGCCGAATTATACGTCAAAGTTCTGGCTGTAGCCCACCTTATTACAGCTGTCCCTACAGTCCAGCCCGTTATACTGGTAACTGCCTCTGTACCACTTACTACAAAGGAATTACTCGTTTCCAGCAAAGTAACTACTCCACTTGAACTAGTAAGGCTAACGGGATTTGGCATATGTACAGCCCCTGTCATCGTGCCCCCTGTAGTTGCTAATGGGTCATTTATCGCCGCCACAGCATTAGCCGCCACTGTTGCTGAAGCTGCTGCCGCTGTCGCTGAAGTTGCTGCATTTGTTGCTGAGGTTGCCGCTGCTGTCGCTGAAGTTGCCGCCGCGGTCGCCGATGTTTTCGAAGCAGTTGCCGATGTTGCTGCATTAGTTGCCGACGTAGCTACAGCCGTTGCCGAAGCCGCTATTGACGTGGTTACCGTGGCCGCCGCAGAGGTGGCCGCCGAAGCAGCGGCAGTCGCTGAAGCTTCTGATATTGAGGTCTTTATAGTGTCTACATATCCTGCAGCCTCTGTTGCTGATGCCGCCGCTGCTACTGCTGATGAAGCCGCCAAGGTTCTAGTTGCATCTCCACCTTCATCTACTATTACTTCATATTCATAATCCACCGCCACTACTTAGTCACCTCCGGCGACACCTTTACAACGCCATTAAGCACCCGATATACGGTTCCCGCCGATGATGTTGCCTTTACATCGTAGACATACTTCGAATAGTCAGAGTATGTTTCGCCCGTAGTTGGCAATTCTGCGGTAACTGTACTCGCTAAACTTATAGAGAATAACCCCTCAGCAGCCGTAACCGTTGTGACCGTTAAAGCAGCCAAGGTACTTGTAGATTGCGCCGTGGCCCTTATCTGACCTTCCCATGTAAACCCTGTTAAATCTACGGCCGTCTCCCCATCAACCAATGTCCACTTGAAATAGCAAAGAAAATCTTCTCCCTGATTTATTATTAACTCAACTTTTGCGGCCAAAATTACCCCTCCTTACGTTGTAGAATCTACAATAAGCCCCAATAAGGCTAACTTTGTAATCAAGGAAGTTAATGCGGCATTACTGCTTTTTGAACCGCTAACCGTAGGCTGTGTTATAGGTGTCGATCCGAAAAAGCCAACCTTTGCTGCAGCTGTTAGATCATTTTCCCAAGCTCCGCTACTATTGTAAATTAGGCCTTGCGGTGTCGCTTTATCCCAAACCCGCATTCCCGCAAACGGAATATAGAAAACCCAGGTACTACCAATATACTGTGCTAAATCACCGTCGTATCCTTCCCAATCTCCCGTAGCGCTATCAGCAACAATGTAGAGAGCGCCACTAGTTAATGTAGTCGGTGGCGCGGTTAAAGCCGCGGATTCTACAGCAGTTTGGACAAAAGCGTCCAAAAATATTAGAGACTCATTGTGGGTAGTCTCCTTTTGAGACTGTGATTGCAAAATATAGGGAAAACTTAACCTCGGTGTTATTTCGCTCATAATGTTACCTCCTTTACGTAGCCCCTGCCCCGTGTTTCACTAATTTGATAAATGTCAGCCGTAATGCTACTTTGCGCACTCCCAAAGTCTGATACTTGATTAGTGGCTGAATATGTCACTTCGGCCGCTGTTACGGAAAGAGTTCTAACGACCGTTGTCCCATCTAAAATATCAATCTCATAGGCCTCTGTTGTCTCATTTATGGCAACATCAGCATAATCCAGCCATTCTGCAAGCCCCCGCGTCCGCCGTACCCAGGTAAGCGTAAGATTTCCACTAGAATCCCGCGTACCTTTCACATGGCAAACCGACAGCGGTTTGGCCATAATTCCATTAGCCGTAAATGTCGACGTGGTGTAGGTGCTATCAGTGTTAGCTTTTGTTTTAGGTCCAACCAAGTAGTACCTTGCTTTATACCATTCAGACGATGTCACAGTCATACCGCCTATAGTAGAAGACGTAAGCAATATAAACCGTTCACCGGAGTTATGCGTCGAAGTGTACGACTCAGTTCCCAACCGCCCTCTTAGTAGCCCTGATAATTTATACGTAAGCGCGGCCGTGAGGGTTGCTTTACGGAATTGAATTAATTCATTACCTACTAACGCCAAATTTGACCAATTTAATACGCTTGATTTTTCATAGCTGCTCAACGTGCCAGCAGTTAACACCACCGTTAATGTATTGGCATTATCCCAAATAGCGGTAGGCCCATCACCTAAAACCGTAGAAGTTGTACCCATTACGGCCTGAGGATTCCCTGTAAGAACTGAGCTATAAGAAACTCCATCATCTACAGATTTATAGACGTTAGCGCCATAAAAGACATCAGCCGTAGTTGCAACATAAACAGTATCGTTAGTAGTAGTTGTTGTATCTGCCGGTAACTGCGGAATATCTAAAAATTCACATGTAACCGAAGTAGGTGCAGTAGTCGAATTATTAGTCGTTGTCGTGTCTACCGTTCGCTCTACAATTGTATAGGTGCTTGCATATGTAGACCGGGCTTCGATTTTCATAAGACCCGGACTACCATAAGTCGTTTTTGTAATCATCGCTAATTTAGTTTGATCGTTCGGCAATTCAAGTTCTACTATATCCCCAGCTTTTAAATAAGCATATTTGGAAGTCAAAGGTATTTTATAGGTATGTCGGCCAATCCAAGCCTCATAGAGCAGAGTTTCCACAGTAGCTTTTGCTTTAGCATCTTTTAAAACGAAATTCACACTAACTGACGTGTCTATTACACTGGAAGTTGCTTTACGTCGTGCGGTTATAGACCCCACCAGAAAATCATTCTCATATGATAAAAAATTTAAAGTAACACTTTTAGGCAAATCGCTATCCGGAGTCATTATATCTTCAAAAGGTTCATCAGGCCGTGTTGATTCATAGGCTCCCATATCTTCTAAAGCTATCGAATAAACATTATCAAAATCTTTAAACTTAAAAACTACTTGACCATCAATTTCAATCCCATCAAAAATATGATAACTTTGCAGTTGTTGTATCTGCTCCCGACCTGTCTTTGTACCATCCGTTAAATATCCTTGAATAGTGTAATCACTTAGCCCTGTAACATCGACATCCGAAGAACTCAAATTCATAAACTCACTGATGTCTAATACTACGTCTGCTAAATTAGCCGTTCCATCTGTTATTGAAAATGATACAGCCTCATAGTCACTATCTATTTTGCTTAAAAGAGTGGTTAGTTCATTTGACGAATACGATATTCCAGTACACTCATCTACATTGTCCAAAGTATAGGTCTTAGTTTCCGATACACTACCACTAGTAAACGTTAATGTTGTTGTCCCTTTTGTAACCTCAATCGACACATTAGGAATCCTATTACCAAAATTCGTTACATTAATATCCTGAAAAACTATGTACGCCAAACCCCGATGTGCTGGAACCGTACCCGCCCCTTGAATTCCTTCTATAAAACTATCTGGTTCCTGTGTCTCCGTCCCTAGATATAGCGTCCATGTATAATCGGAAAGGTCAACTAAATTACCATCAAACCATACTCGATCTATTCCCGTTATAGGCCCTTCACAAATCCCTACAGCAAAAGAGGATGTATATGTATACTCAACATAAGTTGTCCCACCTCCTTTGCCACTACTAGAACTTTCATTCTTATGCTCAACGTAATTAGTACCCCAAATAACATTTGTACCGCATCGAACAGTACCGTATGTTTTATTTATTGCTGCACCAGCCGTTGCTGTTGTTAGTGTTAAATCAGACATCTTAGAATTAAGTTCCACCGGAGTACCAAAAATTTTCTGATCGATATAGTTACCAGCCATTGTAGCAAGGGCCATAGTAAGTGCAGACCAACCACTATTTGTCCCAATAATAGTGAGCGCAAGTGTTGCCATTATCCAGTCACATCCGGGTATTGCATTGCATAACGTATTTTTGGTGTCCAATAGCTATCAAGACGACTTATAGATACTTTCCCAACACTCTGCCATGAATGTATAAATGTACTATCAGTTATTTTAATCCCAATGTGACAAGCTGGACCTTTACCAAAACCAAATAATAGTAAATCACCTATTTTTGCATCAGCTACATCTATTTCGGTCAGATAGTTTAAGCACTCATTATATAGACGCTCTGTAGTTTTGTATAAGGGCCAAGTTGCTGGATAATCCAGCGGCACATCAGGCTCTTTACCCGTTAGTACTACATATACCCCGCGAATTAAGCCCACACAATCACAGGCAACACCTTTCAGACAGGCTTGATGCTGCCATTTGGTACCGATCCATGTTTTAGCCTCAGTCACAATCTCGGTTCTAGTCATAACCTCCACTCTCCTAACTACGTTGAATAACCTCAACAGACTTACCAACCACAGCTTTTAAAATAGCAGAGCTATTTGTTAAGATAAATTTTCCACCACTTGATGTATACGTAAAATTAGTTATCAGCCAAAGTGTATCGTCAACATCCAAAAATTCCAATGTTCCACCGTCGTACGTTCCATCTATATCGGTGATGTCAGTAGTAATCGTATTTGATAATTTATCTATAGCCGTAATTTTTCCAGTTACTGTCTTCAGAGTAATATCATCATCCGTGTTAACGTACGCCGTATCACCGGTATCCGTGTTATCAGTAGTCACATAGCTCGTCATGTAATCGTTCCCAGGGATATAAGGCTCACCCCTGAAATTCAAAACATTATCAAATATATTTACGCAGGTGGAAAGGTTTCCGTTGCAACCAGGCAAGGCCGTAAATGTGTCGCCCACCGCTACGGTATAAATCCAAGGCAAGAACGGAGTAAATACATAATCCGTGAAAGTCTTTATTTCATAAGTTAAGCCCTCATTCAGTCCCGACGTAAAAGTAACGCTCCCATACGCAAAATAATCATCGACTGCCGCTATCCCCGCCGTAATTGTTCCGTCTGTCCCTACCGCAGTAACCGTTCCAGTAACCTGCAAACTATCCACATCATAACCGCATTTTGTAGAGCCTAGTGCCACTCTGCAATGCTTTTGATAGTAACCCCCGACCGTTTGTTGATAAGCCTGCATAAGCCCCCTGACATCAACCTTAAAACCGTGTTTTCCGGACGTTACCTCGCCAAGTGTGCCACGCCTTACGAGCAAAATGTCATTAGTTAAATCTGACCAATCACATACAAAAACTAGAATTTCAGCATTATCGTATTTCCCATTTGCCAAATCCACAGCCGAAAGTTCATTACTATTTAAAATCCCATCCACTTCCAAATTATCTACCGTCAAATCATTCGATGTTTCGGTAGCGGTAGGGGAAAAACCAGTGTTAGCTTTATACGTCCCCGTAATATCGTAAACCGTAGAATTAGCAGTAGAAAAAGTAATATTATTATCGTGGCTAGTAAAACATAAAGCTGTCCCATCCGTCCGCGTTACTTTCCAGCACCAGGCCGCTGTTGTTACTTCGTTTTGAAGCCAGGAGTAATCACTCATGCTACCCTAACTTCCACTAACGGAATACCGCTCCAAGTGTAATTGTTAACTTCGTCAATACTAACCGGCATTTTGTCTATGTCGAAACGCACCGGCACATCAAATTCAAAATCCGCGGTTACTACTGCGCCTGTACTTGGTACCGTTGTGAAAGTTATGATACCTGTTGTTGTATCCACCGACCACCCCGAATCCTGAAAAACCCCATCTAAATATATAACTACCGTGTTTTCTACCGGCTTATTAATAGTCCGCGTTTCTGAATACCCTAAATCATCCTCGTAGACTTTAATTAATTGAAATGCAGTAGTTGAAGCATCACCGGTTCCAATTGTCTGATCTACAGCCTTATAATCCAACCAATCTTTATACCTAAATCCATAGCCCTTTCCCTTTCGCGCTCTGAAAAAGGTAATCAATCTTTGCATTTGCGCTTGGCTTTTTATGCCGTATGACACGTCATATTCACAACGCCCCTGCTCCCAGTTGATATTTCTTTGTTCCCAACCAGAATCCGTAGTAACAACCCCGGTTGAGTAACCCGGACCACCTTTAGCCCCATAGGAGATATCTGTAGGAAATCTAACTTCATGAAATGTCGCCATTAGTTAAACTTTCCTCCTTTTGAAACAGCGCGGTTAGCGTCAGCGTAAATTTGTCGTTGCGACCTTCTAAAACTTTCAGCATTCGGTGTACTGATATTCATATTTATAACAGTAGGCCGACTACTGTTAATTGTAGAACTGGAAGATATCACTCCATTCGAACTGGGCGTAAATACTTCCGGTCCATGTTCCCCAACAACGTAACTGTTTGAACTATACGCACTACCACCTTCGGCTTTAAACAAGCTTGATATAGTTGTAACGCTAGTAGTCAATAAGCTGCTCGTACTCGTGCTTGAACTCGCTGAGGAACTAAGCGAGGATAACAGTTTGCTGAAAGCACTCGTTATATAATTTGAAACGAACATTTTAGCCAAGTCATTTGCAATACTAGCAAAAATTGATTTTAACCCAGCGCGAAGTTTTGTGCCACCAGTAAGAATATTAGTAAATGTATCCGTAACCGTAGTTTGCATATTAGTCCAAGTTGCAGTAAATGACTTATAGTAATCAACTTGTTGCGCTTTCAAATTCTTAAATAGCAACGTCAAAGCCTTTTGAGGATCTTTAGCCGCCTGAGTTTCTTCCAACGTTGTAGTAAGATCAGCCTTTGTAACTGTCGCTTCCATTTTTTGATTCGGTGAAGAACTCAAACTTTGAATTATTACCTGTTGTCGAGCTATTTCCGCCTCTAATGCGGATATATCAGCTCTTTCATTAGCTTTACTGTCCACTAGCCCCAATTTAGCCATAGCAGCGTGGTACTTCTTTTCCAGCTCATATTGTGATGTTAATGCCGCATCAACCGCCGAAACACGCTTTTTATCGGCAGCGTTAAGTTCAGCGTAATACCAAGTATCTAAAGCCGCTTTATCATTAGTAATCTTTTTCTTTTCTTCATATTCGTACTTCAAATTGCTTTTTACAGCCTGATATTCAGCCATTGCTGCAGCCGCCCCATTATCAGCGGTTTCTGCAATAAGCACACTAGTTTGATTGAGAAAAGAAGCGCGCTCTTTTGCAGAAGGCCTTACGGCTTCTGTATATTTTTTATCTGCAGCCTCTAAATAAGCCTTAGTCCTTCGATCAATTTCCTCCTGGGTTATCCCTGCTTTTTGCCACTCAATAGTTTTTTCCGCTAAACTTTCTTTAGTATTTTGCAATTCTGCCATGGCAATAGCCATTTTATCATCACTATTTTGAGATTCAATCGTTAATGTTTCCTGACTAAATTTCTTTTGCACTTTTAGAAGATCATCATTAATTTTCTTTTGGGCATCTGCATAATACTCATTTAATTTTGACGAAACACCCGACGTATCAACGCCCGCTTTTGACGCTTCATCAATATCGTTTTGCGCTTTTGTGATTTCACTATTCAGCCTCGCTAGTGCTATGGAGGGCGTAGTACCAAGAGTTTGTTCTATTTTTTCATCCAGGGAAGCCATAAGTTCTTCCATTTTTTTAGCTTGCGACTCATAAGCATTAGCTGCTTTATTTCCCGAACTACCACTACCAGCAGAATAAGGAATTGGATCTCTACCTTTATAAGTATCAAGTGTCCTTTGTGCTAATGCTTGCGTCCGCTCCTTAGTGCTATACCCGCCATTCGTCTTAGCATCCATAGCCCGAGCGGTCATGTCCTCGTATATGCCGCCAACTTTACTTTGATCCTGTATTTCAGCAATATCTTTCATTCGCTGCAGAGCATCAGCTAAAGAACTTATTTTGGAGTTAGCAGCTCGCGCAAGCCTATCCATAGCGGTTTCAACCCGTCCCGCTGTTACTTCTGCGGCAGACGCTACATTATCTAAGGTGTAACGCATCTGGGTACCCCACGGCGTATAAATCCTCGCCACATTAGGGGCATCCTGCGACATTTCATAAGCCATATAGCCCGTAGCCGCTGTAACAGCAGCCACGCCAGCCGCTACCCAAGTTAATGGGTTAACAAGAATAGCTAAACCACTTGCAAGAACACCAGTAGCCCCCGCCGTTCCAGCTAACGCAGAAGTTGCTACCGCCCCCTCAGTAGCCACCAACGAGAAAAAAGACCCAACATCAGCAAGAGCCACAGCTGTTGAAGCTGCCCCCGACGCTATAGCTTCCCACTTTAACACAGCATAGCCCGCCGCTAACCCCGACACAGCAAAAGTCAATTCTATTGTATGATCCCTCAAATACTGTGTAACCGAATCTACTGCCGCCATCCCATTCACGATATTTGATAGCACCATATCGATAACTCCACCAGATCCACCTAAAGCACTACTAATAACGCTTCCTACATTGGTGACACTATCCGTAAACAAACTAAATGCTTGATAAGTATTCCATATCTTCGAAGTTACACTTTCTCCGAAAACATCATTCATTGCTTGCAATAGATTCCCAGAGCGCATAATAGTAACAAATTGCTGTGTTTTATCGGTAGCCGCTACCATTGCATCAGCTAATTTACCTGATGTTGACTCACCAATTTTACCGGCAATCTCCGTCAAATTATCTTTTAACGTAGACCATAGCCCGATCATGGTACGACTTTGCGCTTGCATCATATTTTTAAATTTTGGATCTGCAGCCATTTCCTCTAAAATGCCTCGAACCGCTTGAAGCCCAGTAATCCCAGCTTTACTCCAATCATTCATTACATCAGCAGATAAATTGAATTTTTTCATCAAGTAATCAGCAGCCGGAACAAAATTCTCAGTTAATTGTTTAATGTCTTGACCGTCTACGCGAGCTTTCATGGAGAGTTGTCCCAAGGCTACAACAATCCTATCAATACCCTCGTTCCCCGTCCCCAAAGCTGCAACAGCATCCCCAATTGTGGTTAAATCCGGAATAATTTGTTTGACCTGCCAACCGTAGGCCATAAGTTTTTTAGCCCCCGAATCAACCCCGGCAAAGTCAAACGGCGTCTTTGCCGCGAAATCTTTCATTTGGTTGATAAATTCCGTGGCAGCCGAAGCACTACCAAGCATCGTACTATAGGCAATTATCGTTTGCTCCATCTTAGCGTTATAGCTTACAAAAGCATCCGCACCCGCTGTAATCGCCGAAGTAACACCACCAATCGCGGCCCCCATTGCAGTAAAATACACAGCGTTGGATAAAAAAGTGGTAACGCTTCCGGAAAGCGAAAGTGCTGATTTACTGGCTTTTTCCATGTTTTCACTTGCTGTATTTGCAAAACCAGCAGTCGTACTTAATCTGCTATTTAAACTTTCCAACTTATTTGCTACAGCGTTAAGTGATTGCGTGGCTCGATCCTGAGCCGTTATGAGTATTTGCACATCAGACGCCATCTTTATCCCCCCTTCGCATTCTTAGCAGTTACCCACTTATTTTCTAAATGCTTTATTTTGTTCAAAACAGCCGGCGTAATCTCAACATCTAATGTCTTCGCTATCAAATACAACGCATTGTAATCAAGACCGATATAATAAATTCGATCCCCGACAACAACACGCCACTGAGTAGTACTCTTTCCCCACAAATCCCACACTTCATAATTCGAAAGGTCTAGGTCTGGTTTCTCAAACTCACAACCCTTGCAGGAATTTACTTTTCGTTCTCTCCTACAAGGAAATTTTTCGCGCTCCATTTCTCTACAATAATCTGCGCATTGCTCGTACCAATCCCAGACCGCATCTAGTTTTTTATTTCATCCTTTTGAATGCCGTAAGTCAAAGCGAAAACATCATCGGCAAACGCTATAAAATCTTTTTGCGCCACGTTATCAAAATCTATCTCACTAAAATAATTGTCCAAAATATATTCGTAAGCTTCTTCCGCTGTTGGCTTCTTACCATCTTTTCCATAATACGGGTGCATCCCCGCTTCTTTCATTTGCTTTATTTCTTTATGCACTAATGCACGAGGTTTAACAGCTTCAGGATCATACGCAACCTTTTTCGACATTACATTCCACTCCAATCAAAATTAATAACTCGTTACACCATTAACAATGGTAGCAACAATTATTGAGGCATTACTAGAATTGTTGTAAAAAGCCTCCCAGGACAAATCTAATTCAACACCACCCGGCCCCGCTATTAAGGGATCAGCTCGATTAAAATAAACTTCCGGACATAATAACGATAATTCTAACGAAGAACTAATCTCCCATATCAACTCTAAACTAGTCTCGGTCTGATTAGCACCATACGCTAGAAACGAGGTATCCTTAAACAACGTTTTCATTGAACCTGACACCGTGACTAGTCCTGCAGGAATAGACGTACGGAATCCGTCACCGCCTACAGTGTAATTTGTTTTATCCAAATTATTACTAATCGTAATATCACCCGATTTTACAACCCCGGTTACCGCCGAACCCCCTACTTTAATTGCCGCCTGAAATTGATTTAACTTATTAGTTTGCTTAACCACGGTAGCGGACGAATTATATGCGGTTGTCCCGTATGAACTCAACCCGCCAACAACATCAATTTGAGCGGTTAATTCGCCATCACCACCAATTGACATTTTTAGCGAATCTATCGTGCAACCATTATATAAAAAATAGGTACTACCCACTTTTTTCTCTATAACCATTGTCGGAAGATCATCCGTGGTAACTTTAAACACATGCGTATAAATACTACTTGCGACCGTAGTCGTCGGCGCACCAATTGCAGCTTTTAACCAATAGCCAATACTCGTTAAATCAACCGGAGTAGTAATAGTCCCTGAAACGTCAGTATTTCCGTAAAATGGCAAATTTTGGTTTCTCGTCCCTGTGATAGCAGACGACTTATTAAGGTTTTGTTTACTATCTATTTGGTTTGTAATAAATGGCAAGGTGTATCCCGCTTTAGTGGTTGGATTAACGCCAAACGATGACTCCCAATCTATTGTCGTTGTTCCATAAATCCCCATTGCTTGCCCCATAATCATTTACCTCCTAATACTCAATCTCTACGCCGATTGTCCTCGGCACCTCAATTGTGATATCCATTGACCCGACATATTGTGGTTGATGTTCTGTAAGACTGATATCATAATTAATCTCCGTTAACGGATAATCAGAATTAGCCATAATGATTTTAGACAACAAAATCTGCCCAATCTCATCGCATTCAGCTATTCCGTCAAATTCTTCTATTTCACTCGTTTCATCCGTTCCCGTAATAATAGTTGTGTGTTCTTGTTTAATAACCCAGCCCAAAGACATATTATAATGGTAGTTATCTTGAAATAACCCCTCAACCTTATTCCCTGGAATAATCGCGATGTAGGGGCAATCATCCTCTTTAGGACCATTACGAACGTCTAAACCAACAAAAATTTTTGGTAAAACATCGTATTTATCAAAATACCACTCTTGGATATCGCTATCCTCTGCAAATATATCGCGCCATTTTCTAGCTATTTGCATTAGTGCCAGTGTAGGTACTAACATAGGCTAAAACTCCTTCAACACCGGATATTGTTTAAGTTTTCCTGAAGATGTTGTTTTGGGAGCTACATTAAACAGATATTCCTTAAACTTAGCTTCAAAAACACCCATAACTTTAGATTCGGTAGCTTTCTTCATTGGTGCAATTGTAGGCCGCCCCGGTGTCGTTATTGTTAGTTTGCTTGCAGGAAGCCTTGTCGCCATACCCGACTTCTGATATGCAGCATCCCACGCTTTCCTAAGGGCAGGAGTTACAGGCCGCGTAAACCCGTCCTGTAATTTTTCACCTAAGTCTACAGCGCTTTTCGAAGTCCAACCCACGACAACCGAAGTATTTTTCCCACTACCCACAGCCTTATATTTGACTGCCTGCCCCAATTTCCCCATAAGTTTATAACGAACTTTTCCCTTATTTCCTAAAACTTGCTCTAGAATTTGCCGAAATTTATTAGGCAAAGCTAATTGTGCGTATTTCTCGCCACCAGGCGCACCCGAAGCAATCCCAGCTTGAATTTGTCGCATCATCCAATAACCCGTAGATTTCACAGCTCCACGGGTAACATTCGGGAATCGGTCAATCATTGCAAGCAAAAGCGGCGACGCATCATCTTTTAATACTATTTTCATTTCCAAGCACTCTCCCGACAGGTAGCTTCAACTTTATGTGTTACGCCATCAGTAGCTAATACACGGGCCACGATCCACGTTATATCGTTATATACAATCTTTTTCCCAGGAGTAGGCCACTGCACATCTACAGCTTTTATCCAAAACACACCCCTGCCCGCGCTTCCGTTATTTGCAAATGTATTCCCCTTTTCATTATCAGCACCAATTACCGGGATAACTGAAATCGTTGCGCCATCATAAGTAGCAGATTCTACAAACACCCCGGTAAAAATGTTCGCCATATCAAGGGCCACTTGTTCAGCAAACGTCATAGTAAATCCCCCTTAGGGAAAAGGCCACGGGTAACCGTGGCCTTTTTATTATGCTGGAGTCAAAACGTTCAACACATAGTAGCTATCAACTAAAAATGGTACAGGAAGCGGGCGTGAGACTACCTGAATAAACCGTTTGGCTGGTTTAGCTTCATACCAACTATTAGGTACACGACTCATTGCGAACGTCCCTCTTACAGGATCGATAACTGCACCGTACATCATTTTAAATCCAGCATTCTTTGAAGCCATCAACACCGCTCCACTAGGAACAAGTGAGGTTTCAACGTCCGTATCTGGATCAATATACCACTCGTCGTAAGAGTACAAATCCATACCGATCTCGTTAATGTGTGCAATAAAAGTTGTTCCGTCCGGAGATAACGCTTGCGGCGTAAATTGACCAAAATTAGCCTGGAAATTATTATACTTTTCTTTAACAGTTGGATGATTCATAAAAGCTTCAGCGGCATCCGAAGCCATAACAACATGTGTAGGGTTAATGCCCGAAGATTTAAGAATCGCTTTACGCATCATCTTCAAGTCACGAATAGGATCTCCCTCATAGTCACTTGATGTATAATCCCATGTATACTTTGCTCCATAATCAGAGGAAGAGTACAGCGTAGTTTTATTAGTAAACCCAAAATCAATTGTCTGACTAACACCCTCACCGGACACGGGTACAATCCCAGTGTAAAGTGCCTTCATACACATCCATTCCTCACGATGGGCAATGTAATCGTCAAACTCACGCAGTTTTTCTCCAACAAGATACGCTTGCCTTTCATCTGGATTAACATCTGAATAAATGTTTTCCCCCGGCATACGGGTTTGCAAATCTTCACCTGTAAATGGATAATCCAATCCAACTTGCGGCGGCTTGTATGTATTGGTTTTGAAGCCCATAGTTTCAACCGTTTTTGACCCGATTCTCGGACTAACGAACGGGGCTAATTTACGTTTTCCTTTAACAATATCAATATCTACATGTTCTGTTAAAGGAGTAATAGGGGTAGAAAAAAAAGTATCTCGCAAAAACGTTTTCGCTGGCAACATCACCTTTAATGCTGCCAACATGGTCCTAACATCATAAGCATTAACAGTAGCCATTAGTTATCCCCTCCTTACGCTTCAATAGCGGCAACAGTAAAAATTCCGATATTTTTTAAAGCAACTTGATGTGTGTCAATGGTATCGGTTCCACCAAACACAAGCTGATTAGAGTTGAAATTACCAGTATAATAAACTGGCATAGCCTTGTCAGCACTAGTAGCATCAGTGTCATTACAAGCAATTGCATAAGGCACTTGGCTACCATCAACATTTGCCGAATTAACTATTTTAAGACTCCCACTACCTGCCTCCACAACCAACTTAATAACATCACCAGCAACAAAATCCGTAGTTCCGTCAGCAATCGTAAAATTAATCTGATTGGAGGTATAGGCTGTTGCCACTGTAGCATTTGCCATCGTATTACCATCCGGATCTTTCACAGAAAAAGTTCCCGCATTAGTTGCTGCCGTTGTACACGTCAAGGTATAAGTCCCAATTTTAGCCTTAGACCCTAAAGTAATCGACCCAACAGTCCCTGTTCCAGTACCAGTAACAGTTGACGTAACAGCACCCTTTGTAATCCTACCGAGAACCGTTCCACGGGTAATACTCTGCCCGGTAACTAGTGTTTCTTCGCCCACATTAACGGGCTGGGGACCAGTAACAAATAAATTATCATAAGTAATTGACGAGGACGTAATTGTCAAATCTTCCGAGTATGGCATTAGTTAACCCTCCCTCTATTAGCCGCTTTTGCAATTACAGCCGCTTGCCGCGCAACTTCTGCAGCGTCAATATCTTGCTCACTACCCGGAACTACGGGCGAAGCGTTAATACCAGAAATTCCAGAGGTAGCGGCATCAGCTTCTAAATTAGTTAAAGTGCTTGCCTGTACCGCGCGCTCTGCCTTTAATATAGCCATAGCAACAACTTCTGCCGATTCACCCGTTTCATAGCGCGCCTTATTTACTAGCGCTTCGTGCCCTGGCATAACTACCTCATCTAGCGACTTCATCCTAGTTCTTTCGTTTTCCGTTCCAGCCTTAACGCCGGCACTATAAACATCTTTATAAAGATCCGGATATTTTTCTTTAAACTCGTTAATGTCCAAAATAATTTCCTCCTTTTTGATCTTACTTTTATCAGCAATGGCCACCTTTGACACCTGGTTTGCTATCTTGGGAACATTTTTAAAATTTGTGGTATCAAAAGCACACCCATTAATTTTTAGACATTTTTTGTCCAAACTGGCGGCATAAGAAACCGCTGTATCAGTTTCTGTTGCAAACCCATTATCCACAGCCATTTGCGCCGTATACCAAGTTTCAGCGTTCATGATAGTAGCAATATCATCTTTTGTCTTGCCACATTTATCTGCGTAAATGTCCATTATGGCATCCTTGATAGTGTCCAGCGTATCTGCCATCTTACGCAATTCTTCAGCCTCACAATAACCTGCATACCCTGCAGGATTATGAATCATCATCATTGACCCAGCTGGCATAATAATTTTATTCCCAGCCATAGCAATTACTGAAGCAATGCTCGCTGCCAAACCATCAACATGAACATTAACCGCGGCCGGATGCGCTTTTAATATTGAATGAATTGCGATTCCCGCAAAAACGTCACCGCCACCGCTGTTTATATGAACATTTAACGTAGCAATATCGCCTAAGTTTTTTAGGTCCTCGGCAAACTGCTTTGGAGTAACTTCATCGCCCCACCACGACTCATCACTAATAGTTCCATATAACTGCAAGTCGGCGGCGCCATCAGTCGCGTTTTTTATTTTCCAAAATTTATTTTTCATTAATACCACCTCCCTCATTATTACTATTGTTGCTTTGACTATCATTAGCGTTTTGCGCGACCTGTTGCAGTAGGTCACCTTTCCGAAGCATCTGCATTTCACGAACCCGCTGCCTATAGTTTTGATTAAAGTCTCCCCCGTTAAGCTCTACGGTAGCCCGTGCTAATGTATTAAGGTTCGCGTTAACCGCCATAACTGCAGCTTCGACTTCATCTTTCGGATTAATTTGACCAGGTGCAGGACCATTCCACTCTGCTCCGCAGTACGCCCGTCTTATTGCCTGGTCTGTCAAAAAGCCTGGAGCGTTAATTCGCCCCCGAGCTACAGCCTCCATTAACCACTCTTCATAGACAGGCTGACAAAAGTCGCTCACCAACCACGAACGTTGCTTTTTAAACATTTTCCACGCTTCTAAAAGGGCTGCTCTCGAAGCGCTATAGCTTGCTGTGAAATGTTTCGTAAGCAACTCCATAGGTATTTCGAGTGCAGAACCAATTTGTCTTAGAAGAGAAGTAACAAATCCGTCAAACGCAGTATTGGGCCTGGTAGGGTTTAAAGACTTAATATCCTCCCCCGGCGCTAAAGAAATCAGCGTACCGTTACCCATTTTTATTCCAGACGCATCTATCCCTGCCTGAGAAACGGCTTCATCAGGCGGGGACATTTCTCCAAGATCCACTTCACCGCTCTCTGTAGTTATAACCCCGGTAAAACACCCAGCAACTACTGCAGCCATTAATTCTGCATCTACATATCGACCAAGTTGCTTAAACACTTCAATAACAGGTGCTAAAAATGGCACACCCCGGCGTTGCCCGACTCGTTCCATGAGCATTAAAAGCAAGGCATTACGCCGACCAGTCTTCGTACCGAAAACTTCTACAGTATCCCAGGCATTAACGCTCGCCTGCTGCAAAGCTTGCGGATAATATTTTGCAATATGATAACGAACCGGCGCTCCATAATCATCTAATTCTATTCCCGCCTGATATTTATCCCAATCAGGCACTGAATCCGGATTACACAGTCGATCACCTTCGATTAACTGTACGCGTAAATCGTAAACCATTCCAAGACGCGGTATCATTGGTAGCAAAACCAGGCAGTCACCATTCAGCAAGGTAGACAGTAGCACCAGCTGTTGCAACTGATTAAAATTTAGCATTCGTGCAGCATCACAATCTTTTGATTCTGACCATAAAGCAAATTCACGAGCTACTTGTGTTTCCCACGCAGTCGCTTGATCTTCCGTCATGTGCAGCGCTTCAGCGTCTATGCAAGGTCTAAGCACTAAACCCGGACCAACAACATTTGTAACAACGGTTTTTAGTGCTCCTACAGCTGTTGGGTTACCTTGTTGCAGCGAACGACTCCGTTGCCTCAGCGTCCCAAGGTTCCAAGTAATGTCCTCGTCCGGATTAGATGACCTGTCATTCCATAGGATCAGTGACTTTTTAGTATGACTTGCCCCATGATGGGAATACCCCGTGTTTTTAAAGGTTGTGGCTTTTTTACTTCTATATTTTTTTCTCATCCATCAAACGGGATCACCTGCCTGGTGACTCTCCGCCCTCCCAAGCGCTCCACGAGGCGCGTCCAATAGCTTATTTGCTTTAACAAGTAAGAAGAACTTTCTCGCGTAATTGTTACGCCATTAGCTAAAGTGTAACTTTTACCTTGGGATAGCGCCAAATTAGCTGCTAAAAAAGCGCTTAGCTGAGCTTGTGCTTGTTCCAACGTTATCGCTCCCACTACGTCACACCTCCACTTAAAACCCGCCGTTTTGCTGGTCTATGCTCCACATTGCTAACCGTAACCTGCTTGTTTTGTGCTTCAACAACCTTTTCTCGCGCAGTTTGTGCCAAAACTTTGAAATTCGGATTAAGAATTTCCAAAGCGGCTGTTGCATAGTTTCTCAAATCAAGTGGTTCGTTTCGCGCTCCTGACGCTTTTTCCCAATGAACCACTGGGCGCCCGTCTTTATACCTAATTGACCGTTTTTCCGCTGTTATTCCCTTAAAATAACCCTCATTGTACCCTTTTTCAGGTTCTACAGGGAAATGACAGTAACCCGGACCAGGAAATTCAACTTTAAGCCGTGAAAATAGCTGTTCTTTTGCTGTGTCAACGCCGATTGGGAACAAAGCTGTTTTCTTTTTATTATTCCGGGAAGGTCTTCCAAGGATTGGAAGACCCATGCCACCCCGACCTTTTATCGCAAAAATGCGTCTATGTTCACGCTTCACGCAAAACTCATAAACTTCACTAGTACAATGACCTGAATCAATACAGGTACATGAAATATGAAGCGCATTTCCATCTTCATATTCGAATTTTTGTTCTAAAAACACGTCTAATTGCTCCCAAACAGAAGGCGCGGCCGGGTCTTCACTTTTCAAAATATGGGGATCTCCTACAAACATACCATAACGGATACCCCAAGACTCTTTTCCAAGTCCCCAACCAACCACTTCATATTCTAACCGGTCATCCTGAACGTCAACAGACGCCGTAATAACCAAAGCACTTTCGGGTATATCGCAATTGTAAGTTTCACGGCGCTTGGTAATAAGTTCTTCATCTAAAGATTCTGCTTCTTCTTCCCAAGTTTCACCTAAAGTAGTATTTAACCACACTTTATATGACTCATGGGTCCCTGTAAGCCTATCTTTCGCCCTAGCATCGTGAAACTCTTCAATAATCTTCGTCCAACGTTTCCAAGGGCTAGAAAGTTCGTTCAAGTGGAAACTTCGAACGTTTTTAGCATTGGGGTTAGCTGCTATCCACTCTGGATGTGTTGATTTCCAAGCAAACTCGTCAAAACGCTCGTGGCATCTACAGCACTCCATTTTTGCATCTTCAAAACGTATCTGCCCCCATTTTAGAGGTTGAAATTCACCACAGGCCGGACAAGGATAACTCCATTCTTCCTGCGTTCCACCTAAGAAGGCGGCTTCAATACGGCTCACATTCTTAATGGTTGGCGTACTTACCGTTAAAAATTTACGATTCCAGAAAGTAACAGTACGCTTCGCAGCCAGTGCAAGCGGATCGCCTTCTGTACCGGCACTTGCAGGATACCTGTCTACTTCATCCGCGAGAACTACCCTAATTGGTCTACTTGCCAAACCTGATGCGGCATTGGCCCCTACTATAGTCACATGACCACCTGGGAAAACCTTATGCAGCATTGTATTGTCACTACTTCGAGTTTTAGCCTCCGACACCCGGTTCCGGAGTACAGGAGTATCCCGAATCATCGGCGCCAGTCTATCTTTAGAAAAATCCTTCGCCATAGGCTCGACATTCGGCTGAATGACCAAGATAGGTGAAGGATCGTAGTGTATAAAGTATCCAAGTGTATTTAAAAGCAACTCAGTTTTACCAACCTGGGCAGAGGACATTATAACAACATTTTCATATTCTGGGTCAGTTACAGCGTTCATAATCTCCCGCATATAAGGAGCTACATCTGTAGACCACCGACCTGGAGCAGAACTTGATTCCGGAGATAATATCCGATACTCGTCGGCCCATTCTGAGACGGTTAACTCAGGTGGCGGGGCTACTACAGCTGCTATTCCTTTAAATAACCGTTGCGTAGAGCGCTTATCCACCAGTTTTCACCGAGCCTTTGCGCGTTGCCTCGAAAGACTCTGGGTCATATTCGGATAATTCTTGTAGCGCATCCCATAATTGTTTCTTTATCATACTCTGAATTACAGGAATTTCGGTTTGAGCAACCATCCGAGGGGCTAACGTCGTAGGAATAGCCATTATTCTAGCCCGAAATGCACCGAGCATGTCCCCCATTACAGCCTCAACATCTTCTCGCCGGTGAAGTTCCCCCATCTGGGTTTTTAGGTCTAATTCTGCTTTCATGCGTTGCGCACGGGTTAAACCAGTACGTTCTACAGCCAAATTAGTTCCCTCCGAGGGCATATTCCCGCTTTTTACATCTTTAGCCACCTTTGTAGCTATCCCTCGCATATTTACTGAACCTTTCAGAAAGTTAATATAGCCCTGGAGGGCATCTACAAGCTTATAAGTTCCTCTTTTATATGTTTTTATCACTTCATCGGACGCTAATTGTCTAAGTCTGCGTTCAGTTAAGTCCAAAAGTTGTGCAAGCTGATCCGCCTTGATGTCAGCAGTTATTAAGTCGTCGTATAATAATACATTTTTCATTGAAATCGGCTCCTAAATATTGGTACTTACAGTGCGTATTATAGCGCACTTTGAGGCAATAGTCCAATTTTTTCGTGCCTAGCCAACCAAAGCGCGCTTTGCGACCCTTGCGCGAACCTACGTTCTCACAGTACCTTCGATATATGGGGTATTGTGTAGTATTCTCTGTGTCAATGCTGTTATGTTAATGTATATTTATTCATTTTATATGTATAAGTATACATGTTTATACAGGGTATACTGCATAGTCATAGCAATCAAGAGCTACAGCGAGCTACAACAAGCTTCTATACTAGTAAGCTTGTACTAAATTAATAGCGATTTACAGCCTTAATCAGCCTTATTTGAGCAACGCCTTTAGTTCGATAAAGGGCAAGGTATTTAAACTTAAATAAATAAAGCACTCTTAGCAGCATTTAAATTAATAAAATAACAATTAATATATACTATATAATAATAAATAAATAATAATATATATTTATATTTATATAGTAAGTTATATTTATCTTTATTTTTATATATATCTGCACTCTTTTTTCAATTTTTTCCTTTTAACATTTTGCTTACTTAGTGCTGTAAAAAGGTTGCCGGGAAACGCGCTCCGAAAACAGGTAAAATATATATAAATCTCGCCTCCCAAAAACAGCCATATTTGACCATATTGTACATTCTAGCAAAATAAACGCACTAGCTCCAGCTCGTTGTATCTCACGTGCAACCCCTTTTTACTCCGTTTTTCGTTTTCCGTATCGCTGTAAACTATTGTCGCCCGCTGTTTTCCGCGCTATTTAATGAAGTAAATATTTTTAGTCTACTTTTGTCCAAAATATATTGCATTCCGTCCAATTAAGTGCTATATTATAGATGTGAGCTGCAGTAAAGCTCATACCCGGCTAAGTAAGCGCATATGTCCTGTATCGGGCCACGGCGTACCAAGGGTGTTTATCTTGCTAGTGTCCATGAGCTGCAAAGTTCGCGGACATTATGGAAGGTAAATTTTAAAGAAAGCTAGGTGTTAAAATGAAAAAGTTAATAATTAAAGCGTTACTGGTTGTAACGCTAATGGTAAGCAATCAGCATTTTGTAGATGGTAAGTTATTCGTCGATTATGTTTTGAATGGCGAAGAATATCATGGTGTCTATGTTGAGGATATGCTGAACGATTTGGGCGGGGCACTTGACGCCGATAACGAAAACTTATACCCAATTAATTAATTATGTTCACATTTTGGACACAAAATGTCCAATTTCGCAGAGTAACGGCCTTCGGGCCGGTAATGCGGGGCCGGGATTCCCGGCGCGGTTACAACCCCCGCCAATTAGGAGGAATGTTTATTATGTCAGGTTTAGCAACTCGCTTTGGAAAAAATTCTTTTGGTTTTCGGTCTAACAACCCCCTTACAGACGAACAAATTTTTGGTGTTGCTCCTAGCATATTTGCAGCAGGAAAGCACGAATCACGGTCAGAGCGCTACACCTATATTCCTACTATCGATGTTTTAACAGGTCTACGGAAAGAAGGTTTTCAGCCTTTCATGGTTGCGCAATCCCGCTCCCGGATCGAAGGAAAGTCAGAATTTACAAAACACATGCTGCGGCTGCGGCAAGGCGGTCAAATTACTAACCCTGAAACGTTTGAAATTATCTTGATTAATTCTCACGATGGAACATCCAGTTATCAAATGTTAGCCGGTGTATTTCGCTTTGTGTGTCAAAATGGCATGGTATGCGGTGAAACCTTCGAAGACTTGCGCGTCCCGCATCGCGGGAACATTGCGGAGAATGTAATTGATGCCGCCTATACAATTTTAGACGACTTCGAAGCGGTTCAAAGCTCTATGGACGTTATGAAGGACACGCCGCTCGCATTACCTGAGGCGCAAGCATTCGCAGAGGCTGCACTGTCACTAAAATATGATGAAGATTCCGCGCCGGTTATACCGGATCAACTTTTAACGGCTCGCCGGTATGAGGACAGAGGGAAAAACGACCTATGGACTACGTTTAACCGGGTACAAGAAAACTTATTAAAAGGCGGCTTGCGCGGGCGGTCTACTAACGGCAGGCGGACCACTACCCGCGAAGTAACCTCAATAGATAACAACGTTAAATTAAACAGGGCGCTTTGGATCCTATCAGAAAAAATGGCCGGTTTAAAATCAGGCGCTATGGCAGTCTAAATTTCGCAGAGTGACGGGGCGCAAGTCCCGGAAATGCGGGGCCGGATATCCCGGCGCGGTCACAACCCCGCGAAGAAAGGTAGGCGATTAAATGCAGTATGAACACATGAACGCCTTGAAATGTCCGGACATTGAAAAATTCTTTGGCGATAAAAATTATATTGCCGAAGAAAAATTTGACGGTGTTCGCCTTTTCTATGAAGGCGGCAAACTTTTTACCCGGAACGGCAAAGAAAAAGCCACTAAATTACCTAGTATTATTCAAAGGCTGGAAGGTATACCCGCGATCCTTGACGGTGAACTTTACATTCCTGGCAAAACTTCAAAGGACATTACTAAATTCATTTCGTCGAAAAAATTAGTCGAATCAAACGAACTATGTTTTGTCGTTTTTGACGTGTTGGAGTATAAAAATATTTCGTTAGCGCCGAGCGCGTGGATTGACCGCCGCACAATTTTGGAACGCCTTGCAGCTGAGTACCATCTATCTATTTCAGCCTTTTCAGAAGACAAAGAAAGCCTTTTAGGACGTGTGCAGCTGCGCGGCGGCGAAGGCGTAATGTTAAAGAATATTCGCAGCTGTTATATTCCCGGCAGCAGGCCTGCGAATACCTGGTACAAAGTCAAAAAGCACGATACAACGGACGTAATAATCACAGGTTTCACACCTGGAACTGGCAAAAACGAAGGGTTAATAGGCAGCATTAACTTTCAGAATGGACGCTGCAGCGGCATGACAGACGAATTCCGCACCTGGGCTACTTCGCACCAAAACGAGTTAATAGGCAGGACTATGGAAATCGGCTATATGGAACGGACTGAGGCGGGCTGCTATCGCCACCCGGTATTCATTCAAATTAGGGAGGATAAATAAAAATGAAAAAGACAATTACAAATATGCTTGGATTATCAAAAAATATTATCAATCCCTTCCGGAATACCATTCATTTTTATTCTGACAATGGTAATATTATTGCCCATAGTACTAATTTTGCGATTGACGTGAAATTTAATTGCGGGGTAACTTCTGCGGCTTTTAATATAGTCGTCTCCTCCGCTGAAGTTAGGAAGACGCTAAAACTATCTAGTTATCCTGAAATAGTTTATAGTCAGCAAGGGCTAGCAGTTAACGGCGTGTACTTGCAGCCTGTAAAATGTCTCTATCCAGAATGGGAGCTAGAAGAAATGCGCGAAGTAACAAAATTAGATAAAAATAGTATTGATGTTATTACCACGGCCAGCAAATACGCTGCAATAGATGATACTCGGCCATTGTTTCAGAATGTTTACATTGACAGTAAAAACATCGTTGCTACTAACTCACATATCCTTTATACAAAACCACACACTCTAAACATCGAAAAACCTTTGTTTATTGACGTTAACGCCGTTCCTTTTTTGACTGACGGTACTTTATACGCTAATAAAAGCAAATGTAAATTAGAAAATAGTAATGTGGAGATTATTTGGCATATGACGGATAGAGTTTATCCAGACTATAGCCGAGTCATCCCGACAGAGGGCGAAGTAATAGATTTTGTTAACGATAAGGCGTTGATGAATAGCGTAAAATTGCAAACAGTACAGGCAGAATTAAAAGATAAAACCCGTAAGCCTATTAATTTTATCAAAGATGCTTTTTTTAATGGCGACTATGTGCAAAAGGCACTTAAAACTTTACCAACTACTTTTACGCTGAAATATAAAAGTAACCATGCACCGGTATTATTTGAAAGTGCCGACGAAAAAATAGTTTTAATTCCCGTTAAGGTCAGCTAATGGACACCGAGTATAAATGCCCATTTTGTGGTAAAACACTAGGAAAGGGCCATATACAGCAAGGCTATATAGTGATAAAATGTAGCCGATGCAAGCAATTCATAAATGTGCCGGGAACGTCTTTGAACGTCAAGAGCGCTAAACATTTTGTTTAGCGCTCTTTTATTTGTGGGTAGGATTGACGGATCACGGCTGCCGTGGATCGTGCCTATAAATAATTATTAGTAGCCCTTGCACCATAAATTTTTGGTGATATATACTATATCTTAAAGGTAGCTGTTAGGCATTCAATTTGCCCCCTATTTCTTATATTTTATCCTTGCGTACTTCTCTATTAAGTCGGTAAGTTCCGCTGTTATAGGTGAAATTCGGCCCGGTTTGGTCTTATTTTGTAGAAATCAGGCAATCTTGTATATTCACCGTATAAAAGGTCACCGCAAAATGAACCATCATTTTACCTATATTGTCGATTCGAGCAGAATACAGAAAGGGACAAAAATCGGGAAAACGAAATATGCAAAACTGGACAAGTCATTTTTTATAACATGTTTTCAAAAAATTTTTAGTGCTAAAATCACGCAAGGATCAGCATTCACGGTACGGCGTAGGTGATTTACTAATTTCGAATCCTTTTATTTTCTTAACGCTAAACAGCATGCTCGCAGATTTAGATGCCATTTGCTGCTGTGGATTTGGACCAACTTTTAATTTTTTAAAGGGCCATTCTTCCGCTGTATATCCAAGCGGTATTTCTAAATAAGGCACTAAGTTATGTTTTCCAGGTCGTAAATTAAATCTTGGATCTGTTATAGGAATTGAATCAAGTGATATGATTCTCCATTCTTTCTCTTCTGACCAACAAGGCTCTTTAATTATTGCGGCTATAATTCCAAGTTTCGTTGGAATCTTCTGCCAAAGTATTTTTTTGATTTCCGCTTGGTCAGTTTCTTTTGTCTTAACTTCTTTGTAGTCACTATAAGCTGTTTCCAGAAACTCTTTTATTAGTCGTTTCTGAACTTCAATTTCGTATTGGCAAGGATAAAGGTGAAATTCGTGATTTTTCCCAATAATATTAAGTAATTTATTAGAGTCAAACCCCAGAGAATAGCCACCAGTTGACGGACAATATCCTCTCCATTGACTTAATAAGTCTTCGCTTTCACTCAAAGAAAATACAAATCTATTAGTTTCCTTAATTTGAAACGCAAACTCTTTTACTAATAGAATAAAATTTTCTTCAAATTCTCTAGGATCCAACTTATTATTTAAAAGGTTAAAGGCATAATAAAATTCAGCTGAATCATTTAAGTAATGTATATTAGTTGCCCATATAGACGTGTTTGTTATAATACCAAATAAACCAGCTGGAGATGTATAATGATAAAGAAGCTCAGGGGGTTTTGTATCAATAATAGTATTTAATAGACTCATAATGACTCCTTTCGAAATTACCTTACAGAAAGCTTCCATATTTGCACTTGCTTTTCCTGCCCTACGAAGCTGACTATTTTTCCAGAAACCATTTACCTTCGTCCTCAAACAAAAATACCTGTTTACCCAGGATCTTGCAGGCATATCTTATACCAAGTCCACCGCCACGCAAAGAAGCCGCCCGTCGTACGTCAATAAGTCGATCTATCTCGAATACCCGGCCATCTTCCCATTTTAGGGATAATGGTCTAATAGAGCCATCAACATTATGCCTTGCAATAACCTCAACAAATATTTTTATCAATTTGCCACCCCTCCATTTCGGAACATATGTTCTATTTTAAACCTGTCATAATCACAAATCAATAGATAGAAATTCAAAGCTTACTGCTCGTCCTCTCCGCGCAGCAATGTTCCGCTGCCGCTTCACCTTTATTCCAAAATCAAAATCCCTGTATTACTTGCTTCACAACCCTTTTCTGGTGCATCTAAACCTACTAACAATCTACAAGCGGCCCACAAACCTACCTATAATCTACCTACAAAGAAAGACCTCGGAAAGCCGAGGCCTTTCTGTTTTATTTCGTTGTCAACCACTGTGCAACATATGAGACAGCAGATAAAGCAGTCGTCCATTTAAGTAATTGCCGGTACGACTCTGGGACCATGAAAATGAATAGCCCATATATAACTAAAGTAATAAACACTTCAAGGAATACATCGCCGAAACCGCTTAAAAACTGATTTGCCTTCTCCCATCCGTCAATCATTTTCCAATTCCGAACACTGCTAACACGGCCACTAAAGCAGTCAACGCTACAGCCGCTAACGACGCTACACTTCCTAACATCCCAACCGCGTCGGCCAGCTCTGCGTACCAGCCTTTTTTAGAAGCTGTAAGAAGCGCCTTTAGCAAAGCCACCGTTAATCCCGTTATCCCTATTCCGATGCACATTGAAGCGGGAGTGCCCGGTTTAACAAATTGCCATATAAATTCACTGTATGACATTTCTCCATATCCCCCATCATTTTTTCATAAGATACGATTTCAAACTCTAACTTTGATTTTACTTTTGGCGGTTTTTCACTAACTACCAAGATTTTCGGGAACCGTTCAACGTATTTCGTCCACCACTGGTTAGCATATCCGTCCGTGTTATACCATTTCTCGTATTTCTCCGCTTTGTCAAACTTATTAAAACCCCGATCAAATTCAATAAAGGCGAACCGGTATTTTTCAGTTACCGTGTTAAAAATACCGATCAGTCCATCAGGTCTTAACACATTGTAATTAATCTCATAATTGAAGGAATAAACCTTTTCCCAGCTTCGCAGATTTGATAATAACCATAACCTAATCCAGTTCATTCCGACTCTGTGCTCCTGTTGTAAAGGTAGTTTCGAGCTGTAATAGCAGTAGGGTTGCCCAAGGTTTTCTCTGTGCCGTAAGACTTTCCCAGCCTCTGACAATCGCTGCATTCTCTTCTGTGCCATATGCAGCGATGGAAAAAACATTTTAGTCAATTGAAATATATCTAAGCAACCCCAATCGTTTAATGTCTCTTGGATAAGCCTATCTCGGTAACAGCTTTTTTGGTGATTGTTCATTATGCCATATCACCCCCTGCCTACCCTGCAACAGCAAGCGGGCCTCGGCTACCGGCAAATAGGGCGCTTGGACTTCCAGCTGCCTTTCCCATTGATAAATAGCCCGACCTTTAATTTCAGGTAGCATAGCTGCGGCGTCATTGTCTAAAAGCATTCGGGAGTTCACCGCGTCCCGTGTCCTGAATACCAAACTAGCATTTATTAGCGCGCGTGATGAAGTCCACCCTGGCCACATATCGGCGCTGGGACGTTGTGTACTCAGTATCGCAGTAAACCCTGCAGCTCTACCTAACCTTAAAGCGCGGTTGACTAACGTTTGGCAAGTTTCATCTTGAAGTTCTGCTAATTCATCGATCACAAGCAGCATAAAAGGCATAAATCCCTTAAATTCTTGAATTTTGACACACCCGGCGCGCTCTAAAATGTCTAATCGCTTATCAATTTCCTTGTTAATCGCTGTTAATACTTCGCGAGCTTGAGGGATATCCGTTATAACAAGAGCGTGGTTCTTCAAGTATGTAAATTCCAGGCGTTTCATATCGACAATGACGCAATAAGCGTCCCTCAATAGAAGGATATTACACACCAAGGAGTGAATCGCGTTACTTTTCCCCCATCCAGGCATTCCTGCAATCATTAAATAAGGGCTATCTGCTAAATCCCTGACAACCGGGCCAATTGCTGATTTACCGAAATACACAGGCAAGAAAGCTCCCTCTAAATCTGTAGGCTCATATGGTAATATCATGGGAATCGGTTCGCTAAGTACGGTTAATATAATCGCTTTCCCCCTTTTTTCAATTTCTACGCAGCCTGCTGCAGCATCCGCGAAATAATGTTTTTTACTCTCTAAATCCCGGTAAGCGATCCCCGGTGGCATATGAAACACAAAGTAATGCTGACTCTTATTTTTATTATGCG
>Ga0316604_10000929_pt1 | contig 29839 bp, 33 predicted proteins | sample OWC_soil_day20_C_FD_207650 | JGI IMG/M metagenome (GOLD analysis project Ga0316604, IMG submission 207650) | Wetland soil microbial communities from Old Woman Creek delta, Ohio, United States - OWC_soil_day20_CT | ecosystem: Environmental > Terrestrial > Soil > Wetlands | place: USA: Ohio... | reverse complement strand
CAACGAAGGCCACAGTTCGTGGAGGCTGGATTCATAGCCTGCACGACATCGAGGAACAAGTGGCGCTTTCATATCGCGGCCATCATCAATATGACTGGGTTCGGCCCCGGAAAACTTGGCTAGACGCGAAATGCCCCGTTTTCATCGATTTTGGTGATGAGCACTTGGTTAAGTTGTGCACTTTCGATGAATCTGAATTGCCATGTATCCAATTTGTAGCGAAAAGGAAATTTCTACATGATTCCATGCATGAAACACGGGCCAAAAACATCGCTACAAGGTTCTACCCAATTAGTCCAGCACGGGCATAACAATGCGTTTCAAGGGACGTTCCTGAAGGTCTTCTTATTAAAACCGTCTACTTCCGCTTAGGGTCGGGACACGTCGGCCCACTTTATGTGTTCGCCGCCGTAAAGCGGTCCTTGTAGTTTCGCTTCCCGAAAGCTGTCATTCGTCACGGAGTGCTGGCGACCCAAAGCGGTACTTGGCGGATTTGGGAAGCATACGTTCCGGAACATATGTCAGGCGGCATGAGTTTTCACTATACCGTCTCTACGATGCGTCGGTTTAGGATTGGCGCGGTCAATGCCGAGAGGCGTGTCTTCTGATTTCCTTGCTCGTTGAAGTTAGAGGGGCTAAGCCACTGCAAAAGTGCCTCTTTGAGAGCTGGCCACTCACTGTCAATTGCGGCATACCAGGCCGTATCGCGGTTTCTTCCCTTGACCACTGCTGCTTGCCGAAAAACACCCTCAAAAGAAAATCCCAACCGCTGCGCCGCGGCACGAGACGGAGTGTTTAATGCGTTGCATTTCCACTCATAGCGCCTATAACCAAGCTCGAATGCTCTGGCCATCATGAGGTACATGGCCTCGGTGGCTGCGGGAGTGCGCTGAAGCAATGGCGAATAGTTGATGTGCCCCACTTCAATTGAGCCGCTATTCGGGGTGATTCGCAAATAGCTTGCGATGCCCACAGCTTCCTTCTTTGCAAGGTCAATGATTGCGTAAAACACCGGGTCACTGCCGCAACAATTCTCTTCAATCCAAGCGCGAAAATCTATCAAAGTGTCGAATGGTCCATACGGAAGATAGGTCCAATTCCTCCCTTCAAAGTCCAAGCTGTTTGCTGAATAAAGGCTTTCAGCATGACGCGAATCAAGGGGTTCAAGACGGCAAAATCGCCCCTCCAAAATTTCATGCCCCGGATGGGGTGGAGATTGCCACTCGCGGACCACAGGACCAACCGCTTGGTTAAATTGATTCATCTCGGAATGCATTGCTGTGTTGCCTAACAGTGTTTACACGGATACTGGGGGTTATATACCAATTGATAGAGGTAAAGCTTGACTTGTTGCCCTAACCCATATTTCTCAATCATTTGGAATATATGCTGTCAGCTGAACAATATGAATCCGGACAACTTCACCGAGCCAATGTCTACTATGGGGAACAGTATCCATAGGGCCGCTTGTGGCCGGTAGCTGACAGAAACACCTCTGCGTATTCCTGCGTATTCCCCGCCGACTTGGCTTTCCCGGATAATCCGGCCATGACCTCCCGCCTTCCAATATCGCAGCCTGAGCATTCACCGAGCTGGCATGCAGAGCTGCATCTTGGCTTCGCCCGTGCCGGCGAACGAACCGTGCTGCGCGAAAACCGGCACCGCGGACCGTTGCGTGTGCAGAAGGCGCTGTACCCCGAAGGCGACGCGGTCTGTCAGGCCATTGTGCTGCACCCGCCATCCGGCATCGCCGGTGGCGATCATCTGGCGATTTCGGCCGAGGTTGGCGAAGGCTCCCATGCCCAACTGACCACACCGGGCGCTGGCAAGTGGTATCGCAGCGGCGGTGTGGAAGCCTCACAGCGCGTTGCTTTCACGGTCGGCGAAGGGGCGACGCTGGAATGGTTGCCGCAGGAAACCATCTTGTTCGATGGCGCGCGGGCGCGGATGGAAACGCAGCTCGATCTCGCTGCTGACAGCCGTTATATCGGCTGGGACATCCTGTGCCTCGGTCGTGCGGCGGCGGGCGAGCGTTTTGTAAATGGCCGTTTTGACCTATTTTTTCGGGTTGACCGCGACAATGCCCCGATCTGGATCGAGCGCGGCGGTTTCGACGGCAGCGACCCAATGTTGAACAGCCCCGCTGGCTGGGCCGGCGCCACGGTGTGCGGCACCTTGCTGTGCGCTTTCCCGGAATGGCCAATGCAAGCGAGCGCGCTGCTCGAAGCGTGCCGCAAGATCATTCCCGCCGATGGCGCCAATCATGGCCTGAGCGCCTTGCCCGGCATGCTCGTCGCCCGTTACCTCGGTGACAGCAGCGAGGCCGCCCGTCTGTGGTTCGCCGAGCTATGGGCCATCCTGCGCCCGGCCTGCTGCGGCCGCCCAGCCGTTACCCCCCGAATCTGGAATACCTGAGGAATCTTCATGGAACTGACACCCCGCGAGAAAGACAAGCTGCTGATCTTCACCGCCGGCCTGCTTGCCGAGCGCCGTATGGCCAAGGGCTTGAAGCTGAACTACCCGGAAGCAGTGGCACTGATCACCTGCGCCATCATGGAAGGCGCCCGCGAAGGTAAGACGGTGGCCGAGCTGATGCATGAAGGCACGCAGGTGCTGGGCCGCGCCGATGTGATGGACGGCATCGCCGAGCTGATCCCGGAAATCCAGGTCGAGGCCACCTTCCCGGACGGTACCAAGCTGGTCACGGTCCATAACCCCATCGTTTGAGGCGCTGACATGATCCCCGGAGAACTCCTCGCCGAACCCGGCGAACTCGAACTGAACGCCGGCCGGCCGACGATCACGCTGGTCGTCGCCAACACCGGTGACCGCCCGATCCAGGTCGGTTCGCACTACCACTTCTACGAAACCAACGCCGGGCTGAGCTTCGACCGCGAGGCGGCGCGTGGCTTCCGCCTCGACATTGCCGCCGGCACCGCCGTGCGCTTCGAGCCGGGCCAGACACGCACCGTGCAACTGGTCGCGCTAGCCGGTGACAAGAAGGTCTATGGTTTCCGCGGCATGATCCAGGGGGCACTATGAGCACGAAAATCACTCGTCAGGCCTATGCCGAAATGTTCGGGCCGACCACGGGCGACCGCCTGCGTCTGGCCGATACTGCGCTGATCATCGAGGTCGAAAAGGACCACACGATCTACGGCGAGGAAGTGAAGTTCGGCGGCGGCAAGGTCATCCGCGATGGCATGGGCCAGGGCCAGCGCGTCTCGGCTGAAACGGTCGATACCGTGATCACCAACGCGCTGATCGTCGATGCGGTCACCGGCATCGTCAAGGCCGACATCGGCCTCAAGGACGGGCGAATCGCTGCCATCGGCAAGGCCGGTAACCCGGACATCCAGCCCGGCGTGACCATTGTCATCGGTCCCGGCACCGAGGTCATCGCCGGCGAAGGCATGATCGTCACCGCCGGCGGCATTGACAGCCACATCCATTTCATCTGCCCGCAGCAAATCGATGAGGCGCTCTACTCCGGCGTCACGACGATGATCGGCGGCGGTACCGGGCCGGCGACGGGCACGTTTGCAACGACCTGCACGCCAGGGCCGTGGCACATCCACCGCATGCTGGAAGCCGCCGATGCCTTTCCGATGAATCTCGGTTTCCTCGGCAAGGGCAACGCCAGCCTGCCGGAAGCCCTGCGCGAGCAGGTCGAGGCCGGGGTCATCGGCCTCAAACTACACGAGGACTGGGGCACGACGCCGGCCGCCATCGACTGCTGCCTGACGGTGGCCGACGAGATGGACGTGCAGGTCGCCATCCACTCCGATACGCTCAACGAATCCGGCTTCGTCGAAGCGACGCTGGGCGCCTTCAAGGGTCGCACGATCCACACCTTCCACACCGAAGGCGCCGGCGGCGGCCATGCCCCGGACATCATCAAGGCGGCCGGGCTGCCCAACGTGCTGCCAAGCTCAACCAACCCGACCATGCCGTACACGGTGAACACCATCGACGAGCATCTCGACATGCTGATGGTCTGTCACCACCTCGACCCGAGGATTGCCGAAGACATCGCCTTTGCCGAAAGCCGCATCCGCCGCGAAACGATTGCCGCCGAAGATATCCTGCACGACCTTGGCGCCTTCTCGATGATGTCGTCCGACTCGCAGGCCATGGGCCGGGTCGGCGAGGTCATCATCCGCACCTGGCAGGCGGCGCACAAGATGAAGCTGCAGCGCGGCGCCTTGCCGGAAGACAGCGCCCGCAACGACAACTTCCGCGTCAAGCGCTACATCGCCAAATACACGATCAACCCGGCGCTGACCCACGGCATCGCCCACACCGTCGGCTCCGTCGAAGTCGGCAAGCTGGCCGATCTGGTGCTTTGGAAACCGGCCTTCTTCGGCGTCAAACCGTCGCTGATTTTGAAAGGCGGCATGATCGCCGCCGCCGCGATGGGCGACCCCAATGCCTCGATCCCGACGCCACAGCCGGTGCATTACCGGCCGATGTTCGGCAGCTTCGGCAAGGCGCTGAAGACCTCGGTCACCTTCGTTTCGCAGGCGGCTCTGAACAATCCGGCCGTCGCCGCGCTCGGCCTGAGCAAGCCGCTGATCGCCGTCTCCGGCACCCGTACGCTGCAAAAGTCCGACATGGTGCACAACGGCGCGACGCCGGAAATCACCGTCGATCCCGAAACCTACGTGGTCAAGGCCGACGGCGTGCATCTCGTCTGCGAACCGGCCACCGAACTGCCGCTAGCCCAACGCTACTTCCTGTTCTGACATGCTGATCCTCAACCAACGCACCCAACAACTCGCTACCGACTCGGTCGCCCTCGCCTACGACGAACGCAAACGCAGCCGCCTGAAGGTCACGCTGGCCTCCGGCACCGAAGCCGGCATCTTCCTCGAACGCGGCGACCACCTGCATGGCGGCGACAAGCTCGCAGCTGAAGACGGCAGCGCCGTCGTCGAAATTCTCGCGGCCCCGGAGAAACTGATCGAGGCCATCGCCGACAGTCCGCTATTGTTTGCGCGTGCCGCCTACCATCTCGGCAACCGCCACGTGCCGGTGCAGATTCTGCCCACCGAAAACGGCGGCAAGCTGCGCTTCCAGACCGATCATGTGCTGGCCGAGATGGTGCGTGGGCTGGGCTGTTCGGTCAGCGACGCTGAAGCGCCGTTCCAGCCTGAATCCGGCGCGTATGGTGGCGGCCATCACCAGCACGGCGACGAGTCCGCTACCGACCTGCACAACCCCGGTCACGGCCCGCATCGATCGGTGCCGAGAATTCACCAGTTCAAGCCGCGCTAAACGGGAAGTTTATCGACATGCCCTACGTCAACGTTCAAATCACCAAGGGTGCCACCCGGGCACAAAAGGCAGAAATCGTTCGTGATATCACCGACTCGCTGGCCCGCGTGTTGGGCAAGAAGCCAGAGCACACACACATCGTCATCCAGGAAATCGAAGACGAGAATTGGGGCTTCGCCGGGCTGCTCACCGACGACTGGAAAAAGCAGCAAGCAACCGGATGAATCCAGCTTCGTCAATGCTGCAACTCGCCCGTCTCCTGCAACTGGCCAGCCCGGCCCTGCCGGTTGGTGCCTACACCTATTCGCAGGGACTGGAATGGGCGGTTGAATCGGGTGTTATCCGCGACGAGGCGAGCGCAGGCCGCTGGATTACCGATCTGATGCACCACGGCATCGGCTGTTACGAAGCGCCTATGGTTGCCGCGCTAATGACGGCATGGTCGGCCGGCGATGTCGACGAGATCGAACGCCTCAATGCCGAATTCCTGGCCAGCCGGGAATCGGCCGAACTGCGCGCCGAAACCGTCCAGATGGGCTTTTCCATGCGCCGCTTGCTGCGCGATTTGCGCGATGACACGCTGGCCGCAGTCGCCACACTGGTCGAAACCCAAGCAGAAGTGGCCTTTCCCACCGTCTGGTCGGGGATCGCAGCCGCCTGGCAGATCGAACCGGAAGCCGCCATCACCGCCTACCTGTGGTCGTGGGCCGAAAACCAGGTGATGGCCGCACTGAAAGCTGTACCACTTGGGCAGGCCTCCGGGCAACGCCTGCTGGCCGAACTTGGCAGCCGGATTCCTGAGGCGGCAGCAAACGCCAACACCCTGCCGAAATCCCGGTGGTCCAACTTCACGCCGGCCTTCGCCATCGCCTGCGCCCGCCACGAAACCCAATATTCACGTCTCTTCAGATCGTAAAACCATGAGCAAACAAGCACTCCGCGTCGGTATCGGCGGCCCGGTCGGGTCCGGCAAGACCGCCCTCACCCTCGCCCTCTGCCAAGCCCTGCGCGAGCAAATCGACATGGCTGTCGTCACCAACGATATCTATACAGCCGAGGATGCCAAGTTTCTGGTCAATCACTCGGCGCTCGCGCCGGAGCGCATCATCGGCGTTGAAACCGGCGGCTGCCCGCACACGGCCATCCGCGAGGATGCCTCGATCAATCTTGAGGCCATCGACCGCCTGCAACGCGCTTTTCCCGCTGTCGAACTGATCCTCGTCGAATCCGGCGGCGACAATCTGGCCGCCACTTTCTCGCCCGAGCTGTCAGACCTGACCATCTATGTAATCGACGTCGCTGCCGGCGAGAAGATCCCGCGCAAGGGCGGGCCAGGCATCACCAAGTCCGACCTGCTGGTCATCAACAAGATCGATCTGGCCCCAATGGTTGGCGCCTCACTGGAAGTCATGGCGCACGACGCCAAGGTTCAGCGTGGCGAGCGGCCTTTTGTCTTTACCAACCTGAAGACTGGCCACGGCCTGGAGACCATCATCGAATTCATCCGCGAGAAAGGGATGCTCTAGCCGGTCGCATCAGGTTCAGGCACTCGAGCGAGGCCGCAAGGTCCAGGGCACTGAAGTCGTCAAAGTTCTTCAGGGTCGGGTTCGCCCCTTTTTCCAGCAGCAGCTTGACCAGATCCGGTTTGCTGTTGGACGACACGTACATCAGGCAACTGGCGCCATTGCCGTTTTGCTGGTCGATGTTGATGCCGGCCGCAATCAGGCGCTCGATCACCGCATGGCTGCCGTTGTAGCAGGCCAGCCACAGGGCATTGCAGCCATCGGCATTGAGCACGTCGAGATTCACACCCAGTGCCAGCAGTTCATCGACAATATCGAGCCGCCCCAGCTTGGCCGCCCGCATCAGCGGCGTAAAACGGCCATCGGCCTGCAGCGCATCGATGTTGTCGGCGGGAAAGCGATAGTCGGCAAGAAATGCGGCGAGTTGGGGGCTCATGATTATTCCTTTTGGCGTTGGGGATAAGGCGGGCCGGTTTCGATACGCTCGTCGGTAATCGGCGTCCCGACCGTAAAGTGATAGACGCTCTGGTAGCGCTGGCCGCTCAGTCCGGCCACTTGATGTACCGGATCGTCGAAGAAGCAACCAATGCCGGTGCCGCGCACCCCGGCCGCTTCGGCTTCAAGATAAAGCACCTGCCCGACCAGCCCGGCTTCGCGCAATAGTTCGCGGTACCCGTGAGCATCTGCGGTGGCCGCCTCGAATTCGCCGAGCATGCCGAGCGAAAAGGCGCTGGTCGAGGCGATGTCCTGATGACACGACAGCGAGCGAGCTAGGCGTTGCATTTCCTGCAAGCCCATTTCGGCGAGCTGGATCAGGCCAAGGTGAGCCGGGCACTCCGGATCGAAGTCGGCAACCGGACGACGGCCGGCGAAGCGCTGCTCGGCCGGGACCAGCGCGGCCGGCAAGGCCGTGGCCGCAGCCGGAGAACGCGGCAGCAGATAGAGACCGCTCGCCAGGCCTTCAACCCGCAGCACAAAAAGCAGCAGATGAATGCGGGGTGAGGTCTGCTGAGCCAGCCACGGACTCTGCGGCCGAGGCAGCACGGCATCGAGCATCCGGTAGAAGGCGGGTTTGGACAAGCTGTAGCGCGGGTCGAAACGCTGGCCGCTGCGGCGCTGGCGGATGATCTGGGCGGCTCCGAGCGGGTTCGGGTGGGGGCCAAGTGGCGGCAATGGCACAAAACCAATGCTTTCCGGAGCGCGGAACATCCCCTCCCGGCTGGCGGCAGCAACCTGTTCGATGGCCGGCCAGCGATAGCCAGGCGATGGATCGATGCGGCTGGGCTTGCCTTGCCAATCAGCGGCGTTCAGCCATTCGACCAGCAATTCCGCGGTAGGCGGCATGCTCAGGCCAGGGGCTCGGATGGCGAGCAGGAGTTCCGGCTCTTCGGTTTCGGTGAAGGCGTAGCGCGACGATGGGAAATCGTCCGCCCGGTCCAGCCCGAGGCTGTGGCCCAAGGTTTTGCCATCGACGGCAAGCGGTACCACCTCCCAGCCGAGCAGCGCTGCAGCGTAAGCCAAGGCGCCAATGGCGTGACCAACATCAAGCTGGCAGTAGCGAAAGGCGCGTTCGCCATATTTCCACGCTTCGCGCCACATGATGCTGGACAGGCCAACGGCCAGCCACGCTTGCCCCTCCACCGGGGCACGCAGCGCGCGGCCTTCGAGGGCGTGATCTTCGGGGTCGTAGTGATGCACCCCGTCGCCAATGCCAGGCAACCCGGCGCTCAGCACGTAGGCTTCAACCGGATGCAGGTTGCCGGACGAAGGATTGCAGCGCAGCGCCCAGCGGTTCGGGCCCCAGCTTTTCCAGGCAGAGAGGCCAAAGGAGAGTTCGAGCAGCGCACCGAGGCTGTTCAGGTCGGGAATAATCGGACAATCAGGCTGGGCCGGCAGTTGAGCGAAGCAGCGCTCGTAACGGTCAGCCGTCAGCGGCAGTTCAAGTTGCGGCGCCCCGGGATAGTGGCGAAAGGCGGCCGGCTGGGCGTCCCAGTCCAGCTGACCGGGGCCTTCGGCGTAGGCGTCAAAGCGGTGTTTGGTCCGCACGTGGTAGGCGCGAACGATGTCTTGCGGGGTATCCGGCACGATTCGGGGGCTTTCTGGCTGAGTGTTCAACGACAGGCGGTGACCCGGAAATCGGCAATGCCGACCTCCCCGTCGCTCTCGTAGACAGCCACGGCGCGCAGTTGTTCGCCTTCGCACATGGTGCTGACCGAGGCACCGGTTTGCGGCGTGTAGACGATGCCGTGCATCGAGCAGCGCAGGTAGCGCCCAGAGTGGTCGAACACCTGAGCCTCCTCGCCATCCAGCCGGCGTGGCATGTGCACGCAGCGGTTGAGGTAGGCATAGACCACGCCTTCGAAGCGCAGGAGAAGAAACTCCTCTTCCCGCCCCTCGAAAACCAGGCTCAGCTTGCGGTGCTGGCCATTGGCCAGCTCACCACTCGGGCAGACGGCAAACTTCGGCTCGTAACGCTCCACTCCATCATCCCTTCTTCAGGCACCCCGCCAACGCCGAATCCATGGTGGCGAGATGGGTGGCAAACCACTCGGGCAAGGCCCTGACGTAATTGCGGGCCATGCCCAGTCGGCCAGCGGCCACGCCGCGGGAAAAATGGGCCAATTCACCCAACACGCGCAGGTGCTCGCTGTTGTGCTCACCGATAGCCGGGAAACGGCAGGCTTTCATCAGCTTGCCTTCGTGCTCGAAATGCTGCCGGGTATGTTCGTGCAGGCGGACGAAAAGCGCCGGGAATTCCTCGTCGGAAGCAACGAGCAAGGCATAAGCCAACTCGACGAATTCCCGGTGGGTGCCATCCATCTCCGGCACCCCCAGCGCGTGGCGGGTTTCATCCCAAACCATCAAATCGCCCCGTGCGTTTCGCGCTTGGCGTTATTGGTGGTTTTCATCGCATCGTCGAGGCTCATGGCGGCCGACTTGAACTTGTAGGATTTGAGGGCGTTATAAACCGTTGCCACTTTGTCGGCGGCGCTCAGTCCCTTGAAATCGCCCTTGTCCAGCGCGACCAGATCGGCCAGTTCGTTCCAGACCATGCCCTGAACCAACGGAATGAAGGCGACCGTCGCACCATTGGCGATGGTCGAGAAGGCATTCGGAATATTGACTGTGAAGAAAACGGCAATCGTCCCGGCGTTGAATTCGGCGCCGAACTTCTCAAGCACGAACGGAAACTGCTGCAGTTCGTCCAGCGAGCCGGAAATCAGCTTCAGCCCCGCGGCATCACCGAGCAGGACAGCCTGCTTGAGCACTTCTGTCGGCGGCTTGCGGCGACCATTGGCATCGGCCACTTCGCCCTCCTGCAGGATCAGTTCGCCCCGATAGGCGACGAGTCCGCCGTCGCTGGCGGCTTCCTTGAAATTGGCATTGAAGAAAAGGGATTCGTAACGATCAAGCGACATGTTGCTTCCTTGGTGGATTGAATTAATTTGACGGCATCAGGCGGCAACTGCGGCGCCGATCAGATCGAAGACGTCGGCTTCAATCAGTTCGAGCTTCTGTTTTTTGCAGAAGCGGCGCTCCTTGTCGGTCGGGTTCTGGATCAGCACCCAGCCAGCCGGCTCGGCGGCGGCGTAGATGATGTCGGACATCACCATGCGCTCGGTGTCGCGGTTCAGGCGCAGGCCCATCAGCAGGTATTGCTTACCCTTGCGCAGTTCCTTGACCACCGGCGGGATCGAGAAGCCGCCCATCAGCTCGGTAATGAAATCGACGTAATCCGCATCGGAGGCGATGTAGTTGGCTTCCGGCTTCGGGGTACCCATCGGTTTGTAGAGAATGGGCAGGGCCGGGTTGATCACCTCGGTCTTCTGGTAGGCAACGCCATCCCAGAAATACAGCTTGTAGCGAAAATCGGTGCCCCCCAGACGGGCGATGCCGACGATCAGGTTGTGCGGCAGGTCGGCGTAGGAGTCCTGCAACTGCGTGTCGCGGTTGATATCGATGACGTAGTGCGGCGCAATCGCCTTGATCCAGTCGTGCACGGCGCCGCGCGTCCAGGCCGTTTCGCCATAAGTACGGTTGAGGAACTTGGTGACCGCGCTGCGGCCGCGTTTCAGCTCGACATTCATCGCGGCCCGCGGGAATTCGTACATCAACTTGGCCGCCATCGGCTTGCCATCATTCATCGCGTAGATCAGCGAATCGCTGTCGGCCGGAATCGGCGCACCAGTCGCCGCGTTTTTCACATCGGCCAGTACGCCGGGGCCAAGGTAGGGAACGATGCTGCCATCCTTGAGGCCGGCCAGCAGTTTTTCGCGCAGTTCTGGGGTCATTTTGTTTGCTCGGTAAGAGGGGTAAGCCTTTTGAGCAAATTCCACGCCCGACAGAAATCCACGCAGTGGCGCGGGTCTTCAGGCGCCCCAATTTGGGATTGTCAGCTTTGCAACAAAGAGCAGCCACCGGGAAATACATTTGGTCGATTGCGCTGATGCAGCTGACGAGCAAACTACTTAAAATACGCAGCAATGAAAGTCGCCTTTATCTCCCTCTCACGCTTCTGCCGCCCGATGGCGCTTGCCGCATTGGCGGGCCTGCTGCTGAGCAGTTGCGGCACAACCAAAGGCCCTCGCTCCTATCAGTCGGAAACCTTCCCAAGCGAAACGCCATTCCAGTATTACAGCAGCCGGGAACCTGATAACGCCTGTGAAATTGCCAAACGCGCCCTGCTCAGCCAGGGCTATCAGATCGATGATGCGAAGCCCCGCAGCATTCGTGGCGAGAAATATTTCAGACCCAAGCCCGATGAAGCCAACACGCTGACCATTACGCTGGTTTGCCTTCCCAGCAGCCTGGGCACGGTGATTTACGCCAATGCCCTTGAAACCCAGTATGAAATGAAGTCGAAAGGGACCAATGCGGGCGTCAGCGTTTCTGCGCTCGGCTCTGTGTCGCTGCCCTGGGCCGTCGACAAGGACACGCTCGTCAAGGTTGGCGAGGAAACCATTACGGCGGCCGACTTCTACAAACGCTTATTCGACCTGATCAAGTCGCTGGACGCCTGACGCAGGCAGCCGCTACGGTGTCACAAGGTCGACAAGCTCACCTCGGCCACCCCGCCGATGACCAGAAATTCATCCTCGCCCTGCAAGACGCCCGGTAACAGGCCGCAATGGAAGAAAATCTTGGTCAGCGGAATGTCGACCGCGAGAATGTAGTCGCCAAACTCGCAGGCGCGGTCGCGACTGCAGGTAAAAGAATTGAGATTATTGAGCAGCACCACGTGTTGCCCCTTGCCCCGGCTTTCCAGCACTTCGTGATCGGCCAGGCGGTTGACGCCGCGATAGAGCGTGACATGGCGAGCACCATGATGACGCCGGGCCAGTTCGAACTGACAGAAGGTGTAAACCAGATCCAGCTGGGCCTCGATGGCATTGGTGCCATACAAGCCCTGCGCCCGCATTTCCTGATAGCGCCGGTAGGCGCTGCCTGATGGATCGCGCAGCGGCTGGCCATGGTAGCGCGGCGTCAGGCCGAAGCGCGATTCGACCCAGCCCTTGAGCACAGCGCCCTCGCGGCTGTCGGCATCGAAACTCCAGCCGCGGATCATCTTGATGTAATTGGCCTTGGCCCGGTTTTTCCCTTGGCCGCGCGGTTCACTACTCAGGCCCATGTCTTCGGGTCGCTCCAGCCGGAAATGCACTGTCAGGTAGTCGCGAAAGACGTCAGCCCGCGCTTCCGGCGCTGCCGCTTCCAGGCGCTGAAACAGGTTGCGGTGCAGTTCGGCGACGCCGTCGAGCAACAGTTCTGCCGGGTAGCGCTGGAAGGTCAGGCTACCGAGCACGACGGCCGGCAGATTGCAACGATTGATCGGCAGTCTGGCCTCGCGTGGCAGTGTCGCTTGGTGAGTTGCGCCGGCCAGAAGGCCGCGACTACCTCGCAATAAGTCAGAGTGGAGACTGTCGTCTCCTGAGTGCGGTTTTGTCTCGCTTGGGCTCGACGCATTGTCGTCACCCCTACAAATCGTAGGGACATTGTCGGATGTATTCGCTCCGACCGCCACCGGCTCATTTTCTATTTTCATTGAATAATCAATCGATTATGGCCTGCCAGTCGACCTGGCACGCTACATGCAGAAGGAGAGACGCGACTCTCAAAGATTCCTTCGCAAATCGACTGACAGACTAAGGAGATTACACCATGGCAAAACTCCGTCAATGCGCCATCTACGGCAAAGGCGGTATCGGCAAGTCCACCACCACCCAGAATCTGGTGGCGGCACTCGCTGAATCCGGCAAGAAAGTTATGATCGTTGGCTGCGACCCGAAAGCCGACTCAACCCGCCTGATCCTGCATAGCAAGGCTCAGACCACCGTGATGCACCTGGCTGCTGAAGCCGGCTCGGTGGAAGACCTCGAACTGGAAGACGTGCTCTCCGTCGGCTTCGGCGGCATCAAATGCGTTGAATCCGGTGGCCCGGAACCCGGTGTTGGTTGTGCCGGCCGCGGCGTCATCACCGCCATCAACTTCCTCGAAGAAGAAGGCGCTTATGACGAAGACCTCGACTTCGTGTTCTACGACGTGCTGGGTGACGTGGTCTGCGGTGGCTTCGCCATGCCGATCCGTGAAAACAAGGCGCAGGAAATCTACATCGTCTGTTCCGGCGAAATGATGGCCATGTACGCCGCCAACAACATTGCCAAGGGCATCGTGAAGTATGCGAACTCCGGCGGTGTCCGTCTGGCCGGCCTGATCTGCAACAGCCGCAACACCGACCGCGAAGACGAATTGATCATGGCCCTGGCTGGTCGCCTCGGCACCACGATGATCCACTTCGTGCCGCGTGACAACGCTGTTCAGCACGCCGAAATCCGCCGCATGACCATGGTCGAATACGATCCGAAGCACAAGCAGGCTGACGAATATCGCCAGCTCGCCAACAAGATCGTCAATAACACCAACTTCGTCATCCCGACCCCGATCGAGATGGAAGAGCTGGAAGAACTGCTGATGGAATTCGGCATCATGGAAGCGGAAGACGAGTCCATCGTCGGCCAGACCGCTGCCGAACTGGCTGCTGCTGCCGCCTAAGCTGTGCAAGACACGGCGGGGTGCCCAAGCGCCCCGCCACTTTCAACCAGCACGTCGGCCACAGATTGGTGGCGGCGTCAGGAGGAAAACATGACGACTCTGTCTCGCGAAGAAACCGAAGCCCTCATTGCCGAGGTGCTTGAGGTTTATCCGGAAAAAGCCCAGAAGGACCGTGCCAAGCATCTGGCGGTCAATGACCAATCTGTTGAACAATCCAAGAAGTGCATCACTTCCAACCGCAAGTCCCTGCCGGGCGTCATGACCATTCGTGGTTGTGCCTACGCCGGTTCCAAGGGCGTGGTCTGGGGTCCGATCAAGGACATGATCCACATCTCGCACGGCCCTGTCGGCTGCGGTCAGTACTCCCGCGCCGGTCGCCGTAACTACTACGTCGGTACCACCGGCGTCGATACCTTCGGCACGATGAACTTCACCTCCGATTTCCAGGAGAAGGACATTGTGTTCGGCGGCGACAAGAAGCTCGCCAAGCTGATCGACGAAGTCGAACTGCTCTTCCCGCTGCACAAAGGGATCTCGGTCCAGTCCGAGTGCCCGATCGGTCTGATCGGCGACGACATCGAGTCCGTCTCCAAGAAGGCTGCCGCCGTCATCGACAAGCCGGTCGTCCCGGTGCGTTGCGAAGGCTTCCGCGGTGTTTCCCAGTCCCTCGGCCACCACATCGCCAACGACGCGATCCGTGACTGGGTGCTCGACAAGCGCGACGGCGCTGCTTTCGAATCGACCCCCTACGACGTGGCCATCATTGGTGACTACAACATCGGTGGCGACGCCTGGGCCACCCGCATCCTGCTCGAAGAGATGGGCCTGCGTGTTGTGGCTCAGTGGTCCGGCGACGGCACCATTGCCGAAATGATGAACACGCCGAAGGTCAAGCTGAACCTGCTGCACTGCTACCGTTCGATGAACTACATCTCCCGTCACATGGAAGAGAAGTACGGCATTCCTTATCTGGAATACAACTTCTTCGGCCCGACGAAGATCATCGAATCGCTGCGCAAGATCGCCGCCTTCTTCGACGATTCCGTCAAGGAAAAGACCGAAGCCGTGATCGCCCGCTACAAGCCGATGATGGACGAGATCATCGCCAAGTACAAACCGCGTCTCGAGGGCAAGAAGGTCATGCTCTACGTCGGCGGCCTGCGTCCGCGTCACGTCATCGGCGCCTACGAAGACCTCGGCATGGAAGTCATCGGCACCGGCTACGAATTCGGCCACAACGACGACTACGACCGCACGATCAAGGAGATGGGCGATGCCACCCTGCTCTACGACGACGTCACCGGTTTCGAACTGGAAGAGTTCGTCAAGCGCCTGAAGCCCGACATGGTCGGCTCCGGCATCAAGGAAAAGTACATCTTCCAGAAGATGGGCATTCCGCTGCGCCAGATGCACTCCTGGGATTACTCGGGCCCCTACCACGGTTACGACGGTTTCGCGATCTTCGCCCGTGACATGGACATCGCCCTGTCCAACCCGACCTTCAAGAACCTTGTTCCGCCATGGAAGAAGGTTGCTGCTGAAGAAGTCAAGAAGGCCGCCTGACCTAGCTCAGTAAATCCTTAACCTTGAGCCCGCAGCCGCGAATGAGCGGGGCGGGCAAGGAGATAGCAATGCAAACCGCAGACAACATCAAGCCCTGTTACCCGCTGTTCCGCGACGACGACTACAAGAAGAACCTCGCTGAAAAACGCGAACTCTTCGAAGAAGGCCACGGCCCGGAAAAGGTCTGGGAAACCTTCGTCTGGACGACGACCAAGGAATATCAGGAACTCAACTTCAAGCGCGAAGCCCTGACCGTCGATCCGGCCAAGGCCTGCCAGCCGCTCGGCGCCGTCCTCTGCGCCTCCGGCTTCCACAAGACCCTGCCCTACGTGCATGGCTCGCAAGGTTGTGTCGCCTACTTCCGCACCTACTTCAACCGTCACTTCAAGGAACCGTGCTCCTGCGTTTCCGACTCGATGACGGAAGATGCCGCCGTGTTCGGCGGGCAGAAGAACATGCACGACGGTCTGGCCAACGCCAAGGCCATCTACAAGCCGGACATGATCGCTGTCTCGACCACCTGCATGGCCGAAGTCATCGGTGACGACCTGAATGCCTTCATCAACAACTCCAAGAAGGACGGCCACATCCCCCAGGATTACCCGGTCCCCTTCGCCCACACCCCGTCCTTCGTCGGTTCGCACACTACCGGCTGGGACAACATGCTCGAAGGCATCATCCGTTCCTTCACGCTGAACTTCATGGACGGCAAGAAGGTCGGTTCGAATGGCAAGATCAACATCGTGCCGGGCTTCGAGACCTACCTCGGCAACTACCGTGTCATCAAGCGCATGCTCGGTGAAATGGATGTCGATTTCACCTACCTGTCCGATCCTTCCGAAGTCTTCGACACCCCGGCCGACGGCGAATTCCGCATGTACTCCGGCGGCACGACGATGGACGAGGTCAAGGATGCGCCGAACGCCTACACCACCATCCTGCTGCAGCCCACCCAGCTGGAAAAGACGAAGAAATTCGTCGAAGCCACCTGGAACCAGGACATCCCCAAGCTCAACATCCCGATGGGCGTAGAATGGACCGACGAGTTCCTGATGAAGGTCTCCGAGATCACCGGCAAGCCGATCCCGGCCTCGCTGGAACTGGAACGCGGCCGCTGCATGGACCTCGTCTCCGACAGCCACGCCTGGCTGCACGGCAAGAAGTTTGCCGTGTATGGTGACCCGGACTTCGTGATGGGCGTCGTCAAGATCCTGCTCGAAGTCGGTGCCGAGCCGACCCACATCCTGGCCCACAACGGCAACAAGCGTTGGGCCAAGACCATGGACAAGCTCCTCGCCTCCAGCCCGTTCGGTGTCAATGGCAAGGTCTATGCCGGCAACGACCTGTGGCACATGCGCAGCCTGTGCTTCACGGACAAGCCGGATTTCCTGATCGGCAACTCCTACGGCAAGTACATCCAGCGCGACACCCGCCACCTGGGTGAAGAGTTCGAAGTACCGCTGATCCGCCTCGGCTTCCCGATCTTCGACCGCCACCACATGCACCGCGCCACGACTATGGGCTACGAAGGGATGATGTCCGTAGTGACCCAGCTGACCAACGCTGTCCTTGAGCAACTCGACAAGGAAACGATCGGCATGGGCACCACCGACTTCAACTTCGACCTGGTTCGCTAAACGGACCACCGGCGGAGCCCTGGCTCCGCCGGTCATGCAGGAGCGTTACATGGCCAACATCATGATCCAGCAAGGCGACAAGGGCGGGCTGGTGTTTTACCTCCCGAAGCGCGATCTGGAAGCGTCCATCGAGTCCATCGAATTCGACACCGCAGACAAATGGGGTGGCGAACTGAAACTGGACAACGGTGGCACTTACTACATCGACCCGATTGCCAAGCCGCCCCGCCTGCCCGTTTCCCTACGTGCCAAGCGCCTCGGCGCTGCCGAAGACTAGCCCGTTGAACCTGCCCGCCCAGCCAGCCGCCTGTTTGACAACAGCGGCCGGCAAAGCGGATTTAAAGGAGAGCATCATGGCAATGAAAATCGACCCAGACATGTGCACCGCCTGCGGCGACTGCAAGCCGGTCTGTCCGACCAAATCGATCAGCTCCGGCAAGATCTTCTTCAAGATCGACGCCGGCACTTGCACCGAATGCGACGGCCACAACGACTCACCGTTGTGTGTCGACGTTTGCCCGTCCGGCTGCATCAGCCCGGCCTGAGCAAAGTCTTGAGCCGAACGCCAAGCCAGTGTAAAAACTGAACTGGCGTTCCACTGAAGACTTTCCCCTGGAGCCCATCATGTCCGACACCCCCATCGCCTCCCGCGAAGCAGCGCTGCGCATCGCCCTCGCCGCCCGCGCCCTGAATGGTCTCGATGTCCGAGCCCTGGTCGGCGCGCTCGTCGAAAAGCTCGAATCCCCGCTGACCGAGGTCAAGCTCGGCACACTGACCGTCGAAGACCTGCGCGTCATCCTGGCCGGTGACTTCGCCGAGCAAGGCTGCCACGTCGGCGTCGAAGGCGATGCGCTCAAGGAAGCCGTCCGCCTGCTCTGGGGTCAGGGCGTGGAGAATAATGATTTTCCGGCGGTCGACAGCTATACCGAGGGCGAAATGCCCGGCTCGCTGCGCGTCGCCTTCGCCGCCAATCGTGGCGAAACCCTCGATGGCCATTTCGGTTCCTGCGAGCGCTTTCTCGTCTATCAGGTCAGCCCTGAACAGATCAAGCTGATCGCCATACGCACCACCGTCGAGGCCGACACCGCCGAAGACAAGAACGCCGCCCGCTCGGCCCTGATCAACGACTGCCAGATCGTCTATGTGCAGTCGATCGGCGGGCCGGCCGCGGCCAAGGTAGTGCGGGCCGGCGTTCATCCGGTCAAGAAACCGGAAGGCGGCAAGGCCCGTGAAGTACTGGTCGAACTGCAAGGCCGCCTGGCCAGTCCGCCGCCGTGGCTGGCCCAGATCATGGGCGTACCGGCCGCCTCGCTGGCCCGTTTCGAAGAGGAACTGGAAAGCGAGGAATCGGTATGATCTCCCCGGCCCAACTCTTTCGCGTCGGCGAAGCCACCATGCTCGATGCCCGCGCTGCCTCGCTACGCCAGCGCTTCCCCGACCTGCATTTCACCGAATGCAGCGAGGACGACGTTTCTCCCCGTTACCAGCCGGCGCTCAGCGTCGAAGGCTACGACCTTTTCCTGATCAGCGGCGCCAGCGGCCATTGCCTGGCCTTGACCAACGACGCGACCAACGCCACCGGCATCCTTATCGCCGCCAAGGTCGATGACGAGTGAAAAAACGCTCGCCGACGCCGGCATTGGCCGGCTGGGATTGTGTTCCGGCTGCAGCTATTTTCCGGACTACCTGAACAGCCGCCGCTGCAAGCCGGGCGACGCCTGCATCCGCGCCCACAGCGGTCGGCAGATCGACCGCTTCCTGCGGGCCAACCCCGAGCTGGCCGCCAATTACCTGGGCGACATTTTCTGGGAACGTCGGGCCATCGCCACCCGCTACGCGCCGGTCGACCTTATTTTTGCGCTGAAATCCGATACCGACGAGGTCGTCCGCCGCGTCGTCGCCATGCGCCTGCCGGTCGAACAACTGATCTCGATGATCCACGACCCGGATCGCGAAGTGCGCCTCTCGGTGGCCGCTCGCCTGCCTGAAGCGCAATTGATCCAGTTGATCAACGATCCCGACTACCTGATCCGCGCCACCATCGCCCGCCGCCTGCCGCACGGCCAGCTCGCCAAGCTGAGCAAGGATAGCGAGCGTGAAGTCCGCAAGGTCGTCGCCTCCCGCCTGCCCCCCTTTGCCCTGCACATGCTGGCCAAGGACCCGGAACCGGAAGTCCGCGCCATTGTCGCCGAGCGCGCCCTGCCCGGCCTCGCCGTCGCCCTGCTCCAGGACGAAGAATGGTGGGTCCGCCTGGCTGCCGTCGGCAACGCCCCGCTCGACGCCCTGCCGCCGCTGAGCAACGACCCGGAAACGGAAGTCCGCGATGCCGCCCTGGCCCGTCTCGCCGAACTAAACACTGCCTGATAACGAGGAAAGCACGATGAAAGAAACCCTGGCCTGGACGGAATACTGCAAATCGCTCGCCCCCGCCATCGTCGAAACCTGTGCCAAGGTGCAGGTCAGCAGCGGCCCCGGCGCCCTCGTCAAGGCGCTGGGCGGCGCCCTGCCCGACTGGAAATTCCGGCATGCCATGAGTCGTGGCGGCTGGTATCGGCTCGGTGGCATTATCGATAGCCACGGTCAGCGGGTTTCCGACAGTCTCGAAAGCTGGCTCGAAAACGCCCTGGACGAACGCGATGGCGATCTCGCCAAGCTTACCGACGACTTCATCGACCAGAAGCTGTACGCCACCCGCCTGGTCGGCCAGACGCATTACCTCGTTGCCTCGGCCGATGACAGCACCGACGGTTTCCTGCAACTGGAAATCGAAGATCTGCAGGAGATGCGCGTTCATCAGCTATTCGCCAACGATCCCACCACCCTCGAAGAACTGGTCGACCCGCGGGGCGGTGCCGAGCAGCCGGTGCCAGTCGGCCTGCCCTTCTACAAATTCTGCCGCATCCAGCATATCGGCGCCTTCCTCAAGCGCATGCTGGCGCAAAAGCCAGAGCCGGCCGCCATTCACCGCATGATCGATGACTGGTCGAAGAGCAGCGCCAGCAATACCAGCGCCTATTTCAACCATTGGGTCATCGCCACCCGCGAACACCTCGACCGCTACCACCAGCCGGTCTTCCGCGCCCAGCCCATCGCCACACTGGCCGGCGAAGCACCGGAGTTCGACACTGCAAACGACACCAGCGGCCTCAAGCTAAACGAAGCACTCAGCCATTTCGACCGAGAAAGCGGCTATCCGATGGCCTGGTACTTTCATATGCTAACCACCAAAGCCGTGCCGCACTGGGTTGCCCAGACGGTCGTCGAAGACGCACTGGCCGGCTTCGCCTACCTGCCCCAGCGCGACGTTGATGTCGTCCGTGGCTGGCTGCACAGGCCGTATGCGGTGTAGGGAACTACATCAACATGACCTGGCGAATAGTGTGGCCGACCAAGCTACCTCTTCTGAAGGTAGTGCTTCTCCTGCATATCCATTTCCAGCATATGCTCGATCAGATAGTCGGCAATCAGCCGATGAAGGGTGCGGCTATCGATCAGCCCCCTTGCGCCGTCATATAACAGCTGGGTAAGCCTTTCCAGAAAACTCACATGGGCAGCTTTGTGGGCATCCAGATTCGGACTTTCATGGATTGCAAGTAGCGTTTCTTCGTCGCGAAAGTGATTGCCGACGAGGGTAGCCAGATCATTCAGCAGGTGATGAAACTCCCTGTGCGCCTCATGTGACGAGAGGGCAGCACATACCTCTGCCTTGTTGCAGAGATCGATTAATTGCCGATGCTGCTCATCGATCCAGCGATTGCAAACGCTTAAAGCGCCCGACCATTCACGCGGCTGAGTCATTGGACTATTTTTCTTGAATTTTCAGAAGATTCTACGCTTCTGCCTATGACTTTGGTGTGAAATCAGTCTGCAATTACATCGGGATTTTCCAGGTTTGTTGCGTTTACCCGGGCCATGTCGACCTTGGCTTCGACTAAGCTAACTTCTACGATCGGCAGTTCCCAAGCCGCACTACGCGACGGTGAGCGATTGGACAAAGTGGCGCCTTCGTCAGGCGAAAAGGCGTTCCCCGGCCAGCTGCCTGCATCAGCCCTATAGCGCTTAGATCGCCAAACTCACTACCCCCATCGCGTGGAAGCCTAGTGCACGCGGTCAATAACGATGTTGAGTCCACCTTGTCCAATCTTTGCCGTTTGCGCTTCGCTTTCCAGATCTCCGGCTGTGGGTACGGCATTGCCAGTTTTTGAAACCCGGGCCAGGACTAGCACCCTGGCCTGTTTCGACAGAATGTTTTCGGCGCTCATGGCCGAACTGTCGTCCAGCACAAAATCAAACGGCAAATCTGAAACACGAATTCTGGAAATCGCAATCGGCATCCGGGATCCATCCGTGGCTCTGGCGAAAATAAACACGGTATCGTTCGGAGAAATGCTGGCACCAAGGGCTGGAGAGAGCGCAACCCGACCGCTCACCGATTTTTTCGGATCTGCTTTGAAGCCAGCTCGTTTCTTCGCTTCGGCAACGCCTTCAGACAGCATTTTGGCATCCTCCGACTCCGGCTGTAGCGTCTTGAGCGCTCGCTCCCAGAAAATCACGGCAGTCGAAAAGTCCTTGCCATTGAACGCCGCCGTACCTGCCAGCCACAGCGCAACCACGTGGTCCGGATCAAGATGCAAGGCCTTGTTGATCAGCTCCATCGGCTTGCCATTCAGACTGCCGCCATTGAGCATCGCCAGCAGGTCGGCGTAATCGGTCAGCAAATCCGGGCTCTCAAAGACGACCGCACCGGCTTTACTGTAAGCATCTGCGGCTTTTTCCGGCTGGCCCATTGATCGGTAAGAACGGGCCAGCATCAGCCAGCCCTCTGCGTCGCCCGGATTGTCCTCCAGGCGTTGGGCCAGCTTGCCGACCATACCCGCGATCTGCTCCGGCGTCAGTTTTTCCGGCTGCATGGCGGCAACCGGATCCAGGGCGCGCGTGTTGCCCAAAATCCAATAGCCTGCCACCGCACCGAGTGGCAGCAGGAGCGCCACGACGAGCGCCATCTTGCGGCTCGGGCCGCCAAGCTGAGGAGATTGTGCGCCAGCCGGAGCATCACCTACCTCATCCAGCAGTCGACGCCGCAGCTCACGATGGGCCTGTTCATAAGCCTCCTCACTCAATTCCCCCCCCTGCTTTTCAAGTTCCAGCTCAGCAAGATGCGTGCGAAATATCGCCACATTTGACGCCTTGCGGCTAGCGGCCTCTGCTGCAATACGCGGCTGACGCAACAAGGGGGGCAGTAGAAACAAAAAAGCAATCGCGACCAGGAAGGCCGCAAAGAGGGGAAACCAGGTCATAAATCGAATATATCCAGACGAAAAAAGGGAGGGCAAAGCCCTCCCTAAACATTCAGAAACAGGGTTTTCAGTGACCGAAGAAACCTGTTCCGACCAAAGCCAGCAATCCCAGGCCAACGGTAATCAACATTAGACCAAGAATAACCGATCCCGTGTGCATCTGCTGTGACGGCGCATCCACCAGATACTTCTCCAGCTCTCCGGTGTCGACCAGGCGCTGGTAATGCGCCGGATGATCCTTGCGGAACTCCTCGATCGACTGCGTACCGGTGAACATCACCACATCCGGCGGCGGCAGTTTGTCCGGACGGAAGTGGTTGTTGAAGAAATGCACCGTGAAGAGGAAGACCGCTGCGAGGAAGGCTTCTTCGCCATGCACCAGCGTCGCCACGTTGAAGACCCAGCCCGGCAGGAACTTGGCCGTCACATGCGGGAAGGCCAGCATCAGGCCGCTCCACCCGATGATATTGACACCCCAGAACACTGCCCAGTAATCGAACTTCTCGAAGTAGGTCCAGCGTTCGAACTGCGGCTTGGGTCCGCGGCCGAAGAACCACTTGAACATGCCCCAGCAATCGGCAAAGTCCTTCCAGTTCGGAATCAGTGAATCCGGCCCGAACCAACGGAAAGTCTTGCTACGCAACAGGCGCTGCATGACGTAGACGAAGTGGATCATGAAGATGCCGACAAACAACGCCGCAGCTACCCGGTGAATGATGCCGAGCACCTTGGGCCCACCAACCGCCGCCGCCACCAGCGGCGCCCAGCTGCTACTCGAGAACAGCGCCGAGGTACCGGTCAGAACAAGGGTCATCGTCACCAGTGCAAATACCAGGTGAGCTACGCGCCACCCCAAGGCAAAGCGCTGGAAGTGCTTCTCCGGCTTGGCCAAGCCCAAGGCCTCGGTAGAAACGCGAGACACGGTCTTGTGCGCCTTGCGCTCTTGCCATTCGCGGTAGTACCACAGGCCACAATGCAACCAGAAGAAAGCGAAGACGCCGATCAGCAGGGCAACCATGAATTTCGTGGCTATCCACATCTGCGGATATTTGTCGAAATCGTGGCCGTTGGCATGTGGGCCAAACGAGATGAAACCCTCGGTCGCCAGTGGCATGCCCTTCTTCTCGTTGTGACACTCCTGGCAGGTCTTCAGGCGATTCTTGATATGGACCTTGGAGACAGGATCATCCACTTTGGCAATGCCGTGGCTGCCGTGGCAATTCGAACACTTGGCCGTATAGGTGTAGCCAAGTTTGTTCACCTGCCCGTGATAAGTATCGCGATAGCTATGCAGTTCTTCCTTGTGACACTCGCCACAAGCCTCGACGTTCTTCAGCTTGAACGGGTCAGACGATGCCCCCTTGATGTCATGGCTGGTATGGCAGTCGATACACACAGCCCCCTTGGGATCATCCTTGCCCATGGTCAGTTTGCCGTGGACAGAGCCTTCGTAATCCTCAAGCTGCTCGTCGTGGCACTTTTCACCGCAAGTCTTGGGGATCGTCAGACGCCAGGCGTCGCGCTCTGGTGTACCTTTCTTGGGTACGGCAAAATCGTGCGTTGCGTGGCAATCACCGCAGCTCGCTTTCGGACGATCCGGATTGTCCGCATCGGGACGGGCATGGAATGAAGCCTTGTAGGCATCGACGTTTTGAGCGACTACGCCCAAACGCTCCTTGCCGGCCGGATTGGCTTTTGCCTCATCCCACAGCTTCGTATGGCAGGTTGCACAATCCGGCTGCGCCACGTTGGCCGCCTTTTCGTGCTTTTCCTTGGCATCGACGATGTCCGTGTGGCAAGCCACACATTCCATTTTGCTATGGACACTCTTGGCCAGCTTGCCCGGATTGACGGACGCCAAGGCGCGCTTTTCATCGCCGACAGCCACTTCGATCTTGTGCTTGCCGGTTTCATGACAGGTCAGACACGATGCATTGTCGAGTTTGGGTACCGCATCTGCCGCCGCTGCGCCATGACTGGCAAGAAATGAAGCACTGGCTAGTGCCAATACCCCGAAGAATTTCTGGAAATTCATGGCCCGATCCTTTTTGAACACGCCATTGATATAAACAACCTAAAACGCATACAACAATTCCACTGAAAGGAAAAAGGGGCCAAGAATCTGGCCCCTGAATCTTGCTGCGGCGTCATCTACGAGGTTATTACTGGAAGCTATAGATGTAGCTGGCCATCAACACGTTGACCGAGTAGTTTGCAGCTTGCTGATTACTCGGCATCGTTGCGTTCGGCGTATAACCCATCTGGTAGATGTTGTAGACGTAGTCATTAGACTTCAACTGCTGGTAGACATAGCCGAGGCGAACCTTGCTGCTCTTGTCCACCTGGTAATTTCCCTCAAGCTTCACCGTCGTAATGTTTGACTTCACATCAGGTGTATCGCCGCAAGTCAAAGTACCAGATGTACCGCAGGTGCTCGAGTTCGCAGGATAACTACCGGTATAGTAGTTCGTCAGGCCATTCGACCATGACAGGTCCCCCTTGAAGGACAGCTTGCCGCCCATCAGCCCACCCCATTTTCCGTACAGGCCAACGGCATTTTGCCTATCCGTCAGACGGTTGGACCAGACATTGGTCCCCACTCCATTCGTGGCGCTCACGGTTGACGCCACGTTCATGTCGCGAGTCATTGATTGCAGGCTGACATAAGCGCCGAGCATGCGCTCTTCGGCGAAGGTGTAGCTAGCATCCAGATTGACTGCCATCGTGGTGCCGTCACTGACGCCCAGCGGCGAGTCGTAGTAACGGTCCAGCGCGGCCCGACCATCTGCAGTCAGCGTAAACTTCTCGGTTACATCCCAGCTGGCACCAATTTTCAGCATGTTCTGACGGCGCGATGCATCAAAGTAGGGCTTGTAACCAACCGCATCGCCACCATTGACATAACCGTAGGTCGTCACGCCAATCGGTGTCACGGCGCGATGGTCTTCATTGGCGTGACGATCAGCATAGCCATATCCGACGTTCAGACTGACACCACCATCCAGCTTCAGGCGGTAACGGGCATTCAGCTTGTCTTCGTAACTGCTGCCAACAACGACACAGGGAGCGCCATTCGGGTTTTTAGCCAGATCATTACACCAACGCTCGATATTCTCGCGCTCATAAGACAGGCGAATGTTCTGCCCCTTGGCCACAAGATAATCGCCAGCCAGTTCAAATTGCGTCTTCTTGTTGCTGTAAGGCGCATTAGCGATGGTCCGCAAGTTGCTGTGTCCAATGTCGTAGAAATTGTAGACGTTGGAACGAGTCTGGTTGTCGCGCTCGTTGAACTTGAAGCCGGCAGACAAGTTGAGATCTTTGATCGAACTGTCCGTCAGCTTCAGATTGGCATTGGTCGTGACCACCGCCCCTTCCAGCGACGTCGCAGGCAAGGCACCAGCCATTAGTGCCGTATCATTGAAAAACGCCTGATTTTGGGTGTTACGGCCGTAAGACATGCCACCAGCCACCTTGGTGGTTGGTCCAAACTTGTAGCCACCTGAAACATTCAATTGATGAAAATCGTTGTTCGGTGCTGTGCTCAAGGTATCCGTCGGGAATACCCTGGCTGTGCCTGTAGCGCCAGCACTAACATACGGGTTTGACCAAGACAATGTACTGTAGTCATCCCGGAAGAAGGAGCCGTAATAGCCAACCGTCAGATGTCCGCGGTCTCCTGTCCAGTTAACCGCCAGCTTGACCGAGTCGGTTTGGTAGTTGGTTGGATTCATCAGCATCGTGATTGCTTCGCCAACCGCATTATTTGCGACAGCGCCGGCCGAACCAGCTGCCTGCTGATTTGTACCGGAAGCAATCAATTTGGCGCCGGTCTGGGTCAGACGATTAATCTCGAAATCAACGCTCCACTGACTATTGAAGCGATAAAGCCCATTGGCGCCAATATTTTTTCGCCCTGAATACAGGTCATCAATGGTGCGCATTTCTGACTTCTGCGTCACCGTTAAACCCCGCGTTCCGGGAGCGGTATTGCTTCTTATCTGGCCAAAGTCTGCAGGCAGGACAAAATTGTTTCCACCCATCGAGCCCTGCAATGGCGTAATAAATGGCTCCGACGTGTAGTGACGCATCTCATCATACATAACACCGAAAGACCAGCTTCCCTGATTACCAACTGAAGCATCCAGCGAGCGGGAAGTCGTTCCGAGATTGGCACCGTTGGCCTCCCAGCGCATCGTTCCTTCACCACCGTCATAAGCGTCGTAGGCACTACCGCCCTTGACGCCGAAATTACCGATGGCGTAAGCACCCGATTGATCGAGACCGTTGTATTCACCGAACTTGTTCGAATTGCTGGAGACGTTCATCGCACCAATTTCGACAAAACTGGTCGGACGAACCTGTTGATTGGCGTCATCGTCCGCAAAAGCGACCGTCGACATGCCGCACATCACGGCCAGAGCTGCCCGCACCAACACCGTCATGGAGTTCAGGGCAAAAGTTTGAGTTCCAGAGTTTTTCATCGCATATCCCCTTTTTCCTGCTTAACGATGCAACCAGGCGCCAGCCGGGTTGTTCGAACCATGGACCATCACGTGACAGTTCATGCAGGAGCGACCACCCGCAGTACCGCTCGGAGCTGCCCCCGTGTACCCGGCTTGGAAGCCACCGGCATTTGCGGCAACGGCACTCTTGGAGTGAGGACCGTCATGGCATTCATTGCACAGGAACGGCGTGCGCGATTTCAGCAACGGAGAGATATTGGAGCCATGCGGCGTATGACAGGTTGAGCAATCCTCGGTAACAGGCTGATGCTCCCAAAGCATTGGCCCGCGTTTTTCGGCGTGGCAGGTGAAGCAGGTTTCATTCAGAGTATTCTTCTTCAGAAGCTTGGGGCCTGCCGAACCGTGCGGATTGTGGCAATCCGAACAGGCGATCTTGCCGGCTGCAATCGGGTGAGCGGAAATCTTGTGGCTCTGGGCGCGCTCGGTCTTGTGGCAGGTGTAGCAGACTTCCGGCTGCGTAGCCTTCTTCAACACTTTGTCCTGATGAACGTGGTTGCTATGGCAGCTGACGCAGGTCACGTCGGCGGTCTCATGCTGGCTACCGGACCAGTGGGTACGCAGACCACTTTCGTGGCAGCTGATACAGGCACCGTTCTGTTCCTTCGACGAATTCGCTGACTTTGCACCGAAGACGACGTCGACCTTGCCGCGCTTGGCTCCCTTTTCACCCGGCTTCGGGCCGTTCTTGACGTGGGCCTCACTGGCACCGTGACAAGTCTGGCAACCCGGCGTGCGACCATCAGCCTTGACGCCATGCTTGCCTTTATAGACGGCCAGGATGGCCTTGTTGTCGTTCTCGTCGTGACACTCGGTACAAACCTTGTCGCCCTTGAGTGTCCGGTCAGCTGCCATATCGGCCGCCTTGGCCTGCAGGCCGAAGCCCAGCCCGACCACCAAGCCGCAGGCAGCGATGATGTTTCGCCACTGTTTCATGTTACTTCCCCCTGATTACCTACAAATACTTGCCAAACCGGCAGTTTTACAGCGACAGAATCCAGTGCACCAGATTCTTGATCTCAGCCTGATCCTTGGTATCGATGATCTTGTGATCTTCTTCGGTACCGTCCTCCAGCTTGACCTTCGGGCCGGTGGTAATGTTCTTGATCATCTTTTGCTCGCCTTCAGCTTCCTTGCCTTTGTACTTGGCGGCGATCTTTTTGTAGGCAGGACCTTTCTTGGTCTTGTCGATGGCGTGGCACTTGAAGCAATCATTCTTCTTGGCCAGCGCCTTGGCAGCGTCTTCATCAACGGCAGCAGAGGCTGCGGTAGTGAACAAAAAAGCAGCCGCAGAAGCGGCGATCAGTGCAGAACGTGCGAAACCGAATTTCATTTTTTTACCCACCCTAGAGAACTAGTTCTTAAGTCATAACCTTTGGGGGTGAGTGTAAATTCACGTAAATATCCTCAGTATCAGCAGGGGATTAAATCACCCATAGGAAATTTCCTATTCTTATTTCAAGCATCGCTGGAATCGCTCAATCCGTGGGCAATTGCGTAGCGAATCAACTCAGCGGCATTGGTCATATTCATCTTCTGAAGAATATGGGTCTTATGCGTACTGATCGTCTTGACGCTGAGGGAAAGTTCAGCACCAATTTCCGTCAGCCCCTTGCCCATGACAAGCATATTGAAGACCTGATACTCCCTATCCGACAGCAGGGTATGGGGCAATGGCGCCATAGCAGGCCGGATGTCACGAACCATCAGTTCGGCCACTTTTTCGCTGATGTACACCCCGCCCGCTGCTACCCGACGGATAGCGGTAACCAGCAAGTCACTATCGCTCTCCTTGGTGACATAACCTGAGGCGCCGGCATGAATGGCGCGCAAGGCATATTGCTCTTCGTGATGCATGCTCAGGATCAGAATGGGTAGCGATGGTTTTTCATCCTTGATCATGCGAATCAAATCCAGGCCGCTACGTCCAGGCATCGAGATATCGAGAACCAGCACCCCCCAGTTCTGCCCCCTGATCAAGTGCATGACGTCATTGCCATTTGCCGCCTCGCCCAACACGACGAGGTCTTCGGTATCCGCCAAAATCTGCTTCAGTCCATCACGAATGATGGTGTGATCATCCGCGAGAAGTACCTTGATTTTTTCCACCATCAGCCCTTTCCTGCGCTTTCTACGGGAATGCAAATTTCGATTAGCGTACCTTGACCCGGCGCAGACGTCAGTTCGAAGCTTCCGCCCAGAGCCTGAACCCTCTCTCGCATTCCGATTAATCCGATGCCACCCATTTTTGCTGATGACTGGTCAAATCCCTGACCATCGTCCCGAATTTCCAGTCGCCACTGATCGTTTGCTTTCTGTAGCCGAATATCGACGTTCCGTGCTCCGGCATGGCGAGCGACGTTGGTCAGCGACTCTTGCAGCACCCTGAACAGCGTCGTTGCCACCGTTCCACCATTTTCCGGGTCGTCGTTCGGCAACTCGAGTGTGACCTTCAAATTGGTTCGTGTCGCAAATTGGTCGACATACCAGTTGGCGGCCGCAGCAAATCCCAGGTCATCAAGAACCAGGGGTCTGAGCTCCGAAGAAATTCGACGAACCGACTTAATGGTCCCATCAATCAGCTTTTTTATTGAAACAACTTTCTGTTCCAACTCGGGTTGCGTCGTGAGAAGACGCCCCCCCAGCCAGGAAATTTCCATGCGGAGTCCAGTCAACGCCTGCCCCAATTCATCATGCAACTCTCGTGAAATGCGCAACCTCTCCTGCTCCCGGACGCTTTCCAACGAGGCGGTGAGTTCTTGCAACTGACGATTGGATTTGAGCAGTTCCAACTCGGTACGCTGGCGTTCCGATAGATCGCGAAAAATTGCGGTCACCAGCCTTTCCCCTCGCACCGTTGTACTGGAAAGGCTTAGTTCCACGGGGATATCCTGATCGTCTCTCACTAACGAAACAATGCCCAGTAGCGCCAGATCAGAAGGAGATTGCCAAGCCTCGCGCAGATAGCCCAGCAG
>Ga0316604_10000928_pt1 | contig 29882 bp, 20 predicted proteins | sample OWC_soil_day20_C_FD_207650 | JGI IMG/M metagenome (GOLD analysis project Ga0316604, IMG submission 207650) | Wetland soil microbial communities from Old Woman Creek delta, Ohio, United States - OWC_soil_day20_CT | ecosystem: Environmental > Terrestrial > Soil > Wetlands | place: USA: Ohio... | reverse complement strand
GTTTGAAAGAGCGTTACGAAAGCCATCACCATGTACTGATTAAGGATGAGGCGATCATTGCAGCCGTAGAATTGTCTCACAGGTACATTACAGACCGTTTCCTGCCTGATAAGGCAATTGACCTGATCGATGAGAGTGCGGCGAAATTAAGGCTGGAAATGAACTCTATGCCGGAAGAGCTGGATGAACTGGAAAGAAGGATCCGTCAGCTGGAAATAGAGAGAGAAGCGATCAAGAGAGAGAATGATGAAGATAAACTGCGGGAACTGAATGGTGAAATCGCCAGACTGGGTGAGCAGCGGAGTACTTTCAAGGCAAAGTGGCAGGAAGAGAAAGAGGTGGTAGACAAACTGCAGAATGCAAAGGCTGCGATTGAAAACCTGAAGCAGGAAGCAGAGCAGGCAGAAAGGAACGGAGAATATGGACGTGTGGCAGAGATCCGGTATGGTAAAGTGAAAGAGCAGGAAGAGCTGATTGAGAAATATACCGCAGAACTGAATGAAATGTCTACTGACCACAAGCGCTTGCTGAAGGAAGAAGTAGATGCAGAAGATATAGCAGAAAATGTGGCGAAAGCGACGGGTATTCCGGTACACCGGATGATGCAGAGTGAAAGGGATAAATTACTGAAACTGGAAGATGAGCTGCACAAACGGGTGGTAGGACAGGAAGAAGCGATTATCGCGGTATCCGATGCCATTCGTCGTAGCCGTGCAGGGTTGCAGGATCCAAAGAAGCCGATCGGTTCCTTTATCTTCCTGGGTACCACCGGGGTGGGTAAGACTGAGTTGGCAAAGGCACTGGCAGAATACCTGTTCGACGATGACAACATGATGACGCGGATAGATATGAGTGAATACCAGGAGAAACATGCGGTAAGCAGACTGGTAGGAGCGCCTCCGGGATATGTGGGATATGATGAAGGAGGTCAGTTGACCGAAGCGGTGAGACGTAAGCCATATTCCGTAGTATTGCTGGATGAAATAGAGAAAGCGCATCCGGATGTATTCAATATCCTGTTGCAGGTGCTGGATGATGGACGGTTGACCGATAATAAGGGCCGTGTGGTGAACTTTAAGAACACTATTATCATCATGACGAGCAATATGGGTAGTCATATTATCCAGGAGAATTTTGAGAAGATCGATGAGCGGAACAGGGAGAGTGTGGTAGATGGAACAAAGGCGGAAGTGATGAATTTGTTAAAGCAGACCATCAGGCCGGAGTTCTTAAACCGTGTGGATGAGGTGATTATGTTCCAGCCGTTGTTAAGAAGTGAAATTAAGGGAATAATTAACATTCAGTTGCAGCAGTTGAAAGAGATGGTAGCACAGAATGGCATGATATTGGAATTCTCTGACTATGCACTTGAGTACCTGGCGGTGCAGGGTTATGACCCTACGTTTGGTGCGAGGCCGTTGAAGAGATTGATACAGAAGGAGATTATCAATTTGTTGAGTAAGAAAATACTGGCGGGAGATATTGATAAGAGTAAGCCTGTGCTGGTAGATGTGTTTGATGGGGTAGTGGTGATCAGGAATCAGGTGACGGTTACGGCTTAAGTGTAAGAGATTATAAGTTTATTCAAATACGACGATATACAGTTACGAATACCCGGGCAATTCTTTGCCCGGGTTTTTTTTGGCTGGTATTATCTAATGCTACCAGCTATTATCTAATGGTACCAGCGTTTGAATGGTGCATGCGTTTGAATGGCAGGGCGATTTTCGCGCCTTGTAAATAAAACGTGCGCACTCAAAGGGTTTTGCGCCTTGCCATTCAAACGCGTGCGAACAAAATTTTTTGCGGACAGTGTGAGCTGCCAGTAAAAAAAATTGCTGGTTTATTTTCAGTAAATTTGGTTAAAATGCGAATAACATTATGATAGGAGAAAGAGAAAAACACTTCATGTCCATTGCGATAAATTTATCCCGCGAAGGCATGGAGCATGGCGACGGAGGACCATTTGGCGCAATTGTAGTACGTGGTGATGAAATAGTAGGACGTGGCTGGAACAAGGTGCTCTGTACCAACGACCCCACTGCTCATGCAGAAGTAAGTGCTATTCGGGATGCCTGTGAGCATCTGGGCACCTTCCAATTGCACGACTGTGAAATCTACACTTCCTGCGAACCCTGCCCCATGTGTCTTGGCGCTATTTACTGGGCCCGCCCGCAACGCGTGTACTTTGCGAACACAAAAGAAGATGCAGCTGCTATTGATTTCGACGATTCTTTTATTTACAACGAAATAGGAATAGCCCACGAAGACAAGCGTATCCCGTTTATTGCATTTCCTTCTGCTGCTGCGATTAAAGTATTTCAGGACTGGCAGGCGAAGGGAGATAAGACATTGTATTAGGCAAATTAACCCGTTCCCTTTGCATCACGCAAATTAATCTAACTTTAGGATAGCTATAAAATACAAAAAGCTGGCCCTAAGGCCAGCTCCCTGAAAGACTTTTTGTGTCTTGGCTAGATTATGCACCTTTTTTAGGAGTTGCAGTAGCAGCTGCTTTGTGTGCTTTGTGAGCTTTTGTAGTGTCAGCAGCTGGCTTTTCAGTTTTTGCTTTTTCTTTCTTAGCTGGTTTTGCAGCTGGAGTCTGTGCAAAAGTGATAGCGCTAACACTCATAAATACTGCAGCTACAATAAGACTTTTCTTGATGTTCATGATATTTGTTTTTAAATAATTTTGAATTGTTTGTTTGTAGTTTCTGACGTAAAATTAAGCCTGATAGACCCGCTTTAACCTTCGGTTTCGGTGAATGAGGCCGAAGTGTCGTTGAAAAAGGGAAATTGGGTGTTAACATGTTCGCATTGTTACAACAGGTGTTCGAAGTTGAATACTTTTCCTGTAGTACCCGTTTTCAATCTTTTGTATATCAGTAGTTTGTGATTTTGGCGTAGTTCGTGATACTTATTACACGCCATTTTCCACATGACTATGATTACAAATTCCATTAAAATTGCCTGGCACAATCTGGCTCATAACAGGCTGTTTAGCGTCTTAAATATCTTTGGTCTGGCTATGGGCCTCACCATTGCTATTTTGCTCTCCTTATATATTATACAGGAGCGTTCCTTTGATGCTATACCTAATCAAAACAGGACTTACCGTTACCTGGCTCATGTCACCTACGGTGGTACGACCACGACCTGGTCAGGCGTGGCTTCATAAGACAATAGACGATAAGCAGGGAGCTAAGCTTACCTGTGACTATATGGAGGGAGATATTACCCTGTTTTGCAGTTAAAATTTCTTGCTGGCCGGATGGTGCAGGATCGTAATCGTGGAGATATTACCCCTGATGGAAAGGTTAAAATCATCTATAACAGGATAGCCATGGTTTCTTCCATGGCCTTCAGACTCAGCTCGCGCAGTGTGGCAAATTTTTCTGCTACCAGTGCAGGCTGATAGGAGTTAGGGTCCAGTGACTCCAATGGTTCCAAAATAGGATATAAAATACCATCCAATCCGATAAAGGAAATGGTTGTCTTCAGGTTATGTGCCGTACTCCGGATGGCCGCCACATCCTCAGCCTGAATGGCTTTTTTCAATGCCCCGAGATCTTCAGGTAATTGTGTCACGAATTGTTGCAGCATAGCATGCTCAAATTCCGTATCTCCCTTACTCAGCGTCTTCAGATATTGTAATTGTACCAAAGGTCCGTCATGCGGTTGGGAATGGCCGTTAAGGGCAGTATGTACCTCAGGAGGACTGAACTTACCCGTAAAGATCTGGATCAGTCTGAACAATTCTTCTTCCCGGATCGGTTTAGAGAGGTATTCATTCATCCCTGCCTGCAGGCATTTCTCCCTTTCCCCCGCCATTGCATGTGCTGTCATGGCAATGATGGGAATGTTGGAATGCAGTTCCTGCCTGATTTTGCGGGCAGCGGTGTACCCATCCATCTCCGGCATCTGGATATCCATCAGCACCATATCATAATGTCCTTTGGTCAGGGCATTTAGCACATCCTGTCCGTTTGTGACCAGTTGATAATGCAGCTGCCGGTTGCCCAGCAGGTGTTTCAGCAGGTCCTGATTCATTTTATTGTCTTCTGCTACCAGCAGTTTTACATCTGCATGCAGAGAAGAGAAGAAATTCTCATTAATGGATTCCCCGTTTTCAGGCAGTAATTCTCCGTGTGCATAAGGTAGTTCTACCATAAAGGTGCTGCCTTTGCCGGGTTCACTTTCTACGGTGAGTGCGCCATGTTGCAGTTCTACCAGTTGTTTTACGATGGTCAATCCCAGGCCGGTACCACCATATTTACGGGTCGTATCGGCTTCTGCCTGGTTAAAGCGGTCAAAGATAGCGGGTAGTTTATCGGGGGCAATACCAATACCGGTATCACTCACTGCAAACAGTACACGTACTGTGTGTTCATTTTCTCCCAGCCGATTGATCATGATATTTACATGCCCCTGGTTGGTGAACTTGATCGCGTTGTTAGCGAGGTTCACCAATACCTGTGTAAGCCGAACGACGTCGCCGTACAGAATATCAGGTACATTGTCGTCGATGGTTACATTAAAGGCCAGTTTCTTCTCTTCAGCTTTCAGGCGGAACATGGTCTGCACGCCGTGCAATACCCCGCGCAGGCTGAACGAGACTGGTTCCAGCCGCATCATGCCTGATTCTATTTTAGAAATATCGAGAATGTCGTTGATGATTTCCAACAGGTTTTCGCCGGCATTTTCGATGGCGGCGACATATTCCCTTCCTTTTTCATTCAGGGGTTGCTGTTGTAGCAGGTGTGTAAAACCAAGTACGGCATTCATGGGCGTTCGGATCTCATGGCTCATGTTAGCGAGGAACTGTTCTTTGATAGCAGCCAGTTTCTTTTCCTGTTGCTGTGATTTGTCCAGTGCTTCGATGAGTTGTTCCTGTTTATGAATGCGTGTGGTAATATATAAAAAAGCGAGCAGGCTGCTGATGCAGGCAAAGATCATCATGACCGAGCCCCAGTTTTGCGCACGCTGTCCGCTGGTATCGATGAGTCGTACGGTACGGTTTACTTCTGTCTGCCGGGTACTGTCCAGTTGATGCAAAATAACGCCGATGGCTTCGCCAAGGCGTTTTCCTTTCTGCGCGTTGATGAGCCGTTCAGCAGACCATTTGCCGTGTGTATAAAAAGAGTCGAGTACGGTGACGTTGAAACGGTTTTTTTCTTCTACCAGGTAGTTTAGCTGGGTCAGCAGTTTCTCTGTACTGTCGCTGATGACGAGCTTATTAATTTCGTTGAGGTCGGCTTTGATAAGGGCTACGTCGGCTTCTATGCCGGTAATATTCAATGTGTCCTGGGAGATAACGGTACCTCTTACTTTACTGTCGGTCCTTGCTATACTGGTCTGGAGTTTTTGCAGCTCATTCTTTACGTTCAGTTCATTCAGCAACTGTTCATTTCCTGAGATCAGCTTGCGGATGTTCTGCGAGGAATTGAACTGGAGTACTATAAACAGGATCATCCCTGAAATAAACACGCCAAGTAAATAGTATTTCAGATGTTTAGGCTGCATATATCGTTGATGATACAAGGTACAATTTTTCTCCACAAACGATCGCTTCTGCCTTGGGCAGAAGCGATCGTATTGTAAAGATGTCCACTAAAAAACTATTTGGTAGCTGGAGCTGGCTTAGCTGCTGCACCTGCTGCTTTCTTGTGGTGATGTTTCTTATGACCTTTGTGCGCCTTCTTTTCAGTAGCTGGTTTTTCAGCCTGTTGAGCAGTCTTTGTAGCTTTTGCAGTTTTAACAGTGTTGTTTGCAAAAGTGGCGGTACCTACCAGCATCATGGCAGCGGCCATCAGCATTGTTATCTTTTTCATGACAGTTGTTTTTATTATTTGTGATCAATTTGTTTGATGACCTAAAGGTACATCCGGGATGACCACCTGTCATTTCGATTTGGGTTAACAGGCATTAGCCGTCGGTCAAAAAGGAAAAACTGTCGGTGGAGGTATTTACAACAGGTTTAATTTACTGTTAAGCGCTGATCTGTAGGCATCTGCCACGGGTACAGCGTTTTTATGTATGATGATGGTACCGTCTTCAATCGACTCTATTTTGTCCAGCGCCACTATGTAAGAGCGATGCACACGCATAAATTTGCCGGCGGGCAGTTTCTCTTCTACCGCTTTGAGGGTGGTATGGATGGCGTGAAACTTCTGAACGGTATGTAGTTTTACATAATCGCCCATGGCTTCGAGGTAGAGGATCTCATCTATGCGGATCCTTTTGAGCACCCCATTGTCCCGGATAAAGACAAATTCATTGTCTGTGCTCTGGACTTCCTGTACCGTGCTTTCACAGATCTCCTTCGCCTTGTCGATGGCCTGAATGAAACGGGCAGGACTTACCGGTTTGATTAGGTAGTCTGCTACGTTCAGTTCAAATGCTTCTACGGCATAATCTTTCTTGACAGTGGTAAAGATGATGATCGGACCTTTCTTACCCAGGTTACGGGTTAGTTCCAATCCGCTCATGCCCGGCATTTCGATGTCGAGGAGGAGCAGGTCTACTTTTTCTTTTTGCAGTACATTATAGGCTTCGATGGCACTGGCACATTCGCCCAGTACATGCAGTTGTTCAACGTGGCTGGCCAATTGTTTCATTGCAGTGCGGGCCAGCTTATTGTCGTCTACAATAAGGCAATTCATTGGGCAAATATAAGGGCTTTCAATAGTACAGGCTATATTATAATTTGCTTAAAACTTGATGAGAGATTATTATAATTAAAATGTAATAAATATCTTGCATATTCTAAATCAGGTCTCAATTGAAACAGCTGCAAAGGCTCATCCTTATATTATCATGTATATTTCTTCCGTTCGTATACGGGGGAATATCCGGGGAATACACTTCTCCGCATGATCAGCCGCAGTTACTCAGTTATACTACTACCAGTCATTTTCATTCCCTTTGCAGGAATCAGCATTACAAGGCAGCTACTGGCAATAAATTCAATTTACGCAACCGTGGGTTGATTGATTTTAATGAATTTTTCCTGATCGTTTCCAGTATCAGGATCAAGCCACTGTTTGTTTATATACATCCCCACTACAAAGGATTCGCTGCATCTATCATCAGTGTTTCCGTTTCGCTCAGCGACTGGCGAGGGCCTCCAATGGCATAATTTCCATATAACGCATTTCCTTTAATTACTTATTGACGCGCTATTGCAGCGCATTAACATTTCGCGCAGTTATGTATGTGAACATTACTGTAAGGCGATGTGCGGTTTTGCTATGCCTGTTGGCTGGCATAGGCACGCATTGCTTTGCACAAACATTACCATTGAAGCAGGCCATTGATATGACCCTGCAGAATTATCCTTCACTGAAGGTCAAGAATACCATCTCCAATGCAGCGGCCGCGCACACAACTGATGTAAAGCATGAATGGTGGCCTAACCTGAAACTGGTGGAAGAAGCCACCGTGGGCACTGACAATGGTGTGTATGGTTCTTATTTTCCCATGAGCATTATTCCTTCTACATCCGGCGGTATCCGGGATGCCAACAGCTTACAGGCGGTATCCGGCAATGTAGGTATGGCACAATTGCAATGGGAGGTCTACAACTTCGGGCTGTACAAAGTACGGAAGGACGAAGCCAGGCAACAACAACAGGTAGCAGGTGCCGATGCCGGTATCACGGCAAACGATCTGACTGTGTCAGTGATCCAGGACTACCTGTCTATGTTAGAATATTATAACCTGATGCGTATTCAGGCAGACAATATAGAACGTACAAGATCGGTGTCAAAGGCGGTGACTTCGATTGTATTGCATGGTTTGAAACCGGGGGTGGATAGTGCAATTGCAGCAGCAGAGCTGTCAAAAGCCAGGCTGAACTATATCGATTTCCAGAATGGGTATAATAAGGTGCGCATGCACCTGGCCAGTCTGACAGGTTTGGACAGCACGGCCATTGTACCAGACACCCTGTATGACAAAGGATTACCGCAGATATTGCTGGCTCAGTCCGATACGGCTACCGTAGAGCAAACACATCCGGCACTGGTTTATTACAATGCGCTGCTTACACAAAATCAAAAACACGAACAGGTGATCCGTAAAACGGCTATGCCAAAAGTGATAGTGATGGCGGCGGGATGGGCCAGAGGTTCCAGTATTAATAGCAATGATGAGTACCAGAATTTAGCCAGTGGTTTTGGGTACAATCGTTACAACTACCTGGCAGGGATCGGGATCACTTATAATGTGACAGACATTTTTCATACAAGGGATAAAATGAGAGAGCAATATGTACGTACCCGGGCTGCGGCCAATCAGCTCGAATCTTCGCATGCGCTGCTGGATAACCAGCTGAATCAGGCCAGGGTGAATATTCACACGGCGGTAGACAAATTGAATGAAATGCCGGCACAGCTGAATGCGGCAAGAGCGGCGGCGGCTCAGAAAATGGCGTTGTATAAGGGTGGGTTGACGAATATTATTGATGTGACGAATGCACTGTATGTGTTGAACCGTGCGGAGAATGATCTGATACAGACGCGCCATGATGCATGGCAATCGCTTTTTATGGAGGCGTTTGCGACGAATTCAATACAAGTGCTGGTACAGCAGCTGGAAGCGGCGAGGGTGGAATAAGACTCATTTTCGAATTGAGGAGGGGAAGTTTTTTAATGTTGTGAGAAGGGAGAACTTTTGATTTCGGGTTGAGAAGTGAAAGGTTTTATTCTGGTCTGAGAAGAAAGAAACTCCTGATTCAGTATTGAGAATGTGAAACTTTTATTTCCGCCCTGAGAAGGCCAAAATTTTTATCACCCTCTTAAGAGGGCTACACCTAAAATGTAACATATGTCATTAGTCTCTACTGCCTTAAAAAAGCCAATCTCGGTTGTCGTACTGACACTGGGCGTGTTCCTTTTTTCTATACTGGCAGTTATCAATATTCCCATCGATATCTTCCCGAAGCTGAACCAGCCGACCATCTATGTGATAGAACCATATGGAGGTATGTCAGCCCAGCAGATGGAAGGTTTCTTTGCCACCCGCTTACAGGATCAGTTTCTGTATGTGAATGGTATTAAAAATATCAGCAGTAAAAATATCCAGGGTCTCAGCATGATCAAGCTCACCTTTTACGAAGGTACTGACATGGGGGAGGCTTCGGCACAGGTGGCGCTGCAGGTAAGCCGTGCTATGAACTTCTTTCCTCCGGGTGCTGCACCGCCACAGGTCATTCGTTTCGATGCGTCTTCACTGCCTGTGGGTGAACTGGTATTCAGTTCTCAGACACGTCCGCTAAAAGATATTTACGATATGGCGACCACCCGTATCAGGCCGATGTTTGCCACCGTACCGGGTTTGTCTGCCTCGCCACCATTTGGTGCGAATGCCCGTTCTGTAGTCGTGAACGTAAATCCTGACAGGCTGCGTAGTTACAATTTGAGTGCGGATCAGGTGGTGGAAGCCATTGCGCGTAACAATGCGATGAGCCCTTCAGGAAATATCCGTATTAATAATAAAATGTTCCTCACTACCATCAACTCACTGGAAGAACAGGTGACTGATTTTGGAGATATTCCTATAGCGACGAATGGTAACTCCACTGTGTTTGTAAAGGATATAGCGACGGTATCAGATGGCGCGGATGTAACGGTGGATTATGCACTGGTGAATGGAAAACGTTCTGTATACATGCCGGTTGTAAAGACCCCGGATGCGTCTACCTGGGAAGTGGTAAAACAACTGAAAGCAAAGTTGCCGGAGATGCAGAATCTCTTGCCGGAAGATACAAAAATCACCTATGAATTTGACCAGTCAGTAGCCGTGATCAATGCCGTGAAAGGCCTGATGACAGAAGGTATACTGGGTGCGATACTAACAGGCCTGATGGTATTGCTCTTTCTGCGTGATTTAAGGAGTTGTATGGTTGTAGTGATCACGATACCTATAGCAATATTGTCTGCGGTGTTTGGTTTATATCTCACCGGACAAACCATTAACCTGATGACATTGTCTGGATTGGCGCTGGCCATCGGGGTACTCGTGGATCAGGCCACGGTGACGATTGAGAATATTCACCAGCACCTGGAAATGGGCAAGCCAAAGAAGCAGGCGATATATGAGGCTTGTGAAGAGATCGCGTTTCCTTTGCTGTTGATCCTGTTGTGTATCCTCGCCGTGTTTGCGCCTTCCTTTATAATGTCGGGTGTGCCGAAGGCCATGTTCCTGCCACTGTCGTTGTCCATTGGTTTTGCCATGATTGCCTCGTTCTTTATAGCGCAGACATTGGTACCTGTTATTTCCAACTGGTGGCTCAGGGCGGAGAAGTACCAGCATGCACATGCGGGGCTGGCATTGGATAAGGAAGAGGTGAAAGAAGTGAATGATCATATGCAGGAGCAGCAATCGCATCCTGAAAAACTGAGTGGCTTTGAGAAATTCAAAGCGTGGTTTATGCGGGTGTTGGAAGGGCTTGGAAAACGTTCATCATTGGTGATCGGGTTGTATTTAGTAATTGCCTTTGGCGCAGCAGGTACTGCCTATGTGGTGATTGGTAAAGACCTGATGCCACATATTAATACAGGACAATTCCAGCTCCGTATCAAAGAGCCAGATGGTACCCGACTGGAAAGAACAGAAGAAAAGGTACACCAGGTGCTTAACATCATTGATCAGGTCACGGATGGTAATGTGGAAATCAGTTCTGCTTATGTAGGTCTGATCCCTTCCAGCTATGGTTCCAGTAACCTGTATGTATTTAATGCAGGTACACACGAAGCTGTATTGCAGGTGAACCTGAATGAGGATTATAAAGTAAACATAGAAGCGCTGAAAGATACGTTGCGTGAGCGGATAACAGCGAAGTTTCCGCAATTGCGGTTATCATTTGAGCCGATCGATATGACGGAGAAGATCATGGCGCAGGGTGCTTCAACACCGATTGAAGTAAGAGTAGCAGGCAAGGATATGCAGCAGATCCAGAAGTATGCGACTACGCTTACGAACAGATTGAAGAATATTTCGTTTTTGCGTGATGTGCAGATAGTACAACCCCTGCATTATCCTGTGATCAAGATCAATGTAGACAGGTTCAAAGTGGCGCAGATGGGATTGAATGTGTATCAGGTAGCCCGCTCTGTAACAGCGTCTACATCCAGTAGCCGGTTCTCTGAAAAGAACCAGTGGCTGGATGAGAAAGGTGCTTACACGTATCAGGTGCAGGTGCAGATCCCGGAATATAGTATGCAGGCGATCAGTGACCTGCAGGAGATTCCACTGGTACGCGGGCAGGCGAGACCTGTATTGGGAGATGTGGCGAGTTTTAGTACCAGCGAAGTGCCGGGGGAATATGATCGTTCTGGTCCCCGTCGTTACCTGACGGTGAGTGCGAATATATCCAACATTGATCTGGGGGCTGCGACTAAAGCGGTGCAGCATGAGATCGATGAGATGGGACCTCCGCCACGTGGTCTGATAGCGGATGTACAGGGTAGTTCGAGTTTGCTGACAGATACATTGAATGGTTTGCAGAATGGGTTAATGCTGGCGGTCCTGGTGATCTTCCTTTTGCTGGCGGCTAATTATCAGTCGTTCAGACTGAGCTTTGTGGTATTGGTGACGGTGCCAGCGGTAATAGCAGGAGCACTGCTGATGTTGTTGCTTACAGGGTCTACACTGAATTTGCAATCTTATATGGGGATGATCATGTCTACAGGTGTATCTGTAGCGAATGCGATCCTGATAGTAACGAATGCAGAGAAGTTGCGTATTGATTACAGGGATGCGTATAAGGCGGGGATTGTGAGTGCGGGAATTCGTTTGCGTCCGATTTTGATGACGAGTCTTGCTATGATCGCGGGTATGGTACCGATGGCATCTGGTATGGGGGAGTCAGGAGATCAGACGGCGCCTTTGGGGAGAGCGGTGATTGGGGGATTGATTGCTTCTACGATAGCAGCGTTATTCATATTGCCATTGGTGTATGCGCGTATGCAACGCAGGACGACTTTTGAGGCGGTTTCGCTGATGCCGGAGGGAAGTGAATAACACTCAGCGCAAACTAAAACTACAGCACACATTGATGCAAACTACAATTACAAAACACTAAACTACAGACCATGAATAATCAACATAGAATCGTTATCATATGTACCGCAGTCACCATGCTGGCAGCTTGCCGGGAGGCTGCATCGAAAAAGAAGAAAGAAGAGAATCATCACGGTAGTCAATATACTTTTTCAACGGTGGTACAAGAGCCGTTATCATCCAGTATCCAGCTGCCTGCTGTACTGGATGCTTATCAGAAAGTGAGTATCTATCCACGTGCAAATGGATTTGTGAAGAGTGTAATGGTAGATAGAGGATCTGTGGTGAGGAAAGGACAGATGCTGCTGGAGCTGGATGCACCGGAGGTGATACAGCAATACTATGCGGCACAGGCGAAATGGTTGCAGGCAAAAGCAGACTATGCTGCATCGAAAGATAACTACGAACGTACGATGGCAGTAAGTGCTACACCGGGTACAATTTCTCCACATGATCTGGAAGTGTCCGGGGCAAAAATGATGGCGGATAGTGCTATTGTGAATAGTCAGCTGGCGAATTTCAGGGCACTGGAAGCAACGAGGAGTTATCTGCAGGTGACAGCTCCTTTTGATGGGGTGATCACCGAGCGTAATGTACACCCGGGTGCACTGGTGGGGCCTACGACCAGTATTGATGGCCGGCCTATGCTGATGTTGGAGCAGGAAGATCGTTTGCGTCTGATCGTACAGGTACCAGAAATTTATAGTGCACAGCTGACAGATGGGCAGAACGTTACATTCCGTGTAAATGCTTTGCCAGGCAAGGAGTTTACAGGTAGCATCAGTCGTCAGGCGGGGTCATTAAATGATCGTTTCCGTTCAGAGGCGGTGGAAGTGGATGTATATAATCCGAATCATACCTTGAAACCGGGGATGTATGCAGAGATTACGATTCCGGTGAGTGGGAGCCGACAGGCGATGGTCGTGCCTGCTACGGCGATCGTAACTTCTACAGAAAAGAAGTATGTGATTGCGGTGAGGAGTGGGATTACACATTGGGTAGATGTGCAGGAGGGGAATCATCACAATGATTCTACGGAAGTGTTTGGTTCGCTGCAGGCGGGGGATAAGGTGATTGCACCGGCTACGGATGATATAAAGGAGAATACGAGTATTGATTAGTGGGCTCATCGGCGGTATTGGGATGACAATAAGAAGTGTTGTTATGTATGAGATGAATAGCCAGAGATGTATGTCAGGGAGGAGATGATTAACAGGTTGGGGATGAATAGCAGGAGATGTATGTCAGGAAGGAAATGATCAACGGGTAGGAAGTGAATAGGAGGAGATGTATGTCAGGAAGGAGATGATTAACAGGTTGGGGATGAATAGCAGGAGATGTATGTCAGGAAGGAAATGATTAACAGGTTGGGGATGAATAGGAGGAGGTGTATGTCAGGAAGGAAATGATTAACAGGTTGGGGATGAATAGGAGGAGGTGTATGTCAGGAAGGAGATGATTAACAGGTTGGAAGTGAATAGGAGGAGATGTATGTCAGGAAGGAGATGATCAACAGGTAGGAAGTGAATAGGAGGAGATGTATGTCAGGAAGGAGATGATCAACAGGTAGGAAGTGAATAGGAGGAGATGTATGTCAGGAAGGAAATGATCAACAGGTTGGGGGATGAATATCAGGTAGGCAGCATTTTTGTGATATACTTCCTAAAAGGTGTATTATGAAAAAATCAACAAACCTGAAGCGGAAGATTAAAGAAGTGAAGAGAGAAAATGTAGAAGTGGCGCCAAAAGCAAAGACAACCGCAAAAAAGGATTATGATGATGATCAGAACCACTTGCTGGAAGGATATGACGAGAGTGAGTATGATCAGAAAGATATCGCTGATGAGAAAAGAAAAAAGGGGGCCTGACAGTGGCTCCCTTTTTGTTTTTTGGATTATTGGCGGATTTGAAACGACTAAGTTGTTTGTCTGGTGTATGCAGGTAAATTTCTAACTCTAAGGAAGAAATTTTGTTACTGGCTCATGGGCTGGTAGCACCTGGATTATTTTTAGAAAACCTGTAAAGCTACAAGGCTTGTGGCTGATAGTACCTGTTTAGATACCCTTAAGGATAAAAGGCTCATGGGCTTCAGCTCCGCAATCACATTTAACTACCCGGAAAGAACACCACACTTATCCCAACAGATTTCGTATCCGGGCTGTAAGTAGGCATCGCAATAGGATGCATACTATTTTTGCCCTCTTTCTTAGCCCAAACCTTTTCCATTTTCGGGAATACCCAATAAGCAGCCTTTGCACTTAATATACCGAGACCAGCCCCTGCTACAACATCGCTGAGCCAGTGGCGGTTATTATACATACGAAGTACGCCGGTGGCAGTCGCTACAGCATATCCATAGACCCCATACCACGGACTGACATCTTTGTACTCCTGTCTCATAAATTCTGCTCCCATAAATGAAGTGGCGGTATGACCGGAAGGAAAGGAGTTAAAAGTACTTCCATCCGGACGCTGCCGGTGAGATAATGTTTTCACCCCACCTACGGTTCCCATCATCAGGAGGCTGGAAATACCGAGAATGATAGTCCGGTCACGGAAATTATGTGCACCCTGGATGCCCATTGCATTCAGTGCGTATACGCTCAGTGCCGGTGTATATCGCAACCAGTCGTCTACTTTGGTATGGAAAGTAGAATTATCCTCCCTGATTTCGTTTTTGGTGGTATGATCGAGGCTACGGAGCGGTCCGTATTCAAAAGTAGCGATTCCATAGCCAAGCATAGCTGCCGGTACAACTACGCTGGCGATGGAGCATTGATATTTTTTTGTTCCCCTGAAGAGCTTTAAAAAGGACGTATCCTTTTTAACTTGTATAGCAGCCGAGTCGACTGTAATTTGTTGGGCGTGGGCCCCGGTTATTATAACGAACGGCAATAACAGTTGTAGGCATAAAGAATTCACTTTCATCCAATACAGATTAGCGGTAGTAACGTAATGTTGAATATATACTACAAAACAAAAAAAAGATTCTGTAGAGATTCTGAAGGTAAAAAATATTTTAATCACATGGATCACACGTTCGTGGCTGGTTTTGCTAAACAAACGTTTGAATAATTTTTGTATATTTGCATGCACAACCAGGAAATGGTGTCTTCCTGCACAGAACTGTCCCGTATTCTTCGGGTCTGATGGCGCCTACAAATAGTGTATAATTCTGCCGATACAAGCGAGCAGTTCTATTTATATATTTGTAGGAACATGATGAAATTTAACAAATCTTTAGAACAATTCACAATTGCTTACCAGCTCATTCGCTGGACTGTTATTATTATTCCTGTTGCACTGGTAGTCGGTTCACTGGTAGCTCTATTCCTCTGGCTATTAGACTATGTTACACATTTTCGCTGGGAACATCCATGGTTATTGTACTTACTGCCTATTGCGGGTATCGGGATCTATTTCCTGTACAATAAGCTCGGCGGTACTTCAGAAAAAGGGAATAACCTCATTATGGATGAAATCCATGAACCAGGCGGTGGGGTACCAGCCAGAATGGCGCCACTGGTATTGATCACAACAATTCTTACACATTTATTCGGCGGCTCTGCAGGCCGTGAAGGTACAGCTGTACAGATAGGCGGTAGCATGGCTGGTTTGTTGGGCAAATGGATGCGGTTGTCACAGGCAGACCTGCGTATTCTTTTGATGACAGGGATTGCCGCGGGTTTTGGGGCGGTATTCGGTACACCGCTGACAGGTACCGTTTTCGCGCTGGAAGTGCTGGCAATAGGTGTGATCCGATACGATGCATTGGTGCCCTGCCTGATCGCGGCTGTATTTGCAGACTGGGTATGCAGTGCCTGGGGTATTCATCATACACATTATCAGATCTTATCCAGGGCAGAAACGCTATTCGATTATTTGTTGCTGGCAAAAGTGATTTTGGCTGGTATCGCCTTTGGCCTCGCCAGTTTTGCTTTCTCCAACTGTATGCACCAGATCAAAAAATACAGTAAGCAATTTATTCGCCCTGCCTGGTTGATACCAGTAGCAGGTGGTATTATTATCATTGCCATGTGCTGGATACTGGGCACAGATGATTATACTGGTCTGGGGGTAAATAGCAAAGACCCCGGTGGAGTGAGCATAGTCAATGCATTTAAAGATATGGAAATGTCTAACTGGGCGTGGTTGTGGAAGTTGTTATTTACTGCTGTCACACTGGCCATGGGGTTTAAAGGAGGAGAGGTGACACCGTTGTTCTTTATAGGAGCGGCCTTAGGGCATACTATAGCGGTATTGATCGGTGCACCTGTAGATCTTTTTGCAGGCCTGGGTTTTATTGCTGTATTTGCAGGAGCTACCAATACCCCGATTGCCTGTACCCTCATGGGGGTGGAATTATTCGGCACCAGCAATGCATTGTATTTTGCAGTGGCATGTTTTACAGCTTATTATTTCAGTGGCCATGCAGGTATTTATAGTGCGCAGCGAGTAGGAGTTTCAAAGAAATGGGAGTAATGTGTTTGTTTGGGAGTGATTTAAAGTGCGCAGGGATTATGAGTTTGTAAGAGATTGGAATAATGTGTTTGTTTGGGAGTGATCTATATTGAGCAGGATTATGAGTTTCAAAGAAATGGGAGTAATGTGTTTGTTTGGGAGTGATTTATAGTGCGCAGGGATTATGAGTTTGTAAGAGATTGGAATAATGTGTTTGTCTGGGAGTGATTTATAGTGTGCAGGGATTATGAGTTTGTAAGAAATTGGAATAATGTGTTTGTCTGGCAGTGATCTATATTGAGCAGGGATTATGAGTTTCAAAGAAATGGGAATAAGATATAGGCCCGGCAGAGTTTTTGTTGCATATTACTATCTAAAATCAGCATATTAAAATCAACATATGAAGGCCATTACAATTCCCCAATTTAAAGCAACACCTGAATTGACAGAACAACCCAAGCCGGTCGTAAAGCCCGGTAGTATGGTTGTACGGATAGTAGCAGCGGGTATCAATCCTTTTGATACCAAGATGATTGATGGTATACTGGATGGGCATATGCCGCATCATTTTCCTATGATACCTGGCGTAGATGCGGTGGGTATTGTGGAAGAAGTTGGAGAAGGTGTGACACTCTTCAAGGTAGGTGATCACATCTATGGTCAGTTTTTACATTCACCTGTAGGTGAAGGGACTTTTGCAGAATATGTATTGGTGCCTGAAAAAGCGGCGCTGGCACTAGCGCCTAAGAACATTCCTTTGAAGCAGGCGGCAGCTATACCGACTGCAGGTATGACCGCGTTGCAGATGTTGGAAAAATCTGGTCTGAAGCATGAACAGATCTTACTTGTAGTAGGAGCTACCGGTGGTGTTGGATTATTTTTAATTCAGTTAGCTGCTATGCAGGGGATTTATATTATTGCTACTGCAAGTGATGAAACTGGCGCGAGCAAAGTGAAAGAACTGGGGGCAAAAGAAACCATCAATTATAAAAAAGTATCAGTAGCAGATGAAATCAGGCGTAAATATCCGGATGGTGTAGATGGATTGATTGATATGGTCAGTTCCCCGGATGCTTTTAAAGAGATGACATCACTTGTGAAGAAAGGAGGTGTAGCATTAACTACTGCGTTTGTAGCCAATGAGGAGGATTTGAAGAAGAAGGGATTGCAGGGTGGTAATTTTGAATTGAAGGGGAATCGCGCATTGTTAGATACATTGTCAGATGCGGCAGATAATGGGGTATTGAAAATTCCTGTTGAAAAGGAAATTACATTGGAAGAAACACCGGCAGCATTGGCTGAGATAAAAAAGCTGAATAGTAAAGGGAAAACGATTATAGTATTATAGATCTAAAGTATCAAAGATTTAACTTTAATTCTGATTCTATAGTTTACTATAACTATAATTAGAATTGTAACTATAATAGATATACGCTATCCTTTAGTAGCTTATCAGGCTGACCAAAGGTCAGCCTGATAAGCAAGCGCGAAAAAATCGCTTCTGCTGAAGACAGAAGCGATTTTTTCGTAAGAGCAAAACCTACAACAAAACCTATAGCAAAATCTACAACCAAATCCATAGCAACACTCAGCTCAAAACCCATTAAATAATTTATTCGTACCTTCGCCTCACCTATCACATCCCCATACATACATTTTACTTGCTTCTACTTAGCAATCTCCGGGGCCTTCATTTATTTGACATTTGTGATAGGTTTCAATTTTCCCGTACTATTCAGGTGCGTTTTTTGATGTGTGGAATTCCATACTTCAATCGGCATTGATTTTTTTGACTAAAACTGTATTATGAGTAAAACCATTATTGTATCGAACAGGCTACCGGTAAAGATCACTGAGAAAGATGGCGAATATGTGTTGAATCCGAGTGAAGGCGGTTTGGCTACAGGGCTGGGGTCCATTTACAGACAAGGCTATAACATCTGGATTGGATGGCCCGGCGTGGACGTAAACGAAGTAGCACAGGGGCAAATCAAACAACAACTGGGGACCATGAACCTTATGCCGGTATACCTGACCCAGGATGAAATCAACAACTATTATGAAGGATTTTCGAATGAGGTACTGTGGCCGGTTTTCCACTATATGTCCGTTTATGCACGTTATGAACAGGTATACTGGGATTACTATTATCAGGTAAATACAAAATTCAGGGACGCCGTTTTAGAAGTCGCAGAACCCGGAGATATTATCTGGATTCATGACTACCAGTTACTACTTCTTCCAGGCATGATCCGCGCTGCTGCGCCGGATGTAGCCATTGGTTATTTCCAGCATATTCCTTTCCCTTCTTTTGAATTATTCCGTCTTATTCCTTGGCGTGTAGAACTGCTCGAAGGGATGCTGGGCGCTGACCTCTTAGGCTTTCATACCTTTGATGACAGTCATCATTTCCTCAATGCAGTGACACGTTTGCTTCCATTGAATGCTACTGCAAACATTGTGACGGTGAACGACCGTGCAGTAGTGGCAGAGACATTCCCCATGGGTATTGACAACAATAAATTTGAAGAGTTATCACTCGACCCTGAAGTACTCAAACAGGTAGAAAGCCTGCGCGAGAATTTCCAGAGTACACACATGGTCCTCTCTATTGACAGACTGGATTACAGCAAAGGAATTCTACAACGCTTGCAGGCATTTGAATTATTCCTGCAATTGTATCCTGAATATATTGAGAAAGTCGTACTGTATATGATCGTAGTGCCATCGAGAGATTCGGTGGCACAATACAAAGAACTGAGAGACGCTATCGATATGCTGGCAGGCGGTATCAACGCCCGCTTCCGTACACTGAACTGGCATCCGATCAATTATTTTTATCGCAGCTTCCCGGTAGAGACACTGTCTGCTTTGTACAGCTTTTCAGATGTAGGACTGGTGACTCCGATGCGGGATGGTATGAACCTTGTGAGTAAGGAATATGTTGCCAGCCGTAAGGATAGCAATGGTGTATTGATCCTGAGTGAAATGGCAGGCGCCAGCAAAGAGCTCATTGATGCACTCATTGTGAACCCTAACAATATCGGTGCAATCGCACGCGCGATTCATGAAGCTTTGAACATGCCGGAAGGTGAGCAACGGAGAAGAATGAAACAGATGCAGCAGATTGTATCTAAGTTCAATATTTCACATTGGGTAAAATTATTTATGGCAAGATTACAGGAAGTGAAACAGCTGCAGCAGTCCATGCTGGCGAGAAGAATGAGCCTGGAAATGCAGGTGCATGTAAGGAAAGATTATAAAGCAGCGAAGGAAAGAGTGATCTTCCTTGACTATGATGGAACACTGGTAGGATTCCAGACGAATATTGATCTGGCTTCTCCTGATCAGGACCTCATTCAGTTATTGACAGAACTGACAGCTGATCCATTGAATCAGGTGGTGATGGTGAGTGGGCGTAAATACCAAACGCTGGAAGAATGGCTGGGACATCTGAGATTAGATCTCATTGCAGAACATGGTGCGTTTCAGAAGAAATATGGTGAGGAATGGCAGCAATTACCCGGATTGACGGATCAATGGAAGGGGGATATCGCGCCGATCCTGGAGACGTTTACAGATCGTACACCCGGTTCGTTCATAGAAGAGAAAAGCTTCTCGCTGGTGTGGCATTATCGCAAGGCGGAAGCTGGTTTGGGTGAATTGCGTGCGAATGAGTTGATGAATACCCTGCGGTATTTTGCAGCAGATAAAGGGTTGCAATTATTGCCAGGGGATAAAGTGATTGAAGTAAAGAATGTAGAGATCAATAAGGGCAAGGCTACTATGTCATGGTTGGCAAACAGGCATTTTGATTTCACATTGGCTATTGGTGATGATCATACGGATGAAGATATCTTTAAGGCATTGTCACATGATGCAGTGACGATAAAGGTAGGTAGTCAGGTGTCGTCGGCGAGGTTTTATTTGAGGAATCATAGGGAGGTGAGAGCGTTTTTGAAATCATTGATTCTAGTTTAAATATTTAGGTTTTATTATTTTTGAGGCATTAGCCCGCCAAAAAAATAAAACTTGCGGAGCGGCATTAAAGGGTTGGCAACACCAATCCTTTAATGCCGCTTTCAAAATAAAGAAGGCTACTGAGAGAACTCTGTAGCCTTTTCATTATTGTAAACCTTAAGATAAACTATTTAAATATTGGTGTGTCCAACTTCATCGATATCCTGTATGCTGCATTCATCAATCCTACATGACTATACGCCTGCGGGAAATTTCCCCACTGACTACCATTCGTCTCATCCACATCCTCACTGAACAATAACAAGTGATTCGAATACTGCATCAGCTTTTCAAACTCCCGTACCGCATCATCTATTCTTCCCACACACGCAAGCGCCTCCACATACCAGAACGCACATACGAGGAACGTAGTCTTGGGTTTCCCAAAATCATCTGAATGCAAATACCGGTAAAATAATCCATTCGGTGTTTTCAACTCTTTCTCCAACGCCGCCAGGTGATCTTTTGCCCTGTCCGAAGCCGGATCAAGGTAGTTCATCATAATCAGCTGTAAAGTACTTGCATCCAGGTGTAAACTGCCTGTTGCATTTGTATATACTTTACGAATCGGATCATAACAACTCTCTATATGCGCCGCAGCTCTGTTCTTCAACGCAGTGGCCTGTGCGGCGAGATCATTACTGCCAATGATGCGTGCCATCTTTTCTGCCGCAGAACAACCCGCCCACTGGAAGAGATTACTATAACAATGGATGTTTGCGAAGTTGCGGAACTCCCATATCCCTGCATCCTTTTCATCAATCGTCCGCTCTATCTTTTTCAGCAGGTATTCTATCCACCAGGCAGAATCTTTTCTTTCTGAAAAGATAAACCGGTGGTCTGTATACAAAGGCAACATGGAAATGAGCACCTGACCATAAATATCGTTCTGTATATGCTCATACGCCTGGTTGCCGATCCTTACAGGCTGATTGCCCAGATAACCGTCCAGGTGGGGAAGTATTTGCTCAATCAGGTTCTTTTTGCCTGTGATCCCATAAAGAGGTTGGTACCGATAATCACCTGAGAAAGAAATATCTGCCACATAGCTAAAGTATTTTTCCATCTCTTCGAAGTGACCGATATGGTTGAGCGCGGTTATCACATAAAATGTGTCTCTGAGCCAGCAATAACGGTAATCCCAGTTACGCCCGCTGCCCGGAGATTCCGGCAAACTGGTGGTACTGGCGGCGATAATAGCGCCGGTATCTTCATATTGGTGAATCTTTAGTGCCAGCGCGGAACGGATCACAGCCGGCTGGTAGAAGTTGGCGATATTGGAGTGTTTTATCCAGGTACGCCAGTATACAGTTGTTTCGCGAAGGAAACGTTCAGCAGTACTATTGAGTGGTGCTTCCAGTGGCTGACCATAGGAGAGGAGCAGGTATTTTTCTTCATTTAAAACAAAGAACTCCTCTTCAAAAAGATAGCTTACCGGAATATTGGTGGTCAGGCGGATATGTTCATCGCATCCAAGGAATTCGATGTGGTTACTGCCTCGTTGTGCTTTGAGTTTGCGGCCACCATAATCGCATACAGGTTCACATTTGACCCGGATACGGGGATTACCTTCCAGTGGTGTGATCTTACGGATCAGCATCAGTGGTTTGAAATACCTTTCATACTGATAAAAACGGGGTGCAAAGTCAGTGATCCTGTATTTGCCATCGCCACTGGTAATTTCAGTGACCAGGATGTTGGTGTTTTCAAGATAATACTGGCGGCTATTGTATTCACCCTCGGGCAGGATCGAGAATTCCCCTCCTTTTTTCTTGTCAAGCATGCCTCCGAACACGAAGGTACTATCCATCTGAGGCCAGCAAAGCCAGTCGATATTGGTGTTGATGTTCACGTGCGCCAGGAAGGCGCAGTTACCGATCAGACCTGTTTGATAGGTGTGTTTTTCCATAAGTCTTATTCCTTTTCCGGCTTAGTATTATAATATTCAATTACATCATTCTTGACTGATTGATCCTACTTTACACAAAAGCTGTTCCACAATTGAGGAATAGAGGAAACAGAATTGGCCACAATGGATTTCCGGATTAGCTTAGGAGGCGAAATTGCCCGGCAGACGGGGCTTTTAACTAAATAGTATTGGTAAAGAATTCAATGAAGCAGTCTGGTTGGCATTTTTTTTCGTATATTAAAGAATATATGCGCAAATGGCTTCGTATAACCATCATTGTTTTCAGTGGCCTCATAGGTCTGTTGCTATTGCTTTGGCTGGCCGTTGCAGCTTATATTTATACGCATAAGGCGTATATTTTAAAGCAAATCAGTGACCAGCTGAACGATCGCCTCCACGGGGGAGTGCTGTCCATTGGAGATATGGAACCTTCACTCGTACAAAGTTTCCCTGATGTATCAGTTTCATTAAATGACGTCAGTGTGAAGGATAGTCTCTTTGCACAGCACAATCATGAACTGGTAAAGGTGTCTCGTCTTTTTGTACAGGTAAATACCCTCGCGTTGCTGAGAAAACAACTCGATATTAAACAGATCAGTCTTAAAAAAGGAACAATCTATTTATATACTGATAGTACAGGTTACTCCAATGCCAGTGTACTAAAGAAAAAAGACGAAACGGTAAAGACCTCTAAAGGTAGCAGTACGAATACAGACATTACCCGTCTGAATTTAGAGAATGTAAGACTGGTGCTGGATAATCAGCTCAAAGGCAAATCTTTTGACTTCGATATCGCCCGTCTGAAGGGGAGTATGCTCACCAACGATTCCGGCTGGACCGCTAATGTGGATATGAATCTGAAGGTGAACTCTTTTGCTTTTAATACAGACAGGGGAAGTTTCTTAAAAGGTAAAGACCTATCTACAGATTTGGAATTACATTTCAATACAAAGAAAAAAGTATTGGATATTCCTCAGCAAATACTGCGGATAGATGATCAACAGGACCTGAATGTAGGTGCGAATTTTTCATTTGGCGATGATAAAGCTTTCACGATCCATATCATAGCAGAGAAACTATCTCTGGCGCATGTCGCCACCATGCTCACACCGAATATCAAAGAAAGGCTGGACAGCATTCATATGGAAAAGCCACTGGATGCAGAATGTGTGATAAAAGGTGGGTTGGCAGAAAAAGGAACTCCGCTACTGAAAGTGATCTGGAAAACAACCAATAACAATGTCACTACCAAAGGGCTGGAATTAACGGAATGTAGTTTCGGTGGTAGTTACAGCAATGATTGGATACCGGGCAATGGGCATGGAGATGATAATTCTATTATTAGTTTATACGACCTGAATACCCGCTGCTTCAGTATTCCGGTGACAGCAGATACTGTACATATTTCCAATCTGCAACACCCGGCGCTGACCGGTTATTTCCGGGCTAACTTTCCCCTGACCGATCTCAATGCTGACGGGGTTTTCAATTTTACCAGCGGTACAGCGAAAGCGAACCTCTTTTACAGGGGTGGCATCACTGCCGGCGATACTATTAAACCTTTCCTGAAGGGAACTGTAGAAGTATTACACGGTGCCCTGGCCTACATTCCGCGTAACCTGCAGTTTACTGATTGCAATGCCAGGCTGGATTTTACCGGGCAGGACCTTTATCTTAAAAATATCAGTGTGCAAACTGCCCAAAGCAAACTCTTTATGGAGGGCAGTGTGCTGAATATAACCAATCTCTTTTTTACTGCTCCTGAAAAGTTACAGCTCGACTGGAAAGTACGTAGTCCTATCGTGGACCTGAATGAATTCCGGGGTTTCCTGGCGCGGCGAAACAAGGTGGTACAAACCAAGGCGGCTGCGCGGAAAAAGATGACCCGCATCACCAGTCAGCTGGATGTGATGCTGAATGCCTGTAATGTGAACCTGAATGTACTGGTGGATAAGTTAATCTACCAGCGCTTCATAGCTCAACAGGTAAAAGCGGACCTTTCATTGACCCAAACTGATATTAAACTCAATCAGATCTCCCTGTCTCACGCCGGGGGATCCATCCGGCTGAGCGGAGACATTCGCCAGGATGGGAACAATAACCGTTTTAAGATCAATACAGATATTAACAACGTACACATAGATCAGTTGTTTTACGCTTTTGATGATTTCGGTATGCAGACCTTAAATTCGAAAAACCTGAGAGGGATCCTGACTGCGAAAGCGAACCTTTCCGGAAATATATTTGACAATGGGAAAGTTGCTCCCAAATCCCTGTATGGTACTATGGGCTTTGAATTGAAACAGGGTGCGCTGGTGCATGTTTCGCTGCTGGAAGATATCGGCAATATCGCTTTCAGAAAGCGCGACATGGGCAATATCACTTTTGAAAATGTAAAAAATAACTTCACCATACAAGGAGACAAGGTGCTTGTACCACCCATGCAAATTAATTCCAGTGTACTTTACATGGACGTTTCAGGGGTTTACGGCATGACTTCCGGTACGGACCTTTACATAGATGTGCCGCTGCGCAATCCCAAAAAAGACGAAGGCATAGATGACAAGGAACTAAAAATTAGACGGAGAACCAAAGGGATCGTGGTGCATCTACACGCTACAGACGATGGGAATGGCAAAGTGAAAATAAAATTAGCGAGTAAGAAGAAAGATGAGGATAAGGATGTAACAAATTAGGGATAGCCGGCGTTTGAGGGAAGGGAAAATAAACTATTTTTGCGGCCTTAATTATTTTTAACATCCATGAGGAAACTACTGCCAATCGTTTTGCTGGCTATGATGATAGCCTGTAAGAAAAATGATGATACCAGAACGTCTATCAAATATACGGGCAAATGGTTCATTACGCAAACGGTAAGTAAGCAGTATTACACGGATACCAATGGGGATACTGTTTTCTATCGTAATGAAACCAGCACGTATGCAGATAGTACTGCCTACCTGGAAATCAAGCTGACAGATTATACGACGGGTAAGGCTGTTCTGTATATAAATAACCAGCTGGATTCTTTGAGTTATGAGTATATGACGCAGGAGTATTTCAAGCTGGATAGTACGTTGTGTGTGGTGACTTCATTGAGTGATTCTGCTTTTCAGTTTAATACGTTGTCTTATGAAGGGGATGTGATACCAGATAGGGTGTTGGTTTCGCAGGATTACTTTATTATGAAGAAATAGGATGGTGGTAGAAGTGGATTTCTATTATACTGGCAGGAGAGGAGATTTTAGGCTGGATAGTTGGCTGGTTGAATAGGATTTCTATTATACTGGCAGGTGATGAGGATTTTAGGCTGGATAGTTGGCTGGTTGAGTAGGATTTCTATTATACTGGCAGGTGATGAGATTTTAGGCTGGATAGTTGGCTGGTAGAAGCGGATTTCTATTATAATGGCAGGTGATTGGTCTGTGATACCAGCTATGAATTTTTATACCAAGCAAATAAACGAATGATGGGAGAGGATAAAGGGCATGATTTTTTATGCTTTTAACCTGACCATATGATTCCCGATGTCAAGAGACTTTTTTAGCACATTCCGGACTGCGTTCCGGACTTTACAAAGTAACGACCCACTGAGGCTGGCAGGCGCTACCGCGTTCTTTGCCAGTTTTGCGCTACCTCCTATTTTATTAATTCTCCTGCAGGTGATGGGCCTGTTATTCGATCGGAAACATTTGGGCAAGCAGTTATTTCAGCGCCTGGGTGAGCTGGTGGGGACGGACAGTGCGGAACAGGTGATCGTGACCCTGAGGGGGTTCCGCAACCTTGGTAAAACCTGGCCGGTGGCGACATTGCTGTTTATATTCCTGTTGTTTGTTGCGACTACCTTATTGAAAGTGATTCGTAGTTCCCTCAATCAGTTGTGGCAGATCCGCCTGCCTGAGCGGGAGGGTTTTGTAATGTCATTGATGGGGAGGTTACGTTCCCTGATTGTGATTGGAGCAGCGGGTATTCTGCTCCTTGCCAGTGTACTGACAGAGAGTGCACATGCCTTTGTGGGCAGTTATATCCATGACCTTTTTCCCAATGCAGACCTGATCTTCAACGAAGTATTCGGACAGCTGGTATCGCTGTGTATTGTCACTGCCTGGTTTGCGGTTTTGTTCCGTTACCTGCCTGATGCCCGGCCTGACTGGAAAGTGGCTTTTTCCGGAGCGTTCCTTACGGGGATACTGTTCGGAATTGGCAAATTTGCATTGAGAAGGTTACTGTACGGAGGAAATATAGGAATTTTATACGGCGCCTCAGCTTCAGCTGTATTATTGATGCTGTTCATCTTTTACAGTTCTATTATCTTCTACTATGGGGCAGCATTTACAAAAGCCTGGAGTGAGTTTAAACAACGACCCATTCAGCCTTTGCGTAATGCTACGTTTTACGAACTTGCAGATGTAGAAGTGTGAAAAGATGTTATTTGAGTTTTTTGCAGGGCAATCACTGTATAAGTACTATTGATATGATAACCTCCCGGTAGTACAGCATGTGAAGTGTTGTATTTTATTACAAGTGCAACACTTACGCCTCACCTCTCAGTACCATTTCAATATGCTCCTTCACAGGATTACTAAATCCTTCAACTTCAATTTTTGGATGCTGGTCAAGATTGATCTTAATCCTTCCATTTTCGTTTACCAAAGTGTCGGAAAAGGGCTCCAGTAATGCATGCATTTGTCTTACGCCCATTTGTGCAAGCTGGTTCATGACAGCATCTTCCAGTTGATGGAATTCACGGTTTTTGTAAGAATAGATAACCTGGATCATAGTGTTTAAGATTTTCAAAGGATGATAAAATAATTAATGACTTCTTCTTTCTTCTTAATGTTGGGTACATGACTATCCCCGTTTACAAAGGATAATAAAAAGTTTTCATTGGATGATTTATATTATATGTCCCCATTGAATGGCAAAAATCAAACCATGTTGGAATGCCTGTGTAAATATATAAATTTTATTAATAACTAGTTGTATTTCACATTTATAAAACTTTTCCACAATCTGTTATCCATAAGTGAAATTTAGCTCTCAAAGGAGGGGTAAAATAGCTTTCCATCTATGAAAATGATTCCTTTTATTAAGGCGATGCTTTTAGCCGGCAATCCGTAAGAATGCATTGATTCTGGTATGGATGGCATCAATATAAATCTGAATATCGTTATCTTGCCGCCTCAAACATAGCAGATGCGCAAACTTCGTTACACAAATCTATTCCTGGTGCTGACCTGCCTCACAGCTGTCACAGCAGTGGCGCAGCCCGGGCAATCAACAAAATGGAGCCGTGACGGGCAATATATCTATCAGCCATCTACCAGTTCTATCGTTGCGGTAAAACTCTCGGACGGTTCCCAGTCAGAAAAAATCCCTGCCCGATTATTAACCCAGGGCGGTTACCCACTCAGGATCCGCGATTTTGACTTCTCTGCTGATGAAAAGAAACTCCTTATTTACACCAATGCCAAACGTGTATGGCGCTACGATACCCGCGGCGACTATTATGTACTGGACCTCAGCAACAATAGTCTGAAGAAAGTGGGCACAGGTTTGCCAGAATCTTCATTGATGTTCGCCAAACTTTCTCCTGATGCAAAGCAGGTTGCCTATGTAAGTGGTCATAACCTGTATGTAGAAGATATCGCTACCGGCAAGCGCAAAGCCCTCACTACCGACGGAACCCGCCGCCTGATCAATGGTACTTTCGACTGGGCATACGAAGAGGAATTTAGCTGCCGCGATGGTTTTCGCTGGAGTCCTGATAGTAAGTCCATCGCCTACTGGCAGATCGACGCGACCAGGATCAGGGACTTCCTTATGATCGATAATACAGACTCTATTTATTCATATACCATTCCGGTAGAATATCCAAAGGCAGGCGAAAGTCCTTCTGCCTGTCGTGTTGGTGTAGTAGATATTGTCACCGCAAAGACCACCTGGCTGCAGGTGCCCGGCGATGCGCAACAACACTACATTCCCCGTATGGAATGGGTGCCTGGCAAAAATGAGCTCATCCTGCAACAGCTGAACCGCAAGCAGAATGAAAGCATCCTATTCCTCGCTAACGCTGCTACCGGCAAAGCCACATCTTTCTATAAAGAAAACGACTCTGCCTGGATCGATGTAAAATCCCGCTGGGATGATCGCGATATCAGTGGCTGGGACTGGTTGTCCAACGGACAATCTTTTGTATGGGTAAGTGAAAAAGACGGTTGGCGTCACCTCTACAAGGTAGACCTGAAAGGGAAAGAGCAACTGATCACTCCGGGTAACTACGATGTGATTAACCTGCTGAAAGTAGATGAAGCCCACAAAGTGGCCTACATCCTCGCATCTCCTGACAATGCTACCCAGCAGTACCTGTACAAGGTATCGCTGGATGGTAAAGGTGCACCAGAAAGGATCTCTCCGTTGTCTGAAGAAGGTATGCATACTTATGAAGTTTCTCCTGATGCACAATATGCATTACATGGTTTCTCAAACCACTTCTATCGTAACCAGGAAGAAGTGGTGAAACTGGCCACACACAATACCGGTGAAGGAGAAACAATCTATAAAGATATTATCAGCTCACGTCGTATCAATAAACAGGAGTTCTTCAATGTCACTACCGAAGATGGCGTGACGATGACCGGTTGGATGGCGAAGCCTAACAACTTTGACTCTACGAAAAAATATCCTGTTGTATTCTATGTATACGGTGAACCGGCTGGTGCTACTACGCTGGATCAATATGGTGCGGGTTACAATCACCTGTACAATGGCGATATGGCGGCAGATGGTTACATCTATGTGTCTATGGACAACAGGGGTACTCCTCAACCAAAAGGCAGAACCTGGCGCAAGTCAATCTATCGTAAGGTCGGTATGCTGAATGCCCGGGATCAGGCCATGGGAGCGAAGGAGTTGTTCAAAGAACACCGTTATATGGACACTTCCCGTGTAGCCGTATGGGGTTGGAGTGGTGGTGGTTCAATGACACTGAACCTCATGTTCCAGTATCCTGAAATTTATAAAACAGGTATCGCGATTGCGGCAGTTGGTAATCAGCTGACTTACGATAATATTTACCAGGAGCGTTACATGGGATTGCCTGAAGAAAACAGGGAAGATTTTGTAAAGGGATCACCAATCACCTATGCGAAAAACCTGCGTGGTAACCTGTTGTATATACATGGTACAGGTGATGACAACGTACATTATCAAAATGCGGAGATGCTGCTGAATGAGCTGATCAAATACGATAAGATCTTCCAGTTCATGGCGTATCCAAATCGTACGCATGGTATCAGTGAAGGGGAAGGTACCAGAAGACATTTATCTACTTTGTATACTAATTATTTGAAAGAACATTGTGCGCCGGGCGCCAGGTAATTTAATTTATGTCAAGAAGTAAAATCTTTGGACTGTTATCAGTCGTTGT
>Ga0316604_10000925_pt1 | contig 29961 bp, 27 predicted proteins | sample OWC_soil_day20_C_FD_207650 | JGI IMG/M metagenome (GOLD analysis project Ga0316604, IMG submission 207650) | Wetland soil microbial communities from Old Woman Creek delta, Ohio, United States - OWC_soil_day20_CT | ecosystem: Environmental > Terrestrial > Soil > Wetlands | place: USA: Ohio... | reverse complement strand
CCAAGTTCATCACCGACATTCCGCCGGCCGACCTCAAGGCGCTGGTCGCCAAGACCTACACCGCCGAAGTCTATTGCCATACCCGCAACGGCGGCGATGCTGCCCAGATCACGCCGCTGACCAAGCTGGAGGACGGCCTCTACACGCAGGAACTGTCGAACGGCCCGACGCTGGCCTTCAAGGACATGGCCATGCAGTTGCTCGGCAACCTGTTCGAGTACGTGCTCGACAAGCGCGGCGAGTCGATCAACATCCTCGGTGCCACCTCCGGCGACACTGGTTCGGCGGCCGAGTACGCCATGCGCGGCAAGCACAACGTCAAAGTCTTCATGCTGTCGCCGGACGGCAAGATGAGTGCCTTCCAGCGCGCCCAGATGTATTCGCTGCAGGACGCCAACATCTTCAACATCGCCGTCACCGGCATGTTCGACGACGCGCAGGACATCGTGAAGGCGGTCTCCAACGACGCCGCCTTCAAGGCCAAGTACAAGATCGGTGCCGTCAATTCGATCAACTGGGCACGGGTTGCCGCGCAGATCGTCTATTACTTCCAGGGCTATTTCCTGGCCACCAAGTCGAACGACGAGCAGGTCGCCTTTGCCGTGCCCTCGGGCAATTTCGGCAACATCTGCGCCGGCCATATCGCCCGCCAGATGGGCCTGCCGATCGCCCGCCTGGTGCTCGCCACCAACGAAAACGATGTGCTCGACGAGTTCTTCCGGACCGGCGTCTATCGCCCGCGGACGACCGCCGAGACCAATGTCACGTCCAGCCCGTCGATGGATATTTCCAAGGCCTCCAACTTCGAGCGCTTCGTTTTCGACCTGGTCGGCCGCGACCCGGCCGTGGTCAGCGAATTGTGGGCCAAGGTCGACAAGGGTCAGGCTTTCGACCTGAGTGCTACGGTGCACTGGTCGAAAATGCCGGATTTCGGCTTTGTCTCCGGCAAGAGCACGCACCTCGACCGCATCAACACCATCCGCTTCGCGCAGGGGCGCTACAACGTCATGCTCGACACTCACACGGCCGACGGCCTGAAGGTGGCGCTCGAGCATCGTCTGCCGAATGTACCGATGATCGTGCTGGAAACCGCCCAGCCGGCCAAGTTCGAGGAAACCATTCGCGAAGCGCTGGGCCAGGAGCCGGTCCGCCCGGTCGACCTGATGGGCATCGAAAAGCTGCCGCAGCGCGTCGACGTGATGGCGCCGGATGTCGAAGCCGTCAAACGCTACCTCGTCGAACGGCTCTGATCTGAGCTAGCAAAAAAAGCAGCTTCGGCTGCTTTTTTTCCGCCTTCAGAAATACCAGCAAACGGCCGCCTTGAAGCGGCCTTCCTGAATCACCGGCACGACGACCATCGAACTCAGGCCGACGCCGGTCGCCGAGCGGGCGGCGGCACTCGCTTCCAGCGCGAGGCTGGCCCGCACCGCCGGCACGCCTTTCTGCCAGGCCTCGCCGAGGGCGCCTTCCCACGGCGCGATCAGGGAGCCGGCATGGCATTCGGAGAGATGCGGCGCCTGGTCGCAGTAGCCGGCGCCGAAGCGCAGCCGGTCGCTGCTGTCATTCGGGACCCAGATTTCGAAACGGTGGGCGATCGGCGTGCCCAACGCCGAGAGAAAGGTCATGACGACCGCTTGCTTGCCGTCGAACGAGCAGGGGATGCCGACGCCCTTGCTGATGCCGATCTTGACTGTCGAGTCGCGGCGCAAGGTACGCTTCGAGCTGAGCAGGTCTTCCATGATGCACGGCATGGCCGTCTGCCAGACAGTGCCGGGCAGGCCGAAGCCGGGGCGGAACTTGGTGTGGCGGGCCGTCCATTCGAAGGTTTCGGCCGTGCCGTAATAGCCGTCATCGAGCCCGATTTCGGTCGATTCGGCCGGCGTGTTGCTCCATACCTCGATGGCGCCGACGTTTTCCTCGTCGTCGCCGCAGAAGAAGACGATGACGGCCTGCAGATAATCGCCGGCAAAGATGGGCAGCGCGATGCCGCTGGTCAGGCCGGCCTGGCGCGCAGCTTCGGTACGCAGGAAGTAGGAGTTGTCGAAACTGTGCAGGATGATCGGCCGGCGGGCCGCCCAGGCCTTGCCCGGCAGGCCTTCATCGTAGGCGAAGCGCATCGCCTGGCTCGCCCCCCTGAAGTCGCTGAGCGGGCCGTAGAGGCCATCGAAAAACTCGAGATGCGTGCGTTCCTTGTTTGGAACCCATATTTCGGTCACCCGGATCAAGGTCTTCATGGTTATGTTGTCTTTCTGACAATGGTTTCGATTTCAAGCTGTCAGGTACCATGCAAGCAACTTTCAAACCCGTCGGGGAGTACAAAAAATGACCACCAACGATCACGAGGCCTTCTGGTCGGCGCGTTACCGCGATGCCGGCGACAACTACCTGTTCGGCACGGCACCGAACAAGTTTCTGGCGCAGCAGGCGGCCCGTTTCTCGGCCGGCATGACGGTCCTCTCCGTCGCCGATGGCGAGGGGCGCAATGCCGTCTGGCTGGCCGAGCAGGGTTGTTCGGTGACGGCCACCGAAATCTCGCCAGTGGCCCTGGAGAAAGCGGCCAGACTGGCCCGCGGTCGGCATGCAGCAGTTGATTTCGTTCAGGCCGATATTTTGAACTGGGCTTGGCCGGTGGCCGAGTTCGATGCCGTGGTCGGCATCTTCATCCAGTTTGCATCAGCCGATGAGCGGCCGCGTCAACTGGCTGGCATGAAGCAGTCGGTCAAGCCGGGTGGTTTGCTGCTGCTGCACGGTTATACGCCAAAGCAGCTCGAGTATCGTACCGGCGGCCCATCGGCCGTTGAGCAGCTATACACCGAGGCGCTGCTGCGCGAGGCGTTTGCCGACTGGGAAATCCTGCGGCTCGCCGAGTACGAGGATACGCTTGAAGAAGGGGCGGCCCATTCAGGCCGATCCGCCTTGATCGACCTGGTGGCACGCAAGCCTGGGGCAGCTTAGAGGTAGATGACGGCCGGGAAAACAGCAACGGCCAGTACCAGAACCAGCCATTCGAGATTGTGACGGGCAAGAAAGCCAGTGAAGTGAAGCACCAGAATCGTAATGGCGATGATGTAGAACAGCGCGAATAACATTCGGAACTCCCCGGGGACTATCGATCTTGGATTTCTTGGCCCGATTATGACGATAAACAGGGAGAAATCCTAGCCGACGAAGCGCATCGAAAGGTCGAGTGCCTTGACGTCCTTGGTCAGGGCACCAACCGAAATGCGGGCTACGCCGGTCTCGGCGATGGCGCGAATGGTCTCCAGGCTGACATTGCCGGAGGCTTCGAGGACGGCCCGGCCAGCGTTGAGGCGGGCGGCTTCGCGCATCATGTCGAGGCTGAAGTTGTCGAGCAGGATCATCGTCGCGCCGGCGGCCAGCGCGGTTTGCAGTTCGTCGAGAGATTCGACCTCGATCTGGATGAACTTGCAGCGATCGGCGGCCTCGGCCGCCACCTGGCGGGCGGCGGCCATCGCCTGGTCGATGCCGCCGGCGGCATGGATATGGTTTTCCTTGATCAGGATGGCATCCCACAGCGCCAGGCGGTGGTTGCCGCCGCCGCCGCAGCGGACGGCGAATTTCTGGGCGATGCGCAGGCCGGGCAGGGTCTTGCGGGTGTCGACGACCTGCGCCTTGGTGCCGGCGATTTCGTCGGCATAAATGCGGGCCTTGCTGGCGACGGCGGAGAGCAGTTGCAGGAAATTGAGGGCGCTGCGCTCGGCGGTGAGCAGGGCGCGGCCGTTGCCGTCAATTTCGCAGAGCAACTGGTTGGCGGCGATGCGTTGGCCGTCGGCGGCATGCCAGACGACACGGGCGGCGGGGTCGAGGCGGCGGACGCATTCGTCGAACCAGGCCGTGCCGCACAGTACGCCGGCTTCGCGGGAAATGACGGTGGCTTTGACCTGGCGGTCGCCGGGCACCAGGCTGGCGGTCAGGTCGCCGGCGCCGACATCTTCGGTCAGGGCGGCGGTGACATTGCGGGAAATTTCGGCGGCGAGCGGGTAATCGAATTCGATGGACATATCAGCGGCGAGTCGGCAGGGGAGGTCGGGAATTGTACCGTCTGGAGGAATGCATGTCCGCGCTTGTCGGGGCTTTCCGTTCAGCGATGGGCGGTTGGCTTGTTCAGTGCCGGACCCAGCCGTTGAAAACATGGCGGGCGGCGTCGATGATCTCGCCGGCGGTCAGGCCGATCGGCCCGCTGCCTTGGGCGACCAGCTGGTCGGCCGCCGCGCCGTGCAGATGTACGCCGGCCAGCAAGGCCTGTTCGGGCGGCCAACCCCGGGCGAGCAGGGCGGCGATCAGACCGGTCAGCACGTCGCCGGTGCCGGCCGTGGCCAGCCCGGGGTTGCCGGTGGAATTCAGCCACCAGCGGCCGTCGACCGCAGCAATCACGGTGCCGCAGCCTTTCAGCGCGATATGGCAGGCGTAACGGCGGGCCAGTTCGCGGGCGGCCGTGATCCGGTCGGCCTGCACTTCGCGCGTCGCACAGCCGAGCAGGCGGGCCGCTTCGGTCGGGTGCGGGGTCAGGATCACCGGTGCGACGCGGTTGTAGAGATTGCCTTCCAGCCGCCCATCGGTGGCCAGAATGTTCAGCGCATCGGCATCGAGCACGATCGGCAAGGGGCATTTGAGGGCCTGCTCGAGCAACCGCACTGCCTCGCCTGAGTTGCCGAGGCCGGGGCCGCAGGCGAGTGCTTGCAGATCGGTCTGCAGCAGCGTCTCGGCGCGGCGGAACATCAGTTCCGGCTGGCCGGCATCGACCGCCGGCGCATCGGGGTCGAGCAGGCCGAGGTAAACCCGGCCGCTGCCCAGCTTGAGGGCGGCCCGGCCGGCCAGCAGGGCGGCGCCGACCATCGATTTGCTGCCGCCAAGAACGCCGACGCTACCGAAGCTGCCCTTGTGGCTGTTGCGGGGCCGGGGTTTCAGCCAGGGGGCAAAGTCGCTGCGATGGACCAGCTTACCGTCCGCCGGTAACTCCTTGTCCGGGCTGAGTTCGAGGTCGGCGATGCGCAGTTCGCCGCAATGGTCGGGGCCGTCCGCGGTCAACAGCCCCGGTTTGGCGGCAATGAAGCTCAGCGTATGGCTGGCTTCGATGGCGAGGCCCAGTCGTTGGCCGGTATCGGCGTTGAGGCCGGAAGGGCAGTCAAGGGCGAGCAGCGGGCAGTGGTCGCGCCCGGCTAGTTGATTGGCGGTTGCGATCCATTCGGCGTAGCGGCCTTCCGGCGCCCGGGTCAGGCCGATGCCGAACAGGCCGTCGATGATCAGCGACCAGTGGTCTTCACTGGGAATCTCGGCGAGGCAGCCGCCCCCTGCGGCGACGAAGCGCTGGTGGGCGGCGCGGGCGTCCGCCGGCAAGCGGGCCGGGTCGCCGGCAAAGACCAGGCGGACGTCGAAAAAGCTTTGCCGCAACAGGCGGGCGGCTTCGAAGGCGTCGCCGCCGTTGTTGCCGGGACCGGCCAGGACGAGGAGCGGTCGGCTGCGCTGGTCGACCAGTTCGCTCGCCCACTCGGCGGCGGCAGCGCCGGCCCGCTGCATCAGCGGCGCGTCACGGTGCAAGGCTTCGATCTGGCGCAGGCTGGGGCTGAGGTAGAGTGCGGTCATGGTCGCTCGGGCGGGAGTCAGGGGGCGTGTTTGCTGATGACATGCTGGCGGATCAAGGCGACCAGTTTGGCCGGATCGATCGGCTTGGCGATGTGATCGACCATGCCGGCCGCCAGGCAGGCTGCCCGGTCCTGGGCGAGGGCGTGGGCGGTCTGGCCGATGATGGGCAGGCCGGGGGCGATCTCGGCGATCTGCCGGGCGGCGTCGAGGCCGCTGAGGACCGGCATCTGGATGTCCATCAGCAGCATGTCGAAGCCGTCCGGCGCCTGGCGCACGCAATCCACAGCTTGCTGGCCGTCGCCGACGATGACGACGCTGGCCCCGTCTTCCGTCAGGTTGTCGCGCATGATTTCCTGATTGATTTCATTGTCCTCGGCAACCAGGATCCTCAGGCCGTTCAGCGGCTTCAGGCGCGGGAAGAGGTGCTCGGCGTTGCGGGCCGGCGCCGGCGACTGACTGGCCGGCCGATAGGGCAGGCGGACTTCGAAAAGGCTGCCCTGGCCGGGAATGCTGTCGACGTGGATGCGGCCGCCCATCAGCTTGACGATGCGCTCGGTGATGGCGAGGCCGAGGCCGGTGCCACCGAATTTGCGGGTGGTCGAGTTGTCGCCCTGCTCGAAGGCATTGAAGATGACGCCGATCTGGCTTTCGGTAATGCCGATGCCGGTATCCGAGACGCGCAGTAGCAACTCATTGCCGTCCAGCGTGGCATCGAGAACGACCTTGCCGCTTTCGGTGAACTTGATGGCGTTGGAGAGCAGGTTGAGCAGAATCTGGCGCAGGCGCAGCGGGTCGCTCTGGCAGGCGAGCGGCAGGCCGTCGCTGTGCAGTTCGAGGCTGATGCCCTTGCTGGCGGCCCGCTCGCGCATCAGGTCCAGTGTTTCGTCGAGGATGGGCTGCAGTTCGAGGGCGGTGGATTCGATCTTCAGCATGCCGGCTTCCATTTTCGAGAAGTCGAGAATGTCGTTGATGATGCCGAGCAGCAGCTTGCCGGAACTGGTGATCTTGGCGAAGGCCTCATGCGCCTTGCTGCCGGCCTGGGTGGCGCGCAGCCCGAGGTGGGCCATGCCGAGCACGCCATTGAGCGGCGTGCGGATTTCGTGGCTCATGTTGGCCAGGAACTCGCTCTTCGCCCGCGACAAGCGTTCGGTATCGGCCCGGGCGATTTCCAGCGCGGCGGTGCGCTGGCTGACCAGTTGTTCGAGGTGGTCGCGATAGCGGGCGATTTCGGCATCCTTCAGCTTGTGTTCGGCCAGCGCCTGGCGCAACTCGGCTTCCATCGCCTTGGTTTCGCTGATATCGGCGATGAAGCCGTACCAGATGATGCTGTCGTCGGTGCTGCGTTCCGGCACTGCATTGACCAGCAGCCATTTTATCCGGCCGCTCGGGTGAATGATCCGGTACTCGATACGCCATGGCGTCATCGCCTGGGATGAGGAATACAGGGAGTCGAAGAAGCGCTGCGCATCGTCGGGGTGCACCATTTTCCGGATGGCCGCGGCGCTGCTCTGCATTTCCTCCGGGGTGACGCCGTAGATCTCGCTGATCGCATCGCTGGTGAAGGGAAAGCTGCCATTGCCATCCGGGTTCAGCCGATACTGGAAAACCACGCCGGGCACGTAGGAGACGATGCGGCGCAACCGCGTGTTGGCGGCATGTTCGGCGCTGCGTGCTTCTTCGGCGACGATGACTTCCTGCAGGCCGTTGAAGGCGGCGGTCAACTGCCCGATTTCGTCCATTTCGCGGATCGGCAGCGGCTGGCGTGGAATCCGGCCATCGCGCATCTGGCTGAGCAGTTCGGATACTTCGCCGAGCGGCTGCAACTGGCGGCGCACCCACCACCAGCCGGCGATCGAGGCGAGCACCGTCAGCACCAGCGAAAGCTGCAGCAGATGGCGTTCCATAGTGCGGATCGGGGCGAAGGCTTCGTCGGCCGGCAGCACGGATTGCATCAGCCAGCCGGTGGCGGCGATCCGCTTGCTCGACGAGAGCTCGACGACGCCGCGCGAACTGCGCGCCACGCCGGAGCCTTCGTAACCGTCGATATAGCGGTCATAGACGGCATTGACTCCGGCGGCCGGGCCGCTCTTCATGACCCGGCGCTTGTCGGAAGAGGCGACATAGACCCGGCTGCGCGGGGCGGTGACCAGGAAGTCGCCGGTATTGCCATACTTGGCGGCGCTGATTTCGTCGAAAAAATTGGGCTCGGCCAGATTGGTGACGCCGATCACCGCGCCGATCGTCTTGCCATCCTTGTCGTGTACCGGCACATGCATGCCAAAAACCGGCTGCTGGCTGTGCGGGCTGAGCAGCGGATCGGTGATCAGGCGCTTGCCCGCGCGCAAGACCTCGCCGACCCCCGGGTAATTGCCGAAGTTAACTCCGTTGCGCTTGAGCTTGCTGGGCGTGCTGGCGATGGCCAGGCCCTGCTTGTCCACGACCAGGATGCCCCAGTTGAACAGGCTGGCCGGAATGTCGCGCTGTTCCAGATAGGTCTGGGCGGCGCCGTCTTCCTGCATCATTTCCGGCGTCAGCTTGGCGGCGATCGATTCGGCGATGCTCATCCGTTCGCGGATGGAGCGGTCGACTTCGCTGGCAATCAGCGAGATGGTCGAGAACTGCTGCGCCGAAATCGCCGCTTCCATGTCGCGGCGCAGGCTGTGGCTGAGGGTGAGAACGGTGGTCCACAGCACCGTGAGGCCGACGACCAGCACGCCAACGGTGACCCGGGTGCGCAATGAACGCCAATTGAAGATGCGAAGTGAGGTCTTCACCGAATTTTCCAAGCTTGCCTGTATTCACCGATTTGCCCGTGGCGCAAGCAATCCACGGATTGCGGCATTGTCACCCCGGCGGCGCGCCAGAGCAACCGCCGGGCCGTCATTCGGGAGGCTGCAGCAGGGTGCGGGCGGAACGGATGGTCGTGGCGTGTATGGCCACGGTGTCGTCGATCTGGCGGGCATAGCCGCCGGCCATAGCGATCGCCACCGGCAGTTGGCGCTGCCGGCAATGCGCGAAGACGCGGCGGTCGCGTTCGGCCAGGCCGGCAAAGCTCAGCCCGAGGCGGCCGAGGCGGTCGTCTTGATAAGGGTCGGCGCCGGCCAGGTAGATGACGAGGTCGGGGCGGGCCAGATCGAAGGCGGTATGCAGGCCTTCCTCAAGGCGCAGCAAATAGGCGGCGTCGGCACAGCCGTCCGGCAGCTCGATGTCGAGATCGCTCTCTTCCTTGTCGAACGGGTAGTTACGGGCGCCGTGAATAGAGAAGGTGAAGATGCTGTCGTCGCCGCGCAGGATGCTGGCCGTGCCGTTGCCCTGATGGACGTCACAATCGACGATCAGCACCCGCGCGGCCCGACCTTCGGCCTGCATGGCGCGGGCGGCGACAGCGGCGTCGTTGAAAACGCAGAAACCTTCGCCGCGGTCGCGAAAGGCGTGGTGCGTGCCGCCGGCCAGGTTGGCGGCCACCCCGTCGGCCAGCGCGGCGCGGCAGGCGGCAATGGTCGCCCCAGCCGAACGGCGGGAACGTTCGACCATGCCGGCGCTCCACGGAAAGCCGATGGCTTTTTGCGCCTTTTCGGACAGTCGACCGCCGGACACGGCCTGGATGTAGTCGGGGTCGTGGGCGCGGGCCAGTTGTTCATCGCTGGCCGCATCCGGCAGGTGGAAATCCTCGGCCGAGAAGTCGCCGCTGGCCAGCAAGGCCTCGCGCAGCCGGGAATACTTTTCCATCGGAAAACGATGCCCGGCCGGCAGGGACAGCACGAAGACATCGGTATAAAACAGCCGCACGGCCGATGCCTTCGGCGAACGATTTAGTTCAGCGCAGCCGACAGCTTGCGGCGGAACTCGCGGATCAGGTCGTCGTGCTGTTCGCTGCCGCCGAGGGCTTCGAACAGTTGCAGCAGCGCCTTGCGGCCGGCGCCTTCCTCGAAGAAACGGTCGCGGACGGCGACTTCGAGCGCCGCTTCCATCGCTTCGCGGAAACGGCTTTGCGCCGCGTAGGCGCGGGAAAGTTCGAGGCGGGCGCCGTGATCGGCCGGGTTGGCGGCGAGGCGGGCTTCGATCTCGGCGGTGTCGGCGGCGCCGTCGGCCAGGGCCAGGCGGGCGCGCAGGGCGTTGGCACGGTCCGGCTCGTTGGCGTAGTCGCCGGCCAGCAATTGCTTGGCTTCGTCGTTGCGGCCAAGTTGCATCAGCACATCGACGGCATCGAGCTGGATCGCCTGATCCTGCGGGTTGGCCTGGCTGGCTTCGACCAGCTTGGCCAGTGCTTCTTCAAGCTGGCCGGCAGCAACCAGCGCCGCAGCTTCTTCGCGCAGGTTGGCTTCGGCCGGACCGGCCGGCAGGGCGATGCGGTCGAGGAACTCACGCAACTGGCCTTCCGGCAGCGCGCCGTTGAACTCATCGACCAGTTGGCCCTGGTACAGCACCTTGACCGACGGAATGCTGCGCACGCCGAAGTGCTGGGAGAGTTCCGGGTTTTCGTCGGCGTTAACCATGGCGAGCAGGAAGCGGCCCTTGTATTCCTCGGCCAGCTTTTCGAGCTGCGGCTTCAGCACCTTGCACGGCTCGCACCACGGCGCCCAGAAGTCGACGACGATGGGGACGCTGTCGGCCTTGGTCAGTACTTTGGCTTCGAAATCTTCAATGGAAACGTCAAAGGAAAACTCGGACATGGTGGGAGCCTGTAAAAATTAAAGTCGGGCGAATTCTAACGCCAGCCGGGGGGCGACGGGAGAATGCAGGGAGAGTGTCGGCGGGCCGGCCTGTTGTAGCCAGTCGGCGAGCCGGGCCGGAAAATCCGGGCGGTCCGGCACGGCATTAGGCTGCGGCGAAGTGCCTATCTGGAGGCGGGCCGGCGCTTTTTCAAGAGGCGTCGCGCCGAGCAGAAGCCAGTGGCCTTGCGCGGCGTCGGGCGTAGTGTCGAGATGGGCGCACAACACTTGGGCGTAGCGAGCTTTAGCCAGCCATTGCCCGGCCAGGCAGAGCAGCAGCGACCAGTTCGCCTCGCCCGGCTGTTCGAGCGGCGTCTGGGTCGCCGACTGCAGGCCGGGCAGGAAGGCCTGGAGCTGGGCGGCGGCGATCGCCGGCTGGGTGGCGAGAAAGTCGTAGGGCATCGGCTCGGCCGCGCCGTTGCAGACTTCATCCAGCAAGGTCAGCGTTTCCTGGCGCAGGCCGCTGGTCGATTGCCAGAGCAGGGCGGTCGGCAGGTCGCGGCATTCGGCCGGCAGGCTGGACAGGGCGCCGACCAGGGCCAGTTGGGTGAGGCCGCTGGCGCGACGTAGCGGCTTGCCGATGGCGGCACGGACGGCGCCGGGCAGTTGCTCGGGGGCAAACTGCTGGCTAAGTACGGCGTTGAGATAGATCATCTGCTGCGCTCGACGATCAGACTGGCCAGGCCGCCGCCGAAGCCGATCAGGTTGAGCAGGGCGCGCTCGATATGGGCATTGCTGCGGTCGACCATCGGAAACAGTGCAATTTCAGGATCGACCCGACTGAAGCCGGTCGTCGCCGGAATGTGCTCGGCATCGAGACAGGCGAGCAGGGCGACCAGTTCGGCGATACCGCTGGCGCCCAAGGTGTGGCCGAGGGCGGATTTCAGCGAGAGCAGCGGCGGCATGCGCTGGGCAAAGACCCGGCGCAGCGCATTGGCTTCGGCGAGGTCGGTGCCCGGCGAACCGGCCGCCTGCAGCTTGACCAGATCGATGTCGGCAGCGCTGATTTTTGCCTCTTTCAGGCAGTTGACCGCAGCACTGGCGATCGGGCCGCCGGCCGGGTCGGGGCCGGTTGTCGAATAGCCGTCGAGGCCGGTGCGCAGGCCGGCGATCCGCCAGCGGGCAGGGGCGGCGCTGAGGCGGACGGCGGCCACCGCCTCGCCGAGGACCAGGCCGTCGCGGCCGGCATCGAAGGGGCGGCAGGCGCTGCGCGAGAGCAATTCCATCGCCGCGAAGCCGGCCAGCGTGCTGTCGTTGGCGAGTTCGACGCCAAGCACCACGGCGTCGTCGAGCAGGCCGCCGGCGATCAGGCTACGCGCCGCGTCGAGCGCCGAGAAGCCGGCGATGCAGGCATTGGAAAAACTGTAGCGTGGCCCGCTCAGGCCCATCCAGGCGCCGAGCTGGCGGCTGAACGAGGCGCTGGCGGCGGGCAGTTCGAACGGCGCACCGCGTTGCTCGAAGTAGCCGATCTGGAATGACGAGGAAGCGATGAACAACGGCGTTTCGGCGGCCAGCGGCCCGAGCTGGGCGGCGGTGCAGCGGACCGCCTGTTCGGCGCGGGCCAGCCAGTCGCCTTCGGCAAGCGGTAGCGCAAAGTAGGGGAATTCCCGTTCGCCGAGGTGGCGCCGGCCGGGGCTGCTGGCGCCGTCCCACAGCGCCGCTGCCACCGCTTCGGGCGAAGCGCCGCCGGCGCAAAGCAGGCCGCGGCCGGCGATGTAGACGGGGCGCATCAGCCGCGCCCGGCCTGCCAGGCTGCGAGATGCTCGGCCAGATTGCCGACGCTGGACAGGATGCGCCGTGTTTCCTTGCTGTCCGGCAGGCGCAGGCCGTATTTCTTCTTGATCGCCATCGACACCTGCAGCGCATCGAGCGAGTCGAGTTGCAAGGGCGCTTCCGGCCCGAACAGCAGTTCGTCGTCGCTGATGCTGGCCGGGTCGCACTCCTTGTCGCAGGCTTCGACGATCAGGGCCTTGAGTTCGAGGCAGAGGGCAGCATTCATGATTGGGCGGCGAGGGAGCGGTGGTTGAGCCAGATGGCGAGGGCCAGCGAGAGGATGGCGAAGGCGAGCAGGCGGCCGAGGCTGGGCATCAGGTCCACAAAGCTGCCGTGGCGGAGCATGACGATGTGAAAACCTTCCAGTCCCCAGGCCATCGGCGACAGCGCCGCCAGTTTCTGCATGGCGGCCGGCATGATGAACTTGGGCACCATGATGCCGCCGATGGCGCCCATCAGGATATTGCTGACGCCGCCGACGACGGTGGCCTGTTCCGAGGTGCGGGCCAGGCTGGCGACGAGCAGCGCCCAGGCGACGGCGGCCAGGCTGACGGCGGCCGAGACAACCCACCATTCGAGCAGCAGCGGCAGGCGCTCGGGCAGGGCAAGGGCTTCGCTGCCGAAGAGCGGGACGAGGAAGATGCCGACCAGCACCATCAGCACGGCCTGCAATTGATTGACGATGAAGAAGGGCAGCAGCTTGCCGGCCAGGATCAGCCGGAACGGCACGCCGATGGCGCGCAGCCGTTGCAGCGTGCCCTGATGGCGCTCGATGATGAAGATCGAGGAGACCGGAATGACGACGAAGAACATCGCGAAGATCAGCCAGGCCGGCACGTTCTGCTGGACCGACGAGGGCAGGCGGGCGTTGTGGTCGTTGCGCACCGCCTCGCTGCGGATTTCGTCCGGCCACTCCCTTGCAACGCTGGCCCCGGGCGCCACCGGCAAGCCGAATAGTTGGCCGGCCTTGCTGGTCAGTTCGTCGGCCCGCACCGCGCCGAGCGCCGCCATCACCTGGTTACGAAAGGCCAGTTGCAGGGCCGGGGTCAGCGCCGGGTCGACCAACAGGGTCAGCGGCTCGGCCGGTCTGCCATCGGTGCCGCCCGGAGTCAGCAGGCGGCTGCCGAATTCCTTGGGTAGGACCAGCACGAGGTTTTGCTCGCCGTCGAGCAGGCTGCGGCGGGCGGCATCGAGATCGGTGCTCTCGTCGCGCAGCTGGAAGGAGGCGCCTTTCTTCAGGCGCTTGATCAGGGCTTGCGACAGCGGGCTGCGGTCGAGGTCCACCACCGAATAGCTGACGTCGATGCTGACGCCGGGCGTGAAGGCGTCGCGCAGCGCCATCGTCATGACCAGAATGAAAATGGTCGGCATGATGAACAGCGCCAGCAAGCCGTGCCGGTCGCGCAACAGGGCGATGGATTCTTTCAGCCAGAGGGCGAGCAGACGGGGCGACATGATCAGTCCCGCAGCGAACGCTTGGTCAGTTGCATGAAAACCTGTTCCAGGTTGTGCTGGCCGAGGTTGAGCTGGTGCACGGTGCACGCGGCGGCGGCCAGTTCGTCGAGCAGCCGGGGCAGGGCTGCGGTCGACGGCAGTTCCAGGCAATATTTCAAGGCGCCTTCCTGGCGCGCCGCGTAGCGCTCGCCCAGTTCGGCCGGCAATGGCCGGTCGAGGGTCAGTTCGAGTAGTGGTTCAGGGCTACGCAGCAGGTCGCTCAGCGCGCCATCAACCAGCACCTGGCCCTGGTCGATGATGGCGATCTGCGGGCAGATCGCTTCGACTTCTTCCATGTAATGGCTGGTGTAGATTACCGAGGTGCCGGCGGCCGGCAGCGCGGCGATGGCGTCGAGCAGGAAATGGCGCGATTGTGGATCGACGCCGACCGTTGGTTCGTCAAGCAGCAGCAGCTGCGGCCGGCCGAGCAGGCCGATCGCCAGGTTCAGGCGCCGGCGCAGGCCGCCGGAAAGCTGGTCGGCGCGCTTGCCGACGACCTGTTCGAGGCGGGCGAACGCAATGGCCGCCGCGCTTTGTGTTTTCTGTTCGGCCGCGCTCAGGCCGAGCACGCCGGCGAAGAAGCGCAGGTTCTCGCTGACCGTCAGCATCGGGTAGAAGGCGTAGTCCTGCGGCACCAGCGCGATGGCGCGTGGGTTTTCGGCGCGGGCTACGGCCAGTGGTTGGCCGTCGAGCGATATTTCGCCGAGGCCGGCGGTCAACAGTCCGGCGAGCAGCGAAATCAGCGTCGTCTTGCCGGCCCCGTTCGGGCCGAGCAGGCCATAGACGCCGCCGGCCGGGATGGCGAGCGAGATGTCCCGCAGGGCCGGGGCGTCGGTGTTGCGGTAGCGATAGGAGACGCCATCGATGCGCAGCATCAGGCGGCGCGACGCAGGGCGTGGAAGAAACCGTGTTCGCGCTCGGCGATGAGGCGCAGCTTGTCGGCCAGCAGCGCCGGGGCCAGCGGGTCGCGGTCGCGAATCTGGCGAGCGGTGAGCAGGGCGAATTCGCGCCATTCGTCGCCGATGTCGATCAGGTTTTCGGCCAGCTCGTTGAGTGCCGGGCGGGCCAGCAGGTCGGCGGCTTCCTGCAGGAAGGAGGCGTAGATGAAACGGAAACCGCCGCCGCCGGTGCCGATTTCTTCCTGCATACGGACGACCTGGCCGATGAACAGCTTGGTCCGCGCCGCATCGTTTTTCGTATCCAGCCGCTCGATGGCCTTGGCCAGCCGGCGGATGCCGCGGACGCCGATGATCGGTAGCGGCGCATCGAGCATGATGCGCGTCGTCTTCTTGATGGCGGCCGGCAGGACCTTCTGCCAATCCGGCGTTTGTGGCTGGCCGACCGGGTAGTAGAGCAGGCCTTTCGGGGCCAGCACGCCCTTGGCGAAGCGGGCCCGTTGCAGGTCGGCCGGCGCGCAGCTGACGGCGCTTTCGGCGACCGGGTCGGACAGCAGGTAGTCGCCGGAGACGCGGTCGCGGCCAAAGGCCAGCACGTTGTGGGCGTTGAAGTGAAAGCGCAGATCCTCCGGCAGGTAGGGCAGCCAGAAGACCGAAGTCTGCAGGCCGACGACCTGGCCGGCGTCGAGCAGTTCGTTCAGGCGGGCGACGCCGGCGGCCGGCTGGCGGAAGGTTTCGAAACGCATCTTCAGGCCGAGCGGCTTTTGCAGGCCCTTGATGATGAATTTCGGCGGCATCCGGTAGCCGACCAGCGGCAGGCCGTTGATCTTGACGATGGGCAGGTAGGCGAAGGAGAGGGCAGAAGCGAGGCCGAAGGCCATAGGCTCGGACAGCGGCAGGCCGTGATGGCGCATCATCGACGCCATGACGCCGCTTTCGCAATGGGAGGCCTGGCTGTGCTGGAAGGCCATCATTCGGCCTTTTGTAGCTGGTCGACCGTCAGGCCCATCGCCTCGGCGTAGCGGCCGAGCAGGGCAGGCGACAGACGGGCGAAGACTGCCGGCCGGAAGTGGCGGCGAATGCGCCACTGCCAGATGCCGCTCGCCTGCGCCAGCAGCGGCACATCCATTCGGACGCGGTGCATGTGGTATTCGAGCGCCGAAGTCTGGCCGGCCTCAACGCGCCGACGGGCATCCTCGGTCAGGCGCAGCAGGTCGTCCACCGCCTGGCGGGTGACGATTTCCTCGACTTCCCAGCCGGCCGATTGCACGAGATGCATTTTGCCGTCACCACCGCGGGCATAGAGCGCCTTCTTGTGACCGGCCAGCGTGCTGTTGCCTTCCTGCGGAACCTCGCTATCCAGCATGGTCGACCGCCGTCAGGTGCATCAGCGAGCCGGTGAAGCGGCCGCTCTCCGGGATGAAGCAGAGCAGGCGCTCGCCGGCCTTCAGTCGGCCGCTCTTCAGTAATTCATCGAGCATGATGTAGATCGAAGCCGAGCCGGTATTGCCCTTGTCGTGCAGGTTGGTGAACCACTTGTCCTGGGATAGCCGGAAATCGACGGCAGCCATGCAGTCGGCCATCGGCTGCCGGAAGTATTCGGAAGACATGTGCGGCAGGAACCAGTCGATGGCGTCGGCCTGCAGGCCGCGCGTCGTCATCGCCCTGGTCAGCGACTTGCCGATGGTCTGGTAGGCGACGGCCTCGTTGAGCAGGCGGACATCCTGCTTGACCGCGAAGATCGAGCGGCTGTTCCGTTCTGCCGGCGAATATTGCTGCCAACCCTTGAGCGTGCCATCGGCCAGTTTTTCGGCGCCGGCGTACATGCAGGCTTCCATCGAGTCGGCCTGCGACAGGATGTCGATCCAGTCGATGCGCAGCGACAGGCGGTCGGGATGGGGGCGGTCCTGCAACAGCATGGCGCCGGCGCCGTCGGACAGCATCCAGCGCAGGAAATCCTTTTCGAAGGCGATTTCCGGATTGGCTTCCAGTTCGCTGATCCGATGCGCCGATTCCGCCTCGAAATTGCGCGCATGCAGGCTGAGCGAGGCAAGTTCGGAACCGGTGGCGACGGCGTTCTTCGCCTGGCCGCAGAGCACCGCCATCCAGGCGTATTTCAGCGCGGTGATGCCGGCCACGCAGATGCCGGCGGTGGACGCCACTTCGCAGGCCGGAATACCCAGTTCGCCATGCACCATGACGCCATGGTTGGGCATCAGTTGATCGGGGCACGAAGTGCCGGTGACCAGGCAGTCGATGTCGGCCGGCGAAAAGCGGTCGCTGGCCAGCTGACGCACGGCTTCGGCGGTGAGCTGGGCGTTGGTGTGCGTGGCGGCACCGCTGAGCGGATCGATCGCGTAGTGTCGGGTCCGGATACCGTTGCTGCGCAGCACGATGCGCCGCGCCCGCGACGGTTTGCCGCCGATCATGCCGAGCACGCTTTCGATATCTTCATTGGCGACCGGCGCGTTGGGCAAAAAGATGGAGGTGCCGGTGATGTAAACCTTGCCGCTACTGTGCATATTTTTCTAGGTTGTATTCCTGCGAGCCGGAAGGTTGCTCGAGTTCGGTCTTCAGCCGTTCAAGCCGGGGCTTGAGCAGCGGGGAAAGTAACCATTGTAGCAATAGGCTCAAGGGAACGACCGTCAATACCAGCGTAATCAGATAGAGCGCAAAGACGAGCAATATGGGCCGCCGGCGCCATTGGCCGCGTTTTCCGAAGGCGCGGATCAGTTTCGACCAGACGCGGAAGGCACGCTGGCCGGCCCGTTCGCTGAGCGCCAGGCGCGAATTGACGGTGACGGCACGCAGGCCGGCCAGCATCGGGGCGGCCGATTTTTCCTCGTCGCGATCCAGCGCATCGGCCAGGGCGCGCCCGAAACGGCTGGCCTGGCGGATTTCTTCCACAGCCACGCCGGCGGCGGGCAGGCCGAGAAAGCGGTCGCGCCGGCCGGTCAATACCCAGCGCGGCGTTGTGATGAAAGTGGCGAGCGGGTGGCCCTGGTCGGTAAAGGCCAGGTGGTCGCGCAATTGACCGCCGGCTTCGCCGATCAGGCGCTGCATCGTCTGTTGGGCCGACAGCCACATGTTGCGGCAGGCGACCAGCGTGACGACCGGTTTGCCGTGGATCAGTTGCCGGCCGGACGGGCTGTGCAGGAAGGCGGTCATCGGCAGCGCCGGCGACAGGTACCAGACCTGGTAAGTCAGGATGACCAGGTCGAATGGCGTGTCGGCCGCGATGCTCAGCGGTTTGAGTGGCGGCGCATCGAGTTGCACGCACTCGGGAAAGGCATCGACGAAGTCGATAATCGGCCACGGCCAGGGGTACGGCGCCTCGGGCACCAGCGTCTCCAGATGTACCCGGTGCCCCGCCGCGCGCAAGGGCTCGATGAGCTGGGCGGTGATCTGCGCAAGCTGGCCGGTTTGCGAGTAATTGACGACGAGAACGTTTTTCAAGGGGCTGGCAGGTGGCTGAATAAGCACGAATTCTAACAAATGCCCGGCTGCCTACGGTGTACCGTCCGCTAGCCGGAAAAACACCTGTTTGCGTCGACGGGCTTGGGGGTTTTGCCCCTTTTCGGCTATCATTTTGCTTTCCCGCAGCCTGTCTTTCCATGACCAAATTCGTTTTCGTTACAGGCGGTGTCGTGTCCTCATTGGGCAAAGGCATCGCCGCCGCATCGCTCGGGGCCATTCTGGAATCCCGCGGCCTCAAGGTTACCCACCTCAAGCTTGACCCCTACATCAACGTCGACCCCGGCACGATGAGCCCGTTTCAACACGGCGAAGTATTCGTGACCGAAGACGGTGCCGAGACCGACCTCGATCTCGGGCACTACGAGCGCTTCACCAGCGCCAAGATGACCCGGCGCAACAACTTCACGACCGGCCAGATCTACGACACCGTGCTCAAAAAAGAGCGCCGTGGCGAATACCTGGGCAAGACCGTGCAGGTTATTCCGCACATCACCGACGAGATCAAGTTCAAGATCAAGGCTGGCGCCGAAGGTGCCGACGTGGCCCTGGTCGAAGTCGGCGGCACGGTTGGTGACATCGAGTCGCTGCCATTTCTGGAAGCCATCCGCCAGATGGGCATCGAGGAAGGCCGCAACAACGTCTGCTACATGCACCTGACGCTGCTGCCCTACATCCCGACAGCCGGCGAGCTGAAGACCAAGCCGACCCAGCATTCCGTCAAGGAACTGCGCGAAATCGGTATCCAGCCGGACATCCTGCTCTGCCGTGCCGACCGCTCGATTCCGGTCGAGGAACGCCGCAAGATCGCCTTGTTCTGCAACGTGATGCCGGAAGCCGTCATCGAGTGTCTCGATGCCGACTCGATCTACAAGATCCCGGGCATGCTGCACGAACAGATGCTCGACGAGATCGTCTGCCACAAGCTGAACATCCTGGCCAAGGCCGCCGACCTGACCGTCTGGGAAAACCTGATCGTCGCACTGGAACATCCGCAGCACGAAGTGACGGTGGCCTTCGTCGGCAAGTACGTCGATCTGACCGAGTCCTACAAGTCGCTGATCGAAGCGATCAAGCACGCCGGCATCCACACGCGCAGCCAGGTCAATATCGTCTATCTCGATTCGGAAGACATCGAAAAGGAAGGTTGCGGCGTTCTGCAGGGCGTCGATGCCATTCTGGTGCCCGGCGGCTTCGGTCGCCGCGGTACGGAAGGCAAGATTGCCGCCATTCGCTATGCCCGCGAGAACAAGGTGCCTTACCTCGGCATCTGTCTCGGCATGCAACTGGCCGTCGTCGAGTTTGCCCGCGATGTGGCCGGCATGGCCGGTGCGCATTCCACCGAATTCGTCCAGGACACGCCGTACCCGGTGATCGGCCTGATCACCGAATGGCTGGATGCCTCCGGCAAGGTCGAAAAGCGCAGCGAAGACTCCGACATCGGCGGCACCATGCGCCTTGGCGCCCAGGTCTGCAAGCTGGGCGAGGGTACGCTGGCCCGCCAGATCTACGGTGCTCCCGAGATCACCGAGCGTCACCGTCACCGTTACGAAGTGAACAACACGCTGCTCGCCCAACTGGAAGAAAAGGGCCTGGTCGTGGCCGGCCGGGCGCCGGGTACCGACCTTTGCGAAATGGTCGAACTGCCGGCCGACGTCCATCCGTGGTTCGTCGCCTGCCAGTTCCACCCGGAATTCACCTCCAACCCGCGTCAGGGTCATCCGCTGTTTACTTCCTACGTGAAGGCGGCGCTGGCCAATCAACAGGCCAAAGGTAAATGAAACTCTGCGGTTTCGAGGCTGGTCTTGACCAGCCTTTTTTCCTGATTGCCGGCCCGTGTACGGCTGAATCCGAGCAGTTGTGCCTGGATGTCGCGGGCGCCATGAAGGAAGTCTGCGCTCGACTCGGCATCAACTACATTTTCAAGGCCTCCTACGACAAGGCCAACCGCAGTTCCGGCACCTCGGTGCGCGGCCTGGGGCTGGACGAGGGGCTGCGCATTTTCTCGGAAGTGCAGCGCCAGATCGGTGTGCCGGTGCTGACCGATGTCCACGACATCGACCAGATCAAGCCGGTGGCGGCGGTGGTCGATGTGCTGCAGACACCGGCCTTCCTCTGTCGGCAGACCGATTTCATCCACGCTGTCGCCTCCTGCGGCAAGCCGGTGAACATCAAGAAGGGACAGTTCCTGGCCCCCGGCGACATGAAAAACGTCGTCGCCAAGGCGCGTGAAGTGAACGACGGCGCCGACAACATCATGGTCTGCGAACGCGGCGCCTCCTTCGGTTACAACAACCTGGTCTCCGATATGCGCAGCCTGGCCATCATGCGCGAGACCGGTTGCCCGGTGGTGTTCGATGCCACGCATTCGGTGCAGTTGCCGGGCGGCCAGGGTACGGTGTCCGGCGGTCAGCGCGAATTCGTCCCGGTGCTGGCGCGGGCGGCGGTGGCGGTCGGTATTTCCGGCCTGTTCATGGAAACCCACCCGTGTCCGGAAAAGGCCTGGTCGGACGGTCCGAACAGCTGGCCGCTGGCGCGCATGGAAAGCCTGCTGGCGACGCTGCTGGCGCTCGACAAGGCGGTCAAGTCGGCCGGTTTCGAGGAATTGAAGTGAGCCAGAAAGGCTACATCGTGGCCGAGGTGAAGGTGCATGATGCCGAGGCTTTCGATCGTTACCGGGCGCTGTCGACGGCGGCGGTCGAACAGTACGGCGGCCGTTTCCTCGTCCGCGGTGGGGCCGCTGAAATTCTCGAAGGACCATGGAGTGCACCGCAGCGCCTGATCGTCGTCGAGTTCGATACGGTTGACCAGGCCAAACGTTTTTATTGTTCCGATGAATACCAGAAGGCGCGCAAAGTGCGCGAAAATGCCGGCGAAATGAATATGCTGGTGGCAACCGGTATTGATAGTTTAGTTTAAGTGGTTATTTCAATTTATTGATAACAAGGAAGAAATATGAGTTCCATCGTTGATGTTGTTGCACGAGAGATTCTGGATTCCCGTGGCAATCCCACCGTTGAAGCTGATGTGCTGCTGGAATCCGGTGTCATGGGTCGTGCGGCCGTGCCGTCCGGTGCCTCCACCGGTTCCCGCGAAGCGATCGAGCTGCGCGACGGCGATGCCTCCCGTTACCTCGGCAAGGGCGTGATGCAGGCGGTCGAGAACGTCAATACCGAAATCTCCGAAGCGATCATCGGTCTCGATGCCCAGGAACAGGCCTTCATCGATCAGACGATGATCGACCTCGACGGTACCGACAACAAATCGCGCCTCGGCGCCAACGCCATCCTCGCCGTCTCGATGGCCGTCGCCAAGGCCGCTGCCGAAGAATCCGGCCTGCCGCTCTACCGCTACTTCGGCGGCATGGGCCCGATGCAGATGCCGGTGCCGATGATGAACATCATCAACGGTGGCGAGCACGCCAACAACAGCCTGGATATCCAGGAATTCATGGTGATGCCGGTCGGCGCCGCCAACTTCCGCGAAGCCCTGCGTTGCGGCGCAGAAATTTTCCACGCCCTGAAGAAGCTGCTCGACAAGAAGGGCCACTCGACCGCCGTTGGCGACGAAGGCGGTTTTGCCCCGAACCTCGGCAGCCACGCCGAAGCCCTGCAGATCATCATGCAGGCGATCGAGACCGCCGGCTACGTGCCGGGCCAGGACGTGCTGCTGGCGCTCGACTGCGCCGCTTCCGAGTTCTACAAGGATGGCAAGTACCACCTGGCCGGCGAAGGTCTGCAACTGACCTCGGCCCAGTTCGTCGATTACCTGGCCAACCTGGCCGACCAGTTCCCGATCGTCTCGATCGAGGACGGCATGTCCGAAGCCGACTGGGAAGGCTGGAAGCTGCTCACCGACCGCCTGGGCAAGACGGTGCAGATCGTTGGCGACGACGTCTTCGTCACCAACACCAAGATCTTCAAGGAAGGCATCAAGAAGGGCATCGGCAATTCGATCCTGATCAAGATCAACCAGATCGGCACCCTGTCGGAAACCTTCGCTGCCGTCGAAATGGCCAAGCGCGCCGGCTACACCGCGGTGATCTCGCATCGTTCCGGTGAAACCGAAGACAGCACCATCGCCGACATCGCCGTCGGCCTCAACGCCGGCCAGATCAAGACCGGTTCGCTGTCGCGCTCCGACCGTATCGCCAAGTACAACCAGCTGATCCGCATCGAGGAAGATCTGGGCGATACCGCCTCCTACCCGGGGCGCGAAACCTTCTACAACCTGCGCTAAGGTTTTATGCGCTGGCTGACGGTCGGCCTCCTTGCAGCCATCGGCCTGCTCCAGTACCCGCTGTGGGTGGGTAAGGGGGGCTGGCTGAAGGTATGGGAGTACGACCGTCAATTGCAGGCGCAGAAGGAAGTCACCAAAAAGCTGGAAATCAGAAACGCGGGCCTCGATGCCGAGGTTCGCGATCTGAAGCAGGGTTACGACGCCATCGAGGAACGGGCCCGTTTTGAACTGGGCATGATCCGGCAGGACGAAAGCTTCGTACAGATCCCGGAAAAAGTTCCCGGAAAATAGCCGGGAAAAAGGCGTCCACCGCAGTAGTCACCAGCATTTGCCTCCGCTAGAATCGCTCTCAGCAGTCCCCCACGCAGAGCGCTCGAGGAGAACAACATGCTGCTCAAGGTTGGAGAAAGAGCTCCCGCATTTGCCTTGCCGGATGCCGACATGGAGACTGTCGATCTGGCGGTCTACCAGGGTAAAAAGCACATCGTCCTGTTCTTTTATCCAAAGGACGGCACCCCTTGCTGTACCAAGGAGGCGACCGATTTTTCCGATCATGAGGCCGACTTCGAACGACAGGACTGCGTGCTGTTCGGCATCAGTCGCGATGACTGTCTGAAGCATGCGGAGTTTCGCGACAAGGAAGGCATCGGTCTCGAACTGCTTTCGGATGCCGAAGGCACGGTGTGCAAGCAGTATGGTGTCTGGCAGGCGAAAGAGGTGGATGGTCACAAGAAATACGCTATTGTTCGCTCCACCTTCATCATCGATCGTACCGGCGTCATTCGCCATGCGCTCTACAACGTAAATTACAAAGGCCATGCACTGGAAGTGCTGCGCCTCGTCAAGGAATTGAATTCATGAACATGCAGGTTGCCAGAAATACCGTCATCACCCTCGATTACCACGTTACCGATCCGGATGGCGAGGTGGTGGACGAAGGCCGCGAGCCGCTCATTTACCTGCACGGCGGTTACGACGACATTTTCCCGAAAATCGAGGAAGCCCTGCAGGGCAAGGGCATCGGTGAATCGATCCAGGTCAAGCTGCAGCCGGACGAGGCCTTTGGCGATTACGATGCCGAGATGGTTCAGATCGAACCGCGCAAGGATTTCCCGAAGGAACTCCAGGTTGGCATGCAGTTCGAAGGCGGCGCCGAAGGTGGTGATGAGGAAGATTTCATCATTTATCGCGTCACCGATATCGCCGACGACAAGGTGGTGCTCGACGGCAACCATCCGCTGGCTGGCATGGCACTGGTCTTCACCTGCACGGTGACGGCTGTACGTCCGGCCAGCGCCGAGGAAATTGAACACGGTCACGTCCACAATCCGGACGACGACGGCGAAGCCTGCCACTAAGCGCCAAGGCTTTCCGTGCGATGGCGGCCCCAGGGGCCGCCATTTTTTTGCCTAGTGCAGCAGTTTTCCCTCGCGATTGAGGATGGTGATGTCGACGTAGTTCAGGCCGCTCTGGCTTTTGCCGGCATAGTTGATGAACAGCCCACCCATGTCACGGTTGTTCAGTGTTTTCAGCGCCTCCCGGAGCTGCTTGCCGGTCGGGTTTGGCCCGGCCTTGCGCAGGCCTTCGCCGATGATCTTGGCGCTCAGGTAGCCTTCGATCAGGGTGTGATTGAGACTCACCTCCGTATTGGGAAAACGCTTGTAGGCGGCCTGAATTTCCTTGATCAGTGGGGTGGATAGGGCATTGGGTGCCGGAACCACCTGGGTGATGCTCAGCCCCTTGGCGATTTCCGGGCCGATCTTGGCGGCGACCTGCGGGCCGTCGGTGGTCGAGATGGTTGCCAGTTGCGACAGGTTGCCCGCCGCCCGTATCTGCTTGACGAATTCGGCCGTGGCCGCCGTGTTCGAGATCATGATCACGGTTTGCGGATTGGCGGCGGCGATGGTCTTGACCGCCGCGGCGACTTCCGTCGTGTTCTTCTCGTAGCTGGCACGAGCAGTGATTTCTCCCTTGTACTGGGCGACGAGTTTCTCGGCACTGCTCAGGCCATCCTGGCCAAAGGCGTCGTTCTGGTAGAACACGGCAAAACGCTTGTTGCCGGTGGAGGCGAACTGCTCGACGATTTTTTCAATTTCATTGGCGTAACTGGCGCGGGTCAGGAACAGCCAGGGGGTGTTGCTGCCGACGATGCTGGAAGCACCGGTCCTGACGCCAACCAGCGGAATGGCGGCGTCGTCGAGCAAGCGTTCGCCGAGCAGGGTACTGACATTGCCGGTGCCGACGATGCCGGTCAGCGCGACAGGCTGGGCTTCCTGGATCAGCTGGCGGGCCTGGTGAACGGTTTGCTCGCTCTTGTACTCGTCATCCTTGCTGACCAGCTTGAGCTTGGCGCCGTTAATGCCGCCGCTGGCGTTGGTGGCGTCGATATAGAGCTGGATGCCGGCGCGCAGGCTGCTGCCGGTCGGGGCCAGTGGTCCGGAAAAGGGGGCAACCTGGCCGAGGACGATGTCGGCAGCAGCCTGGCTCTCGGCCAGATGCAGCGTACTCAGGGCAAGCAGGGCGAAAAGCTGGCGGAGCGACATGGTGTTCCCCTTGTTGGTCAATCGGCGATCTTGAAATGAGCGATTTCGCTGCTTACGCTGCTAGCCAGCTCTTCCAGGTTGCTGGCCTCGTTGGCCGCCCGCGATACGGCGCTACTGTTGCCCGAGGCCATCTTGAGGATTTCGGCAACGTGGCCGGAGATCTGCCGGCTGGCTGAAATCTGGGCTTGCACCGCCTGCGAGATCAGTTTGACTCCATCGGTCGTCGAATGCACCGAGGCGGTGGCGCTCGCCAGGATCTGCGACACGTTGCGGGCCTGCTCGGTACTTTCCTGCAAGGCGCTGGTGCCGCTCTGGATTGCCGATTCGACACTGCCGATCCGGCTGCTGACGGCCTGCGTCAGGCGGTCAATTTCGTTGGCCGACTGTGCCGATTTCTCGGCCAGCTTGCGTACTTCGTCGGCCACCACGGCGAAGCCGCGACCAGCTTCGCCGGCGCGTGCCGCCTCAATGGCGGCGTTCAGTGCCAGCAGGTTGGTCTGGTCGGCTATGTCGCGCACCTGGGCGGTCATCTGGCAGATATCCAGCGTGACCTTGACGAACTCGTTCACCGTGGCGGCAATTTCGCTGACCGCCTGCTCGGCGACACCGATGTCGCGCAGCATGACGGTCAGGCTGTTGTGGCCAAGTTTGGTTTGTTCGAGACTCTGGCGGGCCACCGCATCGACGTCGGCGGCGCTGGAGGCGACTTCCTGGATATTGCCGGAAATCGACGATACCGCGGTTGTGGCCTGTTCCGACAAGGCTTCCTGGGCGCTCGAACTGCTGGCGATCTGGCTGGTCGCCGAGGCCAGGGTATGGGCCGCGTCGCGCACATTGCCGGCATTGTGCTGCAGGGTACGGATGACCTGGCGGAACGAACTGGCCATCCGATTGAAGCTTTCGGCGATTTCCGAGAACTCGTCGCGCGAGTCGATGCGAATCTCGTGGCGCAGGTCGCCGTCGGCCAGTCGGCGGCTGCCGCCGATGATGTCCCTGCTGCCGCGGGCCAGCGACAGGTAGAAACCGATCGAGAAATAAGTGGCGATCAGCACGCCGAGGGCGGCGATCAGAATATTGCTGATGCGTTTCATCTGGAGGCGGGATTCCCTTTTCTCCAGCGCCTCGCGCAAGGCATTTTCGACGATGCCGTACATTTCGCCCGAACTCTTCAGAGCCGCCTCGGTTTTAGCCAACACGTCGGCCGGCTGGACATCCATGTCGATTTTGAAAATGATTTCGTTACTGATGAATTTGCTCAGGGCAACGATGTCCTTTTCGAGATTGCCGCGCGCCTGTTCGATGGCGGCGGCATTTTCGCCGCCGGCGGTGGCTCGGTGCAGGGTTTCGCCGGTACGCAGCAGTTGCAGGTCGAGGTCGCTGAGCAGTTTGTCCAGCCGTCCCTTGTCACTGGCGTCGACCATCTGCACCTCGGCGACATGGCTGGCCTTCAGGCGGAGCTGGGTGATGATGGCGAGCAGTTGCGGTAGCTCTGAAACCAGGGTGTCGTTCAGGTAATAGGTGGCGACTTCGCCGTTCAGCGTCAGTCCAGCGCGGTCGGCAATATTGCGTGCCTGGGAATTCAGGTTCTGTTCCAGACGTTCGGTGAACTTGCGAATTTCCGGGGTCGTGGCACTCGCCAGCGTATCGCGGGCGCTGCTCCATTCCTGGGTGAGCTTGTCCCAGCTTTCCTGCAGCGCCCAGTCGTCGGGTGTGGCTTTGCGCCCGGCGACGATCAGTTCGTCTACCGCCAGCGCGGCCTTGTTGGCCTTTTCCTCCAGGCCGGGTAGCGAAGAACCCGCCGAGAGCAGCGTCATGGCCGTGACCTGGTCATGGAAAGCGGCTGCTATTTGCCGGATGGGAACGATGGCCCGGGCGCCGATGATGCCATCGCGGGTGTTCGCCAACTGGCTGCCGACCGACCACAGGAACTGGAACAGCAAGCCGGCGATCAGGGTGCCTGACGCGGCGCCGATGGCGACGAAGCGCGAGGCAAAACGCAGGCGGTTCATGACCTGAACCGCCGGTTCGAACAAAACGATCATTGGGCTGTTTCCTTCTGTGCTGCTTTGTTATTTTAGGAAACGGATTGTCTAAAACTCACCCCGGTGCCGGGAATTGGGGAAAATACGTAGTGGTGAATCAATTCATTGATGCGTAATTAAGGGGCGGGTTGGGTACCTGCGGGCCGCCAGGAATGGCTGTTGAAGCGGAACAGGGTTGGCGAGTCGCTGTCGATGCTGCCACTGGTCCAGCCCATGGTTGGATAGCCGAAGGTTTCCACCCGGACAAAGTTATTGATGACACGGCCCAGCTTGTCACGCATCGGCTGATCGACCCGGCTGATGTGCGTGTCGCCATGGACGACCAGAATCTGCCCCGGAAAGGCCTGGGTTTCTTCGCGCAGAGTGTCGAGAAATTCGCGATAGCCGCTGTGGGCAAAGCCCTGGGCATGATGCTTGAAGCCCGGGTTGGCCTGGAAGAGCAGGGCGATGCCGGCCAGCTTTGCCTGCCGGGCCAGCGCAAAACTATCTTTCAGCCAGGCCAGGACATAGGGATTGCGATCGCGGAATTCGCGACTCGCTTCGCCAGTCAGCCCGTAATTGTTGTTGCCGCCGGGCAGGTTCAGCGTCACGAACAGCACGGGTCCGATCCGGAAACGGCTGTGTTCCGGGTAAGGGCCGGGTTGTCGTTCCAGGGCGAGCTTTTTTTGGCCGAGCGACTGTAGCTTGCTGAAGAACAGGCTGCGCAGTTTGTCCAAGCGCTCCAGCGGATCGTAGGCGCCGTTCGACAGGCGCTCGCAGTCTGTCCATTCGTTATCGCCGGGAACGAAGATGAAGGGAACGCGGACTGCCTCGAAAAGGGCGCGGCGATCTTCAAAGACGGCATCGTCGCAGCGATCCTTGCCGTGCTTGAAATCGCCAACATGGATGATGAAGTCGACATTGCGCTCGGCCATCGCTGCCAGCATTTGCGGCAGCTCCCGCCGCTCGGCCTCCGAGTAGGGGACGTCGCCGATCAGCCCGAAGCGCCAGCTTTCGGCACTGGCCTGGCCGCCCCAGAGCAGCCACAGGGCGGCCAGCCAGGCTTTCACTTGAGCAGGCCTTTCAGGGCGTACAGCGCATCCAGCGCCTCGCGCGGCGTCAGGCTGTCCGGGTCGAGGGCGGCGAGCTGATCGAGCGCCGGGTGCGGTTCCGCTTCGGCCGGCTCGGGATCGCCCTGGGCGAAAAGATCCGGTTGCAGCGGGTCGACCGCAGCCCTTTGCTCGAATTCTCGCAGCTGCTTGCGGGCGGCGCGGACCACGGCATTCGGGATGCCGGCCAGGGCGGCGACCTGAATTCCGTAGCTCTGGTTGGCCGGGCCTTCCTCGACCGAATGCATGAAGACGATGCGGTCGTTGTGCTCGACGGCGTCGAGGTGCACGTTGGCCAGTTCGCTGTACTCGTGCGAGAGGCGGGTCAGTTCGAAATAGTGGGTGGCGAACAGCGTCAGGCAGCGGTTCTTCTCGACCAGGTGGCGCAGGATGGCGAAGGCGAGCGCCATGCCGTCGAAGGTCGAAGTGCCGCGACCGATTTCGTCCATCAGGACCAGGCTGTTGGCGGTGGCGTGGTGCAGGATGGCGGCGGCTTCGGTCATTTCGACCATGAAGGTCGAGCGGCCGGAGGCGAGGTCATCGGAGGCGCCGATGCGGGTGAAGATGCGGTCGAGCGGACCGAGAACGACGCGGTCGGCCGGCACGTAGCAGCCGATATGGGCGAGCAGGGCGATCAACGCCGTCTGCCGCATGTAGGTCGATTTACCGCCCATGTTGGGGCCGGTGATCAGCAGCAGGCGGCGGTTTTCGGCGAGCAGCACGTCGTTGGCGATAAAGGTGTCGGCGCTGTTGGCCATTTCGGCCTCGACCACGGGGTGGCGGCCGCCGGCTACGGTCAACCCGATTTCATCGGCAAATTCCGGCTTGCTCCAGTTGCGCTTCAGCGCCGTGTCGGCGAAGCCGGCCAGCAGGTCGAGCTGGGCGATGGCGCGGGCGATGGTCTGCAGCGTCGGGACGAGCGGTGCCAGTTCGTTGAGGATCGCTTCGTAAAGCAGCTTTTCACGGGCCAGCGAACGCTCCTGGGCGGACAGTGCCTTGTCCTCGAAGGCCTTCAGTTCCGGCGTGATGTAGCGCTCGGCATTCTTCAGTGTCTGGCGCCGGCGGTAATCGTCCGGCACCTTGTCGGTGTTGGCGTGGGTGACTTCGATGTAGAAGCCGTGCACCTTGTTGAATTCAACCTTGAGGCTGCTGATACCGGTACGTTCGCGTTCGCGCACTTCCATATCGACCAGGAAGGCACCGCAGTTGTCGTTCAGGGCGCGGAATTCATCGAGTTCGGCATCGTAGCCGGGGGCGATGATGCCGCCGTCGCGGACCTGGGCGCCGGGCTCGGCGGCAATGGCGCGGATCAGCAGCGCCAGCTCGCTGGCCGGGGTGTTGAGGTCGCCATGCAGGCTGTCGAGCAAGGGAGAGGCGGTTCCGGCAAAGGGCTGGCGCAGACCTTCAAGGCGGGCCAGCGAATCGCGCAGGCTGGCCAGGTCGCGCGGGCGGGCATTGCGCAGCGCGATACGGCCGGCAATACGCTCGATGTCGGCAATGCCTTTCAGTTCGCGCCGGACTTCGCCGGCCAGCCGGCCGTAATCCTCGAGCAATGCCTCGACCGCACCGTGGCGGGCGGCCGGAATGGTGCGCTCGCGCCACGGATGGTGCAGCGTGTGGCGCAGCAGGCGCGAGCCCATGCTGGTCACGCAGTTGTCGAGCAGCGAGAACAGGGTGGGCGAGGGTTGGCCGCGCAGGGTTTCAGTCAGTTCGAGATTGCGCCGGGTGGCGAGATCAAGGCCGAGGTAGGCGCCTTCGACTTCGACGGTCAACGCCCGCAAATGCGGCAAATTACCGGCCTGCGTCGTTTGTGCGTATTGCAGCAGGGCACCGGCCGCCGCCACGGCCGGGCGTAGCCCCTCGGCACCGAAGCCGGACAGCGAGGCGACCTTGAAATGTTCGCAGAGCAGGCGCTTGGCGGAATCGTGTTCGAAATACCAGTCCGGCTGCCGGGTGCGCGCGGCATCGACCGCGAAGTCGGGCTGCCAGCTTTCCGGATAGAGGATTTCGGCCGGCCGGATGCGCTCCAGCGCGCTGGCGATCTGGTCGGCCGGCGTTTCGGTCAGCACGAATTCGCCGCTGGCCAGATTGAGGCG
>Ga0316604_10000924_pt1 | contig 29977 bp, 25 predicted proteins | sample OWC_soil_day20_C_FD_207650 | JGI IMG/M metagenome (GOLD analysis project Ga0316604, IMG submission 207650) | Wetland soil microbial communities from Old Woman Creek delta, Ohio, United States - OWC_soil_day20_CT | ecosystem: Environmental > Terrestrial > Soil > Wetlands | place: USA: Ohio... | reverse complement strand
TACTTACATGGAGTTTGACTACCGTCCGCTTGCAAGGGAGGTTAAAAATACAGTTCTGGCCTTGCAGCATGTCATTGTAGCAGGCGACGGGGGGGAATTTATTGCTTTGACGGAGCTGTATGCAGATGCAATTGTCCACCCGCCGGAAGTGAGTCCCTCTGACGTCGCTTTTCTTCAATTGTCTGGCGGGAGCACAGGCTTATCTAAGTTAATTCCCCGAACCCATGACGACTATATCTACTGCTTGCGCGTCAACGGTGAAATTTGCCGGATGAACCAGGATAGCGTGTACCTTGCGGTTCTGCCTGTTGCGCATAACTATCCGCTTAGTTCGCCCGGCGTACTTGGCACGTTATACGCAGGAGGCAGAGTTGTTCTTGCCTCCGCGCCCAGTCCGGAGGAAGTCTTTCCCCTTATCGAGCAGGAACGGGTCACCATTACTTCGCTTGTGCCGCCGCTTGCCCTGATATGGCTTGAAGCCGCATCCTCCTGCCGTTACGACTTGTCCAGCCTTAAGGTGCTGCAAGTTGGCGGGGCCAAATTCAGTGAGGAGGCTGCGCGCCGAGTCAAACCGGCATTTGGCTGCACTTTACAGCAAAGCTTTGGAATGGCGGAAGGTCTGGTGAATTGTACAAGGTTGGATGATCCGGAAGTAACAATTGTGAGTACTCAAGGGAAACCCGTGTCACCATATGATGAAATCCGGGTAGTGGATGAGAACGATGCAGACGTGAAGCCGGGAGTAGTCGGACAATTATTGACAAGGGGACCTTGTACCATTCGCGGATATTATAAAGCTGAAGAGTATAATAAAAAGGCGTTCACTCCGGACGGCTTTTTCCGAACCGGTGATTTGGTAAGCGTGAACGAGTCGGGCTATGTCGTTGTGGAAGGCCGCGCGAAGGATCAAATCAATCGCGGCGGTGAAAAAATCGCGGCGGAAGAGGTTGAAAATCATCTTCTTGCTCACCCGGCCGTCCTTGACGCGGCAATTGTTTCCATGCCCGACGCGTTTCTTGGGGAGCGGTCATGCGCTTTTGTGATACCCCGTCACCAAATTCCCAGTGCCGGAGATCTTAAAAAATTCTTAAGGGAACGAGGCATTGCTGATTTTAAAATTCCTGACCGGATTGAGTTTATCGACAGCTTTCCTTATACCCCACTGGGTAAGGTAAGTAAGAAAGAATTGCGGAATATGATTGCCGAGAAAGTCAGGTCCCGCGCTGCCCAGAAGATATCGTACCCCTGACCGGCAGGCAAGGCAGCCTTATATAAGCAGAGGTTAAGGGGGCGGTCTGAACTTGTGTAACCAACTGGCGTAATGAATGCCCGAGGTGTTGAAGCTAAAAAGGTAAAGGAGTGATCTTGGTGTCCATTCAGTATTCAAATAACGAAGCGGCAGCGGAAGCCGACTCTCAGTACCTGACATTGCAACTTGTACGCCAACAAGTTGCAGAACTTCTTGACGAAGAGCTGTCAGATATTGATGACAATGAAAACTTAATTGATAAGGGTCTGGATTCGATCAGAATTATGAGCCTTGTTGAAAAATGGCGCAGCATAGGGGTTGATATTACTTTCATGAAGCTTGTTAAAAGGCCGACCATTTCTAATTGGTGGAGTCTGTTATCTTCTTCATAAATAGGAAGCTGTGCCAGGAATGTGATCATAAGGGAGGTAAGAAGAATGTCTAATTGTCAAGAAGCTCAATGGACTTTGTCCGGCGCGCAATCTGGTATTTGGTTTGCGCAACAGCTTGAACCGGAAAATCCGATTTACAATGCCGGTGAATACATAGAAATTAAGGGGTGGCTTGATCCGGTTTATTTTGAACTGGCACTGCGCCAGGCTGTACAGGAAGCAGAGGCTTTACATGTTCAATTTGGCGTAAATGAACTTGGACCATGGCAGGTTATCCAGTCTGTCTCCGCCTTTCCTTTGCATTTTATTGATGTCAGTACAGAGAAAAATCCGCAGCAAGCAGCTGAAAAATGGATGAATGACGATCTTTCACGACCTGTCGATCTCATCCATGAACCCCTTTTTTGTCAAGCTTTGTTTAAAGTTGAGCCTGACCGCTATTTTTGGTATCAGCGTATTCATCACATTGTGATGGATGGCTTCGGCTCTTCGCTTATTTCACAACGGGTGGCTGATATTTACACTGCACTTATCAATAACCGCAGCTACGAGGAGGATGCTTTCGCCCCGCTACATTTAGTTCTGGAAGAAGACTTGTCCTATCGCGCCTCAGCGAATTTTGTCCGCGACCGGCAATTTTGGCTGCAACAGTTTGCTGATCAACCGGATATTGTTAGTTTAACGGATAGAAAACCTGGGAGTTCTAAGCAGGTCCTTCGCCGGTCGGCGAATTTATCGCTGGCCGTCGGCTGCTCCCTGCAAGCGGCTGCCCGTAATTTTGGCGGCGGTTTGTCAGAGCTGATTATTGCGGCAACAGCGGCATACATACATCGGATGACAGGAACGCAAGATGTAATCCTTAGTTTACCGATGATGGGACGCTTAGGGTCTGTCTCGCTGAATATTCCTTGCATGATTGTGAATTTGCTGCCGCTTCGTTTACAGGTACGGCCAAATATGAGTTTTACAGAACTGGTGGGGCAGGTCGCAAAAGTAGTAGGTAACATGCAGCAGCATCAAAGATACCGGCATGAAGAATTACGCCGTGAGCTTAAGCTGGTCGGCGAAAATCAACGATTGGCTGGTCCGCAAATTAATATTATGCCGTTTGCGTATGGACTCGACTTTGCCGGAAATAAAGGAGTCATACATAAGTTAGCGACCGGCCCTGTTGATGACCTGGCCATTAACGTGTATGACAAGTCTGACGGGAACGGATTAAGAATTGACTTTGTTGCCAACTCTGAAATTTACAGCGGCAGCGATTTACGTATTCACCAGAAGCGGTTTCTCCAGTTTCTTGAAAAACTTGCCGTTGACGTGCAGGACCAGGCCATTGCCAAAAGTGAACTGCTTCTGCCCGAGGAGCGTGAGCAGTTAAAGGTTCATTGGAACGAAACAGCTCAATTCTTGCCGCCTGGTCGCTTGCCGACGCTGTTTGAGCAGCAAGTTGTCCGAACGCCTGAGAATATTGCAGTAGTGTTTGAGAATACCGCCTTGACCTACGAAGAGTTAAACCTGCGGGCGAATAAATTGGCGCATCTGCTGGTCGCCAGGGGGGTTGGTCCGGAGCAATTTGTAGCACTGGCCTTGCCAAGGTCCCTGGAAATGATCGTAGGCCTGTTGGCCGTGCTCAAGGCAGGCGCAGCGTATTTACCTGTAGATCCGGACTATCCAAATGACCGGATTATGTTTATACTCGGCGATGCCCGGCCTGCCTGCATACTCACCAGTTCCAAGGAAGCGTCCAAGCTGTCTGAGATGAATAATGGGACGCAGATTGTTCTTGATGCAATCGGCACAATAGAGGAATTAGAACAGTATCCGGCTACTAATCTAGTGGATGCTGACCGTGTTCAGCCTTTATCGCCTTCCAATCCGGCGTATGTAATTTATACTTCCGGTTCAACAGGTACGCCCAAAGGGGTAGTGATCCCGCATCAGAATGTGGTCAGGCTTTTTAGCGCAACTGAACCTTGGTTCTACTTCACTTCAGCGGATGTGTGGACCATGTTTCATTCTTATGCCTTTGACTTTTCAGTGTGGGAGATTTGGGGGCCGCTATTATCTGGAGGCCGTCTCGTTATTGTGCCTTATTCCGTCAGTCGGTCGCCGGTAGAGTTTTTGCAGCTGCTTGGGCGGGAAAAGGTAACCGTTCTTAATCAGACTCCGTCAGCCTTCTATCAATTAATGCAGGCAGACCGAGAAAATCCGGTCCTTGGACAAGGGCTTTCCTTACGCTTCGTAATTTTCGGCGGCGAAGCGCTTGAACTTAGCCGGCTGGAAGATTGGTACAGCCGTCACCCGGAAAATGCGCCAACGCTTGTCAACATGTACGGCATCACGGAAACTACCGTGCATGTCAGCTACCTTGAGCTTAACAGGGGCATTACTTCCAGAAGAGCCAACAGTCTTGTCGGCTGCGGCATACCGGACCTTAACGTGTATGTATTGGATGCCGGCTTGCAGCCGGTTCCCCCGGGAGTAGTTGGGGAACTTTACATTGCCGGGGCGGGGCTGGCACGCGGTTATTTAGGCCGCCCTGGTCTGACGGCCAGCCGTTTTGTGGCTAATCCGTTTGGTCCCTCAGGTACTCGGATGTACCGCACAGGTGATTTGGCCCGCTGGTATGAGGATGGTTCCCTGGATTATATGGGGCGGGCTGATCAGCAGATTAAGATTCGCGGTTTCCGTATTGAACTGGGTGAAATTGAGTCCGTGCTGGCCCTGCATTCCCATGTTGAGCAAGTTGCAGTGATAGTCCGTGAAGACCAACCGGGCGATAAACGTCTGGTTGCTTATGTCGTAACTTCAGATCAAAGCAGTTTTGATTCAGCTGATTTGCGGCGACATGCCGCAAAGTTTCTTCCGAATTATATGATCCCATCCGCCTTTGTTGAAATTGCGGCTTTGCCGTTGACGCCAAATGGCAAACTTGACTGGAAAGCGTTGCCGGAGCCTGATTCTGCGGTAGTTGCTGTCGGGCGTGGACCCAGAACGCCGCAAGAAGAGGTACTGCGTGATTTGTTTATGGAAGTTCTTGCTTTGCCGCGGGTAGGTGTTGATGATAGTTTCTTTGACCTGGGTGGACATTCTTTACTTGCAGTACAGCTGATGAGTAAAATACATGATTTGCTCGGAGTTCAAATGAGTATAGGCAATCTGTTTGAAGCGCCTACGGTGGCAGAGTTTGCCGAACGGCTTGAAATAGGCAGCAGTAAAAGCGCTTTAGATGTGTTGCTGCCGCTCAGGACCAAGGGAGAGCACCCGCCGCTGTTTTGTGTCCATCCGGCAGGAGGACTGAGCTGGTGCTACGCAGGATTGATGGCAAGCTTAGGTCCCGGTTATCCAATCTATGGTATACAAGCGCGCGGTATTTCCCGGCGTGAAAAATTGCCGCAGACACTGAATGAATTGGCTGCGGATTATATCAGGCAAATCCGCACCATTCAGCCAACCGGCCCGTATCATCTGCTAGGCTGGTCCCTCGGAGGAAACGTTGTTCAGGCAATGGCAACTCAGTTGCAAAACCAAGGCGAAGATATAAATTTGGTGGCCCTGCTCGATGCTTATCCAAGCACTATCTTGCCTTATAAAGCCCCTGATGAGGAAAAAGCGCTTATCGCCCTGCTTGTTTTGGGGGGATATGATCCCAAAAATCTGGGAGATAAACCGCTGAACCTTGCCAACGTCCTTGAAATACTCCGCCACGACGGCAGCGCATTGGCTAGTTTGGACGACGAGACCATTTTGAACCTTAAAACGGTGTTTGTAAATTCAGTCCGCATTTTGAGTGAATACCGGCCTGAACCATTTAACGGGAACATCTTGTTTTTTAGGTCGGCTTCAATGCCTGAGTGGTCCGAACCCATTTGTCCGGAGGCATGGCAGCCCTATATCCGGGGGCGAATTGACCAACATGATATTGATTGCCATCATAAGGATATGTGTCAGCCCAAACCGCTTGCTGATATCGGGCTTGTACTTGTCCAAAAATTGCAGGAAGTAAAAAAGATACATGGTGATCCATAAAAAGGGGGAAGGTGATAAGGTATGAATAATCCATTTGAAAACGAAAAGGGCGCCTACGCTGTGCTGATTAATGGCGAAGGCCAGTATTCCATCTGGCCTGCCTTTCTGGATGTACCATCCGGCTGGACCGTCATATATGGGGAGGAAAGCCGTCAGCTATGTTTAGATTACATCAACTCCCGCTGGACCGATATGCGGCCCAATAGTTTAAAGCCACAGGTACAGGAACAATGAGGGTACAACTTGACCCGAAAACAGTGGTTACTATTATATATATAACAGCCATGTTTATGACTGTAATGGACGGAACAATTGTCAATGTGGCTCTGCCTGCAATTACTCATGAATTTGACATTCCTCCTCAGGCTGCCAGTAGTGTCAATGTGGGATATTTAGTAAGTCTTGCTGTATTTCTTCCCATGGCAGGATGGATTGGGGACCGGTTTGGGACCAAACGGACCTTCTTAATTGCACTGGGTATATTTACCTGTGCATCAGCCTTATGCGGAGTTGCCGATAATCTTCAGATGCTGAATCTATTCCGGGTATTTCAAGGGGTTGGCGGCGGATTGCTGACTCCTGTAGGAATGGCAATGCTGTTTAGAACCTTCTCGCCAGAAGAACGGCTGAAAGTGTCCCGGTCTCTTATCTTTCCCATTGCCATTGCGCCTGTTCTTGGTCCGGTCGTTGGTGGCTTTCTGGTAGAACAGTTATCTTGGCGTTGGGTGTTTTACATGAATGTCCCTTTTGGAATTCTGGCATTGTTGTTTGGTTTGATGTTTCTTCTTGAACATAAAGAAGCTGCAGCGGGTCGTCTGGACCTGCCGGGGTTCTTACTGTCAGTTCCAGGCTTTTCACTGCTGATGTATGCGCTCATGCAAGGTTCATCCCAAGGGTGGCGTTCTCCGGTTATTTTGGGTACAGGTTTTTGTGGTTTTATCCTTGTTTGTTTTCTGGTTTTAGTTGAGTTGCGTGTAAAAACACCGATGCTCGATTTGCGTTTATTATCTGGTCGACTATTTCGGACGATGAGCATCATCTCATTATTTAACGCTGCAGGTTTAACAGGGATGCTCTTTATTTTTCCATTAATGTATCAGAATGCACTAAACGCTTCGGCTTTAGAAAGCGGGCTTATCACTTTTCCTGAAGCATTAGGAATGATGCTTGCATCCCGGGTAATGCCTTGGTCGTACAAGCGGTTAGGCGCGCGTCGAGTAATCGCGGCCGGATTACTGGGTGCTATAATGATCGTTGTACTGTTAAGTATGGCTGGACCGGAAACAAAACCCTGGTCTTTTAGAGTCTTATTTTTTTGCATCGGCTTTTTCTTAGGTCATACTGGGGTCACCGTACAGTTCCTTACTTTCAATGATATCACTTCTGCTTCTATGGGGAGGGCAACAACGTTGTTCAACGTTCAAAACCGAATCGGCGCCGCCTTGGGTGTAGTGTCACTGGCCGGCTTTCTGGGAGCATTCAGTACCAGTTCTGCCGGTGGAAGCGGAGTTGAACAGCCGCATTTAGAAGCTTACCGGGCTGCCCTGCTCGGTTCCGCCGCTTTTTTATCGGCGGCTCTGATTTTTGCGCTGCGTATCCGACAAGCAGATACTGCATCAATAGCGCCAAAGCAAGAGAGTAATGCATCCTTGTAAGGTTATTGATTGCAAGAAAAAGGGAGAGAGCAATATGAGTAACTTAAAACTATTTTGTTTTCCCTATGCGGGCGGTTCTGCAATAATGTATTCTAAATTTAAAAAGTATCTTCAAAAATCAATAGAAATAGATCCTGTGGAATTAGCAGGAAGAGGTAAGCGCTTTGAAGAGCCCTTTTACGAGAGTATGGAAGAAGCAGTAAATGATGTATATGAAATAATTGGCGATGAATTTGAAAAGAGCCACTATGCTTTATTGGGCTATAGCATGGGAAGTTGGCTTGCATATGGCTTATATAAGAAGATTGTACAAAATAAACGCCGGAGGCCGGAACACATATTTTTGGCAGCAAAAGAGCCTCCTTACGTGAAAGTTAGTGATAAGATCCTTCACGTATTGGACGACGAAAAGTTTATGAAAGAAATATTCAATCTAGGAGGGACACCTAAGAAATTGTTGGAAGATAAAAATTTCTTGGATTTGTTTATCCCGATTTTGAGGGCGGATTATAGGATTACTGAAATGTATATGGAAACTTCGCTTAAAGAAAAGTTAAATTGTCCGGTAACAGTATTTGCGGGCGAGAATGATGACATAAGTATAAATGATATAAAGCGTTGGGATGAAATTTCTAACAATGGCTTTTCTTTTTATACTTTGGAAGGGGGACATCTTTTTATACAAAACAATGTGGAAGCGATTTGTGACATAATTAATAGTACTTTATATTCCAGTTCATTAGCCTTGTAACGGAAAAACCATCATTAATTTATCCCATGATGCTCCCTATACCGGCAAGTAACAATGTTTTTCGGACTTTGAACCGAAAAATCTGATGCACAAACAAAACCCACCGAATCAAATATAATCAATTATTACACTATACGGCTATCGATAACGGGAGCGTTACTTCTCTCTTATCCGCTAGCGGGGCATTGGTCCTCAGTTATCTGGGTGACAATTTTGGACGAAATGTCACAGTTTTGTAGGGCCCTTTTCTCAATCTGTACCAACCTATTGGTTGATAATAAAAGGTGATAATGGAAATTGGAAGGAGAATGTTCTCGTGAAAAAGATTGCTTTGGAAGAAGCGTTTGCAGTAAAAGGTGTGGAAAAATTTACTCCCCAGTTGCTTAGTCTGCGGGAGTTTCGGCAAAACGAGGCTAAACTCATTGACTTGACAGACATGCGGATCCGCGCCATGGACGAGGGTGAGGTGGAGATCTCAGTGATTTCGGCGACCTCACCGTCCATTCAAGGTCTGGAGAATCACAAAATTGAGGTTGAGACCGCCCGGACCTGGAACGACTATGTGGCAGAAGCCATCCAGTCCCACAAGAACCGCCTGCGTGCCTTCGCCTGCCTGCCTATGCGGGAACCGGATGCAGCTGTCGAAGAGCTGACCCGGGCTGTCAAAGACCTGGGATTTCTGGGTGCGCTGGTCAACGGGTATGACAACGCTGGAAATCTGGCCCCCATCTACTACGATGCTCCGGAATATTTGGATTTCTGGAAAACCGCCGAAGCGCTGGACGTTCCCATTTACATCCATCCCCGGACAGTGCCGGATGATCGGGAAACAACTTATAAACCGTATCCCGAATTAAAGGGAGCGGCTTGGGGATTCCACGTGGAGACGGCGGAACATGTACTGCGGATGATCATCAGCGGCTTATTCGACAAGGTGCCGAACTTGAAAATTATCTTAGGACACGCGGGAGAATTTTTGCCCTTTTGGTGCTATCGTATTGATCACCGCATTCAAAGAGAGGGCTGGGACGGCGAAGTGGCCGCTAAGAACGGGAGACCGAGAAAGCTGCCGGTGACAGAATATGTAAAACGCAATATCTACGCCACAACCAGCGGATTTTTCTACACCCCGGCCTTGGAGCACATCCTGCGGGTAATGGGTCCTGAACACGTTATGTATTCCGTGGATTACCCCTATGAAGACATGATGGAGGCAAACGAATGGTTTAAGACTCTGGATTTCGCCCCGAGTGTGTTGCAGGCCATCGCCTACGATAACGCCAAGAGAATCCTCAAGCTCTAACCTGCGAGCGGAATGGGTACAAAAGAAAAAAGCCTACTTGCGGGTGAATTTGATATGCTCCTCCTTGCCATAGACAGTTAAAATAAAAAAACTGTCTATGGCAAGGAGGAGCATATTTTTATGGGTAAAAATTTTTCAGTTTCTTATGAGGAACGCATTGGTGCGATTGAAAAGTATTTGCGGCACGAAGATTCATTAAAGCTTAAATATTGTATTGAACAACAGAATAACTATGCTGAAACGGCCCCAATCTAAAAAAAATCAGTTCATACGATGAGCTGGAAGCGGCAGTCAGTGAATACATAGACTTAACTGTATGACTCCGGTAGAGTACAGAAAATATCTTTTAAATACAGCTACATAAAAAAATGATGCCAATCTTAACTTAATGATTGACATCATTTTTTTATTTTTTTACTGCCTACTTGACAGGGGGCACTGATCTCCGCTCCTGCTACTGTTTCCGAAGATTCTCATTGATCCACAGAGATACCAGATGGACAGCGCCGCGAAAACCTACAAAAGGCGGTTCATAAGGATTCAAACGCCATACTGTATCCGGATTCGCAATTTGAAGCTCCATATTACGCCCTGCCCATTTCAATGCCTCGCCGCTGGCCATGAGCAGTCCATTTCCTTGACTTTCAATTGCTTGCGTCCACTCTTCTTCTGTAAAATAAGGGATGTCCTCATCCGCCATAGAGGGGCTGTCACACCAGCACATGCCTTGAGGAAGGGAAAGCTCACCGCAGGCAAAGGAAAGGATGCCTTTTACCACGTCGGCATGTCCGCCGACGGATAAGCGTCCGTTCTCCGGTTGTTCCCTAAGATGCCTTAATGAGGGTAACGCGGGCGAAATCAGCCGCAGAGCTTCGTCCCGCTGCCCATTTACGTAGCCGCGGTCAGGTGTTATACCGGTGATTTGCGCTACCTGCTCAATCCATTCGCACGTTCCCTGTATGCCGTAAGGCCGCGCCAACAAATACGGCGTGCCGAACTGCTTTTGCAGTTGCTCCGCTGCCGGCACTCCCTCCCGCCGGAACACCAGATTGACATGCGCTCCGCCCATCTGCTCTATTTGCTCCACCGACGTAGCCGAGGTCATAACGCACAACGGCTTTATCCGGAAGGTCCCCTCCAGGATACGGGCAATCTCTCCTGCGTCCGCCTGAAAGCGGAACAAATCCGCGCAGGAACCGATCAGATTAAAAGTTGGCAACGGCGTCTTTGGAACATTTTGAGGAAGCGTTTTGACAAGATGCAAAAGTGTTTCCTGTACTCCACGGTACTGGCCGATATCAAAACCGCCATTACTAAAGGGAAGCAGGCGCATATCCGGGCAATCCGGCTGCAGCTCCCTGCAAAGTGCGGGAATATCTGTTCCAATGATCTCCGGTACGGCGGAGGGCAAGAGAAACAGGACACGCGGTTTGTCTCTGCGGGCGATATCCGCAACCGCGCGGCTCAGCCGCCCGGTATCGCCAAGGGCAATATCGGTTTCGTCGATATGGGTGGCATAGAGCTTACAGGCGTCCACAACTCCCGTCCGGTTCAAAAATACACGGCCGTAGAGCATATGCCCCATACAACCGAATTCCAATAAAGCGGCATTGCGGATGGAAGCCAGCGTCCACAACGTTCCCATGCGGCCGGAGGGAACCGGCCTGAACCTATGCAATCCCATGCCGCGCACCTCCTTCATCTAACACAGAAGGCTGATCCAGCGTGTGCAATATCTTCTTGAGCAGGCTGTTCGTCCTTTCATATCCGGACAGGCCATACAGGTCGGACAGGTAGGGAACGCAGGGAACCCGGACCTTTGCTCCAGTCAAATCCCCCAGACATAAATCAGGGGAAAAGCTTTCCAACAGCGGCGCGTCCGAACCGCTGTTGACCATATGGCAGACCAAAGGGTCATACCCAAGCGCGTTTAATGTTTCGGCCCAATTTTTATCGTCCGGCCAAAATTCCTCCAGATGCAGCAGCATCGGCTCCATGCCCATGGTAGCCAGATAGGCAGCCAGCGGAATTGTCCTGACAGGGCCAATATGAGCGCAAATATAACGGCAGCCATTCAGCCGTTTTCTCACCTGCTCCTGTAGGGACAGGACTTCCAGGTGTTCACGGTTAAATTCATTTCCCCATTGAATCCCCAGCTTCTTAGCAATCGCCGCATAGAGTATATCAATCTCTGCTGCATCATAGACATTGTGAAGGCGAAAAGCGGGAATGCCGAAGGACTGCTCCATGGCTGTCGCGGCTAGGTCCATAAACGGTGACAGCACCAGATTCAGCACCGCATCAGGGGCTTCTAAAAAATCCTCCAGCGAAGACCCCGGCGCAAGGCAGCGCAGGGAAAAGCCCTGCTGCTGCAGCGCGTTCAGAACAGGCGGCATAGGGATATGTTTTTCACCCGGTGAACGCCCCATCACGTTGATGACGTGCGGCCGCAACGCTCTTTGTTCCATCAGGGTGACAATTGCCTGCATCGTTTTCCATGAGCCGGAGGGGAAGCTGTTGCACTTGAAATGCCCCATCATTACAAAGATTAAGCGCGCCGACAGCTTAGGCTGCGCTTCTCGGACAATGCTCTCAATATCCTCACCAATCAGCTCAGGCACACAGGTGACAAGCAGCAGAACGGCTTTTGCCCCTGCCTGATCTATCTTTTGCAGCGCGTCCATCAACCCCTTGCGGCAGCCAAACACCACCTCGTTGCCGTCGAGTACATACATCCAGTGCAGTTCTCCCTGCCTGACCTGAGTATTTTGCAGGACAATACGGCTATAAGTGGCGCATTCCGGCATTCCGACCACCAGCGACGACAATCCTTTGATATTTCCGGCCAGTGCCAGTGCCGGATGCAAGGGGCAATGGCTGCCCGGAAAGGCGGAGGGCGTCAGGAATTTCACGCCCCCATTTGATTTAACGGCGGAGAGGCGCTTTAAATGGCTTACATCCGGCATGAACATCCACCTCCGTCCATGTCCTCAGCCAAAAGTCGCGCCAATTGTCGGTAATGCGCAGCCATTTCCCCGGCGGCTTTGGCTACCAATTCCTGCTCGTTATCAATATTCTTGGCGTTGAGGATCAAGCCCCGCAGCGTGGCGTAGCCGCGTTTCCCGAAGCTTTTAACAGCCTGGACAATATTGGAGGCGGCATAGAGCGACATCATTTCGCCGGAGGTTACGATGCACACCTCATCCGCATAGCCGTCCCGGATGGGCATGGCAAAGCTGCCGCAGACCACGTCGCCTAATACGTCGAAAAGAACTACATCAGGCTTGAATATTTCATAGGCGTTAAGTTCAGCCAGTTTTTCGAAGGCGGTGATGATACCCCTCCCGGCGCAGCCTATCCCTGGCACCGGGCCTCCCGATTCCACGCATAAAACGCCGCAGGCTCCCTTCACCACAAGGTCGGAAAGCTCCGCGTCCCCTTTTTCCCGCAGGGTGTCAAGCACCGTGGGGATGGGTACGCCTCCCGCCAGGTTGCGGGTGGAATCCGCTTTGGGATCACAGCCGATTTGCATTACAGTCAGTCCCATGGAGGCCATCGCCACCGATACGTTGGACACAGTGGTGGATTTTCCAATACCGCCCTTGCCGTAAATGGCTATTTTTTTCATTCCAACACCTGCTTTCATTTGTTTTCTTGCCCCTTAATCAGATCATAGGAAATGCAGGCGGGACGCCCGGTTCGGGGCTCTGCAACGACTTTTGCGTCGATATGGAAGGTTTCCCGGAGCACCTCGGCAGTCACGACCTCTGCCGGCGTGCCGTGGCGGATGATATTCCCGCTGCGGATGGCGATCATATAATCCGCGAAACGTGCCGCCAGGTTCAGGTCATGCAGCACCATGACAATCGTGCAGTTCTGCTCCCGGTTGAGCCGGTATAAAAGCTCCAGGACTTCCAGTTGATAGGATAGATCCAAATAGGTCGTCGGTTCATCCAACAAAATGAGATCGGTTTGCTGCGCCAGCGCCATGGCAATCCATACCCGCTGCTTTTGTCCGCCGGAGAGACTATCCACCGCCGTGGTTTCAAGTTCCGTAAGCTTCGTGACCTCCAGAGCCCAGGCGATGGTTCTCTTGTCCTCCGGCGTTAGCTTGCCAAAACCCCGCTGGTGGGGGAAGCGGCCATAGGCCACCAGCTCGCCCACGGTGAGCCCCGCCGGAGCCTGCGGCGACTGAGGCAGGATCGCCATCTTCCGCGCTATTTCTCTGGTGGAAAAGCGGCGGATATCCTCTCCGTTTAAGTACACCATGCCGTTTTTCGGCTTCAAAATACGCCCCAAAGCTTTGAGCACCGTGGATTTTCCGCAGCCGTTCGGTCCGATGATGGCGGTGATCTTTCCCCGGGGAATTTGGAACTCCAAATCATCGACGACGAGGTTGTCGTCATAGGAGACGGCTAGATTTTCAGTTACAATGCTATTCATATTCTATTCCTGCCTTTGTTTACTATTTGCTTCTGGTGAGCAGATACAAAAAGTACGGTGCGCCTATAATCGCAACCATAATGCCAGTGGGAAGTTCGGTTGGCTGGACGATCACCCGCGCAAGTGTATCTGAAGCGGACACCAGTAACGCTCCGGCCAAGGCGCAGGCGGGAAACAGAATCCTGTGGCGCGGTCCCACCAGCCGCCGCGCCAGATGGGGCGCGATTAGTCCCACAAAGCTGATGCTGCCGCTGACCGCCACACAGGAGGCCGCCAGCGCCACAGCGGCGGCAAGCAGGCGCCTGCGTTCCTTTTCCACTGAAGCACCTAATCCGCAGGCGATATCATCCCCCAGACTCAGCACGTCCAACACACGGGCCTTGGACAGCACATAGGGAATTAGCAGCAACAGCCATGGCAACAGCGCCAGGACAAACTTCCAGTTGGAGCCCCAGATGCTGCCTGCTTGCCATGCTGCCACAAAATCAAACTGCGTATCATCCAGCTTGACCACCAGCACCGTAGTCAGTGCGGAAATGCCTGCCTGCACCGCCACACCAGTTAAAATCAATCGAAGCGGAGCAAGACCGGTCTGCCGCTTGTAAGCCAAAGCATAAATCAGAAGCGCCGTGATCCCTGCGCCTATGAGTGCAAGAAACGGCAGGGCAAAAACCGATAGGATGGACTGTGCGCCGAAAAACAGCACAAATAAAATGACCGTCAGCCCCGCGCCGGCGTTGATCCCTAAAAGGCCGGGGTCCGCCAAAGCGTTGCGGGACACGCCCTGGATGATACAGCCGGACAACGCAAGCCCCGCGCCCACCAGAGTGGAAATCACAATGCGGGGCAGCCGGAAGCCGAACAGGATCAGGTTCTCTCTGTCACTGCCACCGCCGAACAGCGTGTGCAGCATATCCAAGGGCGAGAGCTTCGAATAGCCGGTGTTCATGCTGATGATGAACGACAATATGAGCAGTACCGAAAAAGCGAGTACAATATTGGTATTTCTGATCGCAATTTTTCTCTTATATGCTTGGTTTTTCTCCTGCTGTGCATTCATCACAGCGCCCTCCTTTCCTTGCCGGCCAGGTACAGAAAGAAGGGAACGCCAATCAGGGCGATAAGCGCACCGATTGGTGTTTCAAAGGGCGGGTTGAGCGTCCTTGCACCCAAATCCGCCAATACTACCAAAAGGCTTCCCGTCACTGCTGAAGAAGGAATAATGAAGCGATAATCCATGCCCACCAGGAACCGCGAAAGGTGCGGCACTATCAGCCCCACAAAACCCACCGCGCCGACCACCGTTACGGAAGCGCCGGCCAGCATCAGCACGACGGCGGCGCAAAGAAAATTGACAAGTATGGTATTCAGCCCCAATCCCTTTGCCACATCTTTTCCCAGGCTCATGATGGAAATGGAACGGGAAAGGGCGATTGCACCCAGGATCGCGCATGTAAGCCACGGGGTCATAATCCTGATTTGTTCCCAGTTGGAACCGGCCACGCCGCCCGCCGTCCAAAACATGATGTTTTGCGCCACATTAAAATACAAGGCGATGCCCTGGCTGAGCGCAGCCAGCAGCGCGCTGACCGCAGCGCCCGAGAGCACCAGTCTCATGGGTGTCGCCCCGCCGCGCCGCAGGGACGCGATGCCATACGTAAGCCCCGCGCCTATTGTCGCTCCCATAAAGGAAAACAGGATGAGCCGCATGTAGGACAGTCCGGGGAAAAATGCAAAGCAGATGGAGAGAGCAAAACTTGCCCCGGCGTTTAAACCCATCAATCCGGAATCCGCCATAGGATTGCGGGTCACACCTTGCATAACAGCCCCTGCCACCGCAAAGGCCGCGCCCACCAGTGCGCTGGCCAACACGCGGGGTAGGCGCAGATCCACCACGATCAGGTGCTGTGTATCTTTCGCGTTAAAGTGAAACAAGGCATTCCATACCGAGGACAGCGGGATTTCCGCCGCTCCCCTGGTAATGGAAAACGCCAGAAGCACCGCCAGAAGCCCTGTGCCGCCGGCAATGATCAGCCATGCCGCCCATGCGCGGCTTCCCTTTTTTATTTGATTTAATTGGACCGGCTTTGCCGGGGCATTTGATTGATCCATTGATTATGTATCTCCTCCATATCAAGTACTCACGTGCTGGAACATTGGCTTATTATTGCTGGAACAGTAAAAAGCCGGAGCGCAGGCTTTGGCTAAAAGTTGTGCCCGGCTTAAAGTAGGCAAGGGTGTCTTTACTTGGTCATGCTCTTGACGATGGTTTCAATTCCAAGCTTGATACTCAGGGGGCCATCTGCCCGGACCGCCGCGTCAAGGTGATAAACATGCCCGCTTTTTACGGCGGTTAACGACTGCCATACGGAAGAAGCCTGTGTTTCTTCAGATAGATAACTTTGTTCGTATCCATTCGCTTCCGACCCCAATGAACCGAATAGGAAGATATAATCCGGGTTCATCGCCGCTAAACCCTCCAAAGAAATCGCTTCCCCCTTCTCGGGATAACCGCCCGGAGGCGTCAGCCCAAGGCCATTTTCTTTGTTGAACCACACAGGACTTTCCTCAGAGCCTCTAATGACAAAGTTGCCTTTACTGCCGCTGCTCTCAAATAGTAACGCCACGGTTTTATCGCTATACCCGGAAAGCTTTCTCCTGGATTCAGCAATCAGCGCTTCGATATCCGAAATGTATGCCTCCGCCTTTTTTTCTTCACCGAGGCATTCGGAAAAATCCTTTAACTGTTTCTTCCAATCGGGGCTGTTGAACGTCACCACGGGGGCGATATGTGAAGCTCTCTCGTATAACTTCATATCCAGGTGCCCTGGCTCAGCTGTATATAGAATAAGGTCGGGCTTCAGTTCCACAAGTTTTTCAAGATTTGGCGCCTTGCTTTCTCCCAATTCCTCAATTTGTTCATTCGCGGCGTACGGCTGTAAGGTTCCAAAACCTTTTAATGACCGTTTGGCATAAGTAGACGCAATGGGTGGAGTCTCCAACGCAAACATACTTTCCATAAAACCAAAATCAAGGATCGCAACACTTTCGGGTTTTTTCTCCAGGATTATCTGTTTGCCTAAAGCATCTTTTATTGTTCGCGGCCAGGCCGATTTTTCTGCATTGGCTTTACCGATAGCTTCCGGTGTAGTTGTTACGCTATTGTCCGCAGGTGTCCCGGCGCATCCGGCCAGTACGCCCGCCAATAGGGATAGAGAGACAATCAGCCCTATAAGCTTTTTCATTGTAATTTCCTCCGTTTTGTTTAATCCGATGACTAACCCGCTCTAATACTAACTCAATATTGAAATACGGTTTCAACGCTTAACATAACAGTCAGTATATCAAAACGCAACGTATATTGGAATGGACATAATTACAATCTGCATGGATTTTTGCCGAATTGCATCTTGATGTTTTTCATTGTGCCGGTATATGTGGATACTTGTTTCAGAAGGAGATCAAAAAGCTTCTTCTGACATGAATGCTGCTATGCCCAACCTGGAGGCAGCAGGAGCGAAAATCAGTAGGGCAATATGGAATGCACGCGCAGGTCAAGCGGAAGCAGAAACTAATGTTAGAAAAATGATTGAAGACGGTAACAATATTCAATATACGCTGTTTAAAGATGGATTTACTCCATATTACTTTGATGTACATGCCATTGGTGGCATGTACATCAAAGTAACATTTTCTATGAAAATTTTACATTGTATATCATCAAGAAACCCGCGAATTTCGCGGGTTTCTTGATCTTGACTTTTATAATTAATGTAGGACACTGCGCGTAGTGGAGAACATAACGTTGCCTATACGTCACTATATAGTGTAAAATAAACGAATTACAGAGTTTGTTATAAGGGGAAATTGTTTATGATTCAAACTGCGAATCGTCAACTGACAATTCGATCATTAAAGGGGAAGCTTTTAGCTGCTTATGAATATTTAGTAGAACACAATGATCAAGAAAATGCGGTCAAAGTTAAGCAATTAGCGGGTAAATTAGCAAATGAGGAATTTGCTATTGCATTTTGTGGACATTTTTCTGCAGGAAAATCAACGATAATTAATCGCTTGGTGGGGGAAAATTTACTGCCGTCAAGCCCAATTCCAACCAGTGCCAATCTTGTAAAAGTCAAAGCGGGAGAAGAGTATGTAAAGGTATTTTTTAAAAACGAAAAACCTCGTTTATATCTCGCTCCCTATGATTATAAAATGGTAAAAAACTATTGCAAAGATGGGGATCAAATTCAGGCAATTGAGATTAGCCATTCTGATTCCCCGCTGCCAAGTCAAACCGTTATTATGGATACTCCCGGTATTGATTCTGCAGATGACGCGCATCGTATTGCCACTGAATCTGCCATTCACCTTGCTGATTTGATTTTTTATGTAATGGATTATAATCATGTTCAATCCGAATTGAATTTTATGTTTACAAAAGAGCTAACAGAAGCCGGCAAAGAGGTTTATCTTGTTATTAATCAAGTTGATAAGCATTCCAATCAGGAACTTTCCTTTTCGGAATTTAAAGCAAGTGTGGTTGAATCATTCTCATCATGGGGAGTAAAACCGGCTGCTATTTTTTATACCTCTTTAAAAAAAGATGACCATGAATATAATCAATTTCTAGAGTTGCAGGCTTTTTTGGCGGAGCGGTTACAGGAGAAAGATAGCTTACTCCTTCAATCTATTTTTCATTCTCTGCAAAAAATCATCAAAGACCATTTGGATGTAACAAAGAAAAAGAATGAACTGGAGCTAGAGCCGTTCAGGGATATCTTAAATGAATTATCTGCTACGGAGCAGGAAGAGTTAACAGATAACTACAACAGGCTGAGTGAAGAGAAAAACGCTTTAAGTGAGGGACCCGAAAAGGCAGAAAGCGAATTTGATTCCGAGGTCAATAAAATCATGGCAAATGCCTATTTGATGCCCTTTGAAACCAGGGCGCTTGCCCAAAGCTATCTTGAATCGTGTCAGAGCGAATTTAAGGTTGGATGGCTGTTTACAAAACAAAAAACGTTAGCTGAGAGACAGGAAAGACTGAATCTCTTTTACCAGGGTATACTCGAAAAAACAAAATCACAGGTAGAGTGGCATCTTCGTGATTTTCTGTTACGATTTTTAAAGAAGAAACGGGTCGACAATAAAGAACTGCTTGCTAGAATCCAGAGCTTTACTGTTCATTTTTCAAGTGAATTATTAGCTGCCGCTGTAAAAACGGGGGCACGTTTATCAGACACTTATGTTATAAATTACACCGATAATGTTGCAACCGAAATTAAAATTTTGGCTAAAAGCGTTTTAGTTGAGCTTAAGATCGAAATACTCAATGCTTTACATGATAAAAATACTGCCATCCAAGTACGATTAAGCCAAAAATCAGCAAGCTTGGAACGGTATATCACCGCACTTGAGCAGGTGAAAAAATATGAGTCAGCTGAGAATCTTGAGCGAAGGTCGCTCGAAACGCTGCTTATCGAGGCAAATGGCTTGGAGGATGACCGTTTTCAGTTGTTTGAGATAGAAGAAGAGGAATTTGAGGTAGTTTATGGGGAAACCGGGCAGGCTCCGCAGGTACAGAAAAAATCCAGTCTCCCGATGAACAAGCCGATCCCAAAAGAAAAAACTCCATTACCCGCTAACGCCTCAGACCGGATGAAACAGACAGCTGAAAAATTGAAGAAGACGGCACAGCTTGTTCAGGGGTTGCCGGGCTTTAAGAAGCTTGCAGGTGAACTGAAGGAAAAAGCGGAAAGATTAGATCATAAAGGTTTTACTGTTGCCTTATTCGGGGCATTTAGTGCCGGTAAATCTTCTTTTGCTAATGCGTTAATCGGAGAAAGAGTGTTACCTGTTTCACCAAATCCAATGACAGCAGCAATAAACAAAATTAAGCCGATCAATGAGTTATATTCTCATGGGACTGTTCTCATTAAGCTTAAAGAGGAACGTGCGATGCTCGAAGAGGTCAATCATGCCTTGAAACTATTTGATCTTCATGGGGAGAGCTTAGCCGATGCAAGGACAAAAGTAGAAAAGCTCAATGAGCATTTGGGACAGCAGGGGGCAGCCGAGAAGACAAATTATGCTTTTTTGCAGGCATTTACCCGGGGGTATGCTGCTTTTAGCGAACAGCTAGGTACAGTACTCAAAAAAACGATAACGGAATTTAGTGATTATGTTGCCATAGAAGAAAAATCCTGCTTTGTCGAATGGATTGATCTGTATTATGATTGTCCGTTAACCCGGAGTGGAATTACTCTAGTCGATACTCCGGGGGCGGATTCCATTAATGCCCGTCACACGGGAGTGGCCTTTGACTTTATCAAAAATTCAGATGCTATTTTGTTTGTAACCTACTATAATCATGCATTTTCAAAAGCGGATCGAGAGTTTTTAATTCAACTGGGGCGTGTAAAAGATTCCTTTCAATTAGATAAAATGTTTTTTATGATAAATGCCATTGATTTGGCCGATAACGAGGAAGAAAAGGAAACCGTTACTCTATATGTCCACGAGCAGCTAATAAAATATGGAGTCAGAAATCCTCACTTATATCCATTATCAAGCTTACAGGCACTGAAAGAAAAAGAGGAAAAGACAACCCTTCCCGTTTCAGGAATGTCGGCTTTTGAAGAGGCTTTTTATCATTTTATTACCAATGATTTGGCTAACTTGGCGGCTCGAGCATCCGAAAATGAACTGAACCGTGTTTTTCGTTTAGTAGCAAAGCTCATTGATAGTACCAGAGAAGATGCTGCAGTTAAAATGCAAAAGCGGGCAAATATGGAAGCCGAGAAAGCGGGTGTAAACGCAATTCTTGTGCAGCAGACGGCACAAGATTTAAAAAGCCGTCTGAATCAGGAAACAGAAGAACTAATTTATTATATCAAGCAGCGGGTATTTTTACGTTTTACTGATTTCTTTAAAGAAGCATTCAATCCTACTGTGTTACGCGATGATGGCCGTAATCTGAAAAAAGTTTTGCAGAATGCATTGGACGAATTACTCGAACAAATTGGATTTGACTTTGCACAGGAAATGAGAGCAACGACTGTAAGACTGGATCGCTTTGCTGAAAAAATAACAGCAGAGTATCAGATAGTGCTTGACGAAAGGATTCTTGAGATGAATCAGGATTTATCTTTTTCCCTTTTTGAATTTGAGAATAAAGCACAAATTGATTTTGAAGTAGCTTTCAAAGATATTCAGTATGGGTTGTTTTCGAAAGCAATGGCTTATTTTAAAAATCCAAAATCATTTTTTGAAAAAAATGAAAGTAAATTAATGAGTGATGAGATGTATCGTGTGCTGAGCTCTGCAGCAGATGAGTATTTGCAGAATGAACAAGAACGGATACAGGCTCTATATGGACATGTCATGGAAGATGAGTTTGAACAATTAATCTCGCACATGACGGAACAAGCTGATGACTTTTATTTAAGTTTGCTCTCAGCCTTAGATGGCGGAGTTCCAGCCGAACAGCTAATAGAGATCCAGCAAAGCTTGACAGAGCTTAGATAAAGGATGAAAACAGAATGAACGATTGGCTGTCAAGGCTCGGGAGGTAGACCCAATAGATTAGCCCAAGAAAAGTCGCCATATCTTATGCAGCATGCTTACAACCCCGTAGATTGGTTCCCATGGAGTGATGCAGCTTTCCAGAAGGCTAAAGAAGACAAACTTGCCGTACAGAATAATTTTCATCTGTCGAAGGGACGGGGTTGTCGACAATTCAACCAGTTTGAAGGTTAGTGTCAATAACCGCGTCCCCATGACATTCCTATAGATCTATCATTCAAAGATAAGAACGATGTTTAATTCGCTATATTACGCTCCATAAACTTTAATTGGGAGTTCTGATCGAAAATCCTAAACATTGAATCACCGTAAAAATCTGGAGTTTCTGTAAACAATGTAAGTCGCTTTAGTGTTTTTAGATCGGGGTGATTTACTATAGTCTGAATTAGCCATTTACCAATGCCTTTACCTCGATAATCACCTAGAACAAACACATCGGCAATATAACCAAAGGTGGTTATATCACTTACTACTCGAGCAAAACCAATTTGTTTCCGTGTGCCGTTGCTTTCCTGATATACACCAAAGCAATAAGCGGAATTATCCATTGCTTTCTCCATAAATTCCCGGCTTCTTCCTACCCCCCAGTAAGATTCCGTAGAAATGAAGTTGTGAATTACATTGAAGTCCAAAAGTGATCTGTCTGTTGAAATCATGAAATCAGCCATTTTCCACATAATAATTAACTCTCCTCTTGTATCTACTGCAGATATTTTTTTATCATTCCTAGTTTCAGTAAACGTTGGCATGCTGACTTTATTTTATAGTATTCATTAGCAAATGAAAATAGTGAATTGCATTATTTGGAGGGCTTTTAAACTTGTGTGACAATTAGACTTAAAGCTTCCTCCGGTTAAGAACGCTTGTCTTTCAGTGGCATGTTATAGAAGTGCATTGAAACGGCGCAAAGGTAGATAAATTATACGCAAGGCACTTGCTTTCTCAGTGGCATGTCATGGAGTAGAGTAAAAAGCCTTATAGGTCTTGGTGTTACTTGCTTTTCAAAACTTGTAAATAGTGTTTTAAGTGACCTTGGTGGCAAGTTCTCAAAGGTTACATTTTGGTTAAGATTAATAAGGGCGAGCCCTTACTATTGGTAACGACTAAAAATCCATAGAACCCTTGCTAGACCCTATGAACTGAACCAATAAAAACGGACATTGCCAAAATACCCCCATTCGTATGAAAATAAAACTACGAATGGGGGTATCCTTATGACAGAAAAGAGAAGGTACACACATATTGAATCATTAGGAAATGAATATCCAGTGGGCTTTTTATTACTGTCCTTTAAACTAGAAACAGTTCAAAGAGAATACAGGGGTAATTCATCAATCGTACTGGTAGCTTTGCCTTTTTTCAGCATTATCCGGAAAAGTTGTGAAAGGAAAATGGAAGATGAGGTTGCCGTTTTGGCCTACGTAGCTTAGATTCTTGATGAAAAATCTGACAGTAGAACCGGTGATGAGGGCAGAAATCAAGGTGCCTTCGCGAATACCGAGAACTTCACCGAAGTAAATCCAGGATAAGAAGCCTGCAATGAGGACGCTGCTTGTGTCAAAACAAGTCTTTGTATTACCAAAGTCAAAATGCCAACGGATGGCAATGGCATTGACAATACCTTCACCAGGCAGAACGACAACATTTCCGATGATCTCGAGGGCAACTCCTAGGGCGACGAGGCTGATCCCCACCAGCATTGTCACAAATCTACTGATATACATTTCCGGTGTCACTATACTAAGCAGGAACATCGTAAGATCGATGAAACAGGCAAAGATGCCAGTCATGGGAATCTGCAGCAGTTGAATGTACGAAAACTTTCGCTGCAAGATCAGAATTTGCCCAAACAGTAACATCATATTGACGAAAAAGGTAAAGCCGCCGAGGGAAATGGGATAACGAAAACTCAAAACATAAGGAATACTGGAAATCGGTGAGGTGCCAAGCATGCCTTTAACAGTGCAGGAAATACCAAGAGCCACAAATAAAAGACCATAAATAAATAAAAAATAACGCTTTGTTGTAGACATAAAAAACCTTCTATCTAATATATTTTTAATTATAACATATACAAGATCCTAAGTCTTAACTTATGACCCCGTTCTAGACAGAGCCTTGTCAAAACACCATTTTCTGATCTGTCAGATGGATAATCAGGCTATCTTGTATGGACCTTTCAAACATATGGGAGGTACTCCTTTTATATCTGCCCGGAGTTCTACCACTCAGTCCTTGTGATGGGGCCTGAAGTAATTGTAAACATGAATGAAGGCGGCAATTCGCTGCGGGCTTCATTTGATAATTGTCTAAGCTAGATTGTTCTTAATTATTACTCATTTAACAATAAAGACAGGAATTTGAGTGTTCTCATTGTTTTTCACAACCTTTCGTTTATGTTTGTTTTATAACGCAGCCTTATTTTCATAGTTCTTTTAGTGGTGCATCGAAAATGAGTAATAAATATAATTATAATGTTGATTACTTATAAATGGAAATATATAATTAACTATAATATCATTCCTATAAAGCTATTAAGGAGAAAATATTATGGACTTGCTTCAATTAAAATATTTTCAAGTTGTTGCGCGATTAGAAAATGTAACACGTGCAGCAGAAGAACTTCATATTGCACAACCCTCGCTTAGCAAAACAATTGCGCGCTTGGAGGACAGTGTAGGTGTTCCTTTATTCGAACGCCAAGGAAGACGAATACGGCTTAATCAGTTTGGTGAAATTTTTCTTCGAAGAGTAAAACGGAGCTTTAGCGAATTAGAGCAAGGACAACGTGAGCTAGCGGACTTGGCAGGACTTGAACGTGGAAGCGTCACGGTGGGCGCCACAACCTCACAGCTATTACCAAACCTTTTTAGGGAATATTTAACACATTATCCACACGTTAAATTTCGGCTTCTTCAAGTGAGAGGGCGACTAGAAATACCGGAACGACTCATAAATGGCGAAATTGACCTCTGTATTTCTTCCTTACCCATTGAACAGCCTATTGGGCAGGCAGAAATTCATCGTGAGCCTTTGATAACGGAGGAAATTTTTTTAGCCGTACCAGCAAATCACCGTCTGGCTGGTCGTAATAGCATACAACTCAGTGAAATAGCTAATGACCCATTTATTAGCCTGACAACAGAAGACGGAATTCGAACGATTACTAACGATTTCTGTCAACAAGCGGGGTTCACTCCCAATATTGTTTTTGAAAGCAGTACCCCTGAAGTAATACGTAGTCTTGTAAAAGCCGGACTTGGGGTTGCCTTTCTTCCTGCGTATTGGTGGGGGGGAGACAGTATGGAATTACCAGTACAATTGCATATTGAAAGTCCTACTTGTCAGCGAACAATTTGGTTGTCATGGGTTAAAGAGCGGTACATGTCATCTGCAACTCGCAATTTTAGAGAATTTATGATTAATCATTTTTCCAAGGTTAACGTTAATAAACAATCAACTTAGCTATTAGGGAGGGAGCAATTTTTGAAATATAAAATAAGTGAGGTTTCAAAGATACTTAATATTCCTATTGATACAATTCGTTATTTAGAAAAAAAGGATATTGTGAATCCTGTTAAAGATAGTCAAAATAATTATAGGTTCTACGATGCATGGGACATTAATTTTTTAAATGAATATAAAAGATTAAGAAGCTTTGACTTTTCCACCTCTGAAGTTAGAGAGATAATGCATCATGATAATCTTAAAAACTTTATAGATCGAATTGATGAAAGGCAATGCTACTTTGAAGAAAGATTGAAATATTATACGATGTTGATACAAAAGAACAAAGAATATAGACTCTCTTTAAAAAATATAAAAAGTAATTTATGGAAATGCACTTTTATGCAATGTCCAGAAATTTATTATTTTATTCATAGATTTAATTATCAATATGTTACAATGAACAATTTTGATGGGCTTTTCGAAAGTTGGCTTAATTATTTTCCATTTGTAGAGCCGATAGTTGAAATACAATTAGAAGCAATTAAAAGTAGAGAAGAAAATAATGATTACTCATGGGGGTTTTCTATAAAGAAAGAATATGTGGATGCATTCAATATTCAGTTGAATAATAAAGTAAAGCATATTGAAACTACCAAAAGTGTTTATACAGTAATCTGTGCTGGCGATAAAGGAAGTTTTTCATTAGCACTCTTGGATAAGGTCCTTGAGTTTATTGAGGAAAATAACTATACACTCATTGGAAATGTTGTAGGTAACCTCTTAACGCGTGTACATGAACCGAATGGGTACTGTAGATATATAGAAGTGTGGCTTCCTGTAGAGAAAAAATGAATTTTTTTCACAAACATATTGACCCTGTAGTATATAAAGGGTTTATGCTTTGAAGTAATGATATCAAAGTAGGAGGGTTACTATGTTTGCAAAATTGTTTTCTCCGCTAAAAATCAATAATTGCAGAATTCCAAACAGACTTGCGGTTACAGCTATGGTAACAAACTATTGCAATGAAGATGGAACGGCTTCTAACAGGTATATTGCTTATCACGAAGCAAAAGCCAAAGGTGGCTGGGGGCTAATCATTACTGAAGATTATGCAGTCAATCAGCATGCCATGGGGTATAAAAATATTGCTGGCCTTTGGGATGATAAACAAATTGAGAGCCATAAACAGTTGACAGAAACAATTCACCAATATGATAGTAAAGTGTTTTGTCAAATTTATCATGCAGGAAGACAAAGTAGTCAATTGGTTAATGGTGGTGTACAACCGGTTGCTCCTTCAGCTATTCCCTGTCCCTGGCTTAGAGAAATTCCACACGAATTGACCATATCCGAAATTGAGCAAATTGTTCGAGAATTTGGAGCTTGCGCATTAAGAGCCCAAAAGGCTGGTTTCGATGGCATAGAAATTCATGCTGGGCATGGGTATTTAATTGCAGAATTCATGTCCACGTATGCGAATAAACGAACAGACAAATACGGTGGATGTCTGGACAATCGCCTCCGTTTTGTAAAAGAAATATACGAGAGTGTCCGTAGTAATGTAGGCGATGATTTTCCTGTTATCATTCGCTTTTCTGCTGATGAAGCCGTTCAAGGTGGCAGAGATATATCTGAAACCAGAGTAATTGCCAAATTATTTGAAGAATGGGGTATTGACGCGCTTCATGTTTCCACAGGTGTCTATGGCGACCATAATAAAGGCATCGTCTCACCTATGTATGTTCCGCACGCATGGACGGTTGACTTAGCAGCCGAAGTTAAAAGAAATGTAAACATTCCCGTAATTACTGTAAACAGAATTAATGATCCCAGGATGGCGGAAAGCATTCTTGAAATGGGTAAGGCGGATTTCATAGGAATGGGCAGGGGCTCTTTGGCTGATCCGGAATTGCCGAATAAAGCCAAGGCAGGAGATCTAACATCTATTCGCTATTGCATTGGCTGTTTGCAAGGGTGTACGGGAGCTCTTTATTTGGGAGACGCTATTAATTGTTTGGTTAATCCAACCTTAGGAAAAGAGGGCGAAATTGATTATAATCCTGTTGCAGTACCTAAAACTGTTTTCATTGCTGGTGCTGGCCCCAGCGGTTTAGAGGCAGCAAGAGCAGCTGCTACGAAAGGACATCAGGTTACGATATTTGAAAAGAGCCTTTATTTGGGGGGGCAGTTCCGTTCGGCGGCTTATCCTCCAGCTAAAGGAGAATTGGCCACTTATACATCCTGGATGGCAAATGAGTTAGAGAAATTGAATGTAAAAATTAAGTTAAATGCCGAGTTAACAAACGATGTGGTGAAAGCGGAGAAACCAGATGTGGTAATTGTTGCAACAGGGGGAACAGCAATTATCCCGCCGATTAAAGGTATTAACAAACCGCATGTACTTCTTGCGGAAGATGTTTTGGTTGGTAAAGTTTCTACAGGAGATAGAATTGTTATTGCCGGTGGTGGTGAAGTAGGTGGAGAAACGGCTGCACACTTGGCAATGCAGTTGAAAAATGTCTCTGTTGTAGAAATGCGACCTGACATTCTGTGTGAACTTGATGGAGTTAACAAGTTCAATTTGAAAAAAATATTAAATGAATACGAGGTTAAGCGGTTAACAGAAACAAAGGTTGTTGAAATTCTGGATGATGGTGTAGTCGTTGAAGGCATTCAGGGGAAATTTACGATTCCGGCAGATACTGTGATACTGGCATTAGGGTATAAGCCCAATAATACACTGGCTGTAGAGTTAAAATCCGAATCCACTAATGTTATTTCCGTAGCTGGAGCATTAAAGACGAGCAATGCTCTTGTTGCAACAAGAGAAGGGTTTAATGCTGGAATCAGTATCGGTTAAAAGATATTAGGGGGGGTTGCTGGCGAATCCCCCCTTTTTGCGTAGCAGTAGAATTTATAGTTGCCTGTAGTAATCGCTTTATGCCTTGAGCTTATGAAAGGAATGGTTTGACAATGAAAATGTCAATTTCACGAAATCAGGTTATTAGTTTGATGGTCTACGTCCTGATGTCGGTTTTGCTTTTGTGTCAGCCAACACTATTGGCCAAAGAACAGGACGGACTAGTTAAAGTAACCGATAATGTCTATACTATGACATCGCCAAACAGTTTCTGGTCTAATTCCGGCGTTATCATCGGCAACGACGGCATTGTAGTTATTGACTCCCGGATATCAGCAAAAGAGGCTCGGCGGTTGATTAAAGATATTCGCGCTATTTCCGACAAGCCAATAAAGTATGTTATCAATACGCACTGCCACCTCGACCATGCTTTCGGCAACTTTGAGTTTGCCAAACTGGGAGCTACCATCATCTCCTCGACTATTGAAAAAGAAAATATGCAAAAAGTACCCATGGAATCCGCATATAAGTTTTTTGGTGTGCCTGAAGAGGAAACGATAGGAACAACCCTTGCTTATCCGAATCTAACCTTTAGTAACAAAATGGAAATAGATATGGGTAATCAGAAACTGGAGCTAATATATCCGGGACCATCCCATACCACTGGCAGCATTCTTATCTATTTGCCGGACCCCAAAATCCTCTTTATCGGGGATACTTTCCTTAATGGATCTATCCCGTTCATGGGTGATGGCAATATCCCGGGTTGGATTAATACGCTAGAGTTCATAAAAGGAATGGATGTCGAAAAAGTCGTTCCTGGGCACGGAGCGCTGTCAAGCAAACAAGATGTCTCAGATCTGAAAGACTATATGATATTATTTGATCAAAAAGCCCGAGAGCTTTGTGCAAGTTCGAGCGATTTAGAATATATCGTTGCTGAAATGAAAAAAGTTTTGCCCTACAAAAAAGGCGAAGACTTCATACGTACCAACATTAAATTACAATACCTGAAAAAAGATTGACCTCTGTTGCACATCAACTATAAGGGGTCTCGCCAACATTGTGCGTTTATCTATACCTTTAATAAAATAAGTCAGTAATATCAATGAGTATGCTATGTTGATATATAAAAAACGCTATACTCATTTACCCCTGGTATATTATACCTGTAACCACGCCCTCCATGGATTTCAACCCCATCAAATCCACACTTCTTTGCCCATAGGGCGCAATCACCGAATTGCTCTTTCATTTTTCTATTTCTAAGATAGGCAATTCTATAGGGATATCTGGACCTGGTTGGACAAGGAATCGTGTATGGGACACAGGGACTTTCTGAAAGAAAGAAAGGATATGCTACAGAGATTCTCAAGTTAGCGTTGAAGTATTGCAAACAACTGGGCTTAGAAAAAGTCATGCTTGTTTGCTATAAAGACAATGAGGCTTCAAGAAAAACTATTATAAATTGTGGAGGTATATTGGAGAAAGATTTTATATATACAGATGGGGAAATTGTACAAAAATTCTGGGTTTCCCCATAAAAGTGGAGTTGTTTTTAACTTTATGAAGCAAGATAAGCTGCAGAAGTATTAGCGTAATGCTGATACTTTTTTTGTACATACTAAATGTGGAAGATACCATGTAATAGAATTAATTTGATGAAGCATTTGAAAAGGCGAAGCGAGAAGATAAGCCAGTGTTCTTCAGCAGTGGATATAGTTGTTACCATTGGTGCCATGTCCATAAAAGTAACATTAAGATCAGTCGGGAGAATCGTGTATTGATATGCTCCTCCTTGTAGTAAACAGTTTTTTAATTTTAACTGTCTACCACAGGGAGAGCATATCATTGTGGGGTTGAGGTTTGTTTTTTTGCGTTCCTGTGACTTGTGGTTGTTTTATCTGCTCTGTAAAATCGGGAGACTGGGGGCTGTCATGTTTACAGGCGCTAAAATGAATCGAGAAAATAGTGATATTAAAAAAGGGAAGCGTAACCAGCCGGAAAGCCATTATTGGGAGAATATAGGCGCAGAACTTATGATTCAGGTCAGTCGGATAAATATTTAATACTATTTTCAGGCATAATAGGCCTGGGAGGGGATATCTTGTCTGATAGAATTCTTGAAATTTTAAGCAGCCTTGGATTGGCCGGGGTGTTTGCAGGAGTATTTTTGGAAGCAATAGGACTGCCATTTCCGGGTAGCGTGTTAGTTGCTTTGGCAGGGTTTTTGTCAAAGCAAGGAGATTTTA
>Ga0316604_10000923_pt1 | contig 30054 bp, 25 predicted proteins | sample OWC_soil_day20_C_FD_207650 | JGI IMG/M metagenome (GOLD analysis project Ga0316604, IMG submission 207650) | Wetland soil microbial communities from Old Woman Creek delta, Ohio, United States - OWC_soil_day20_CT | ecosystem: Environmental > Terrestrial > Soil > Wetlands | place: USA: Ohio... | reverse complement strand
TGACCAACGTGTGCGAAACGCTTCCAAGAAGAAGACTCGCAAGCTTTCCTCTGCCACGCCGCCCTACGACGAGAAGGTCAGCCTTCGTACGCCGTGCAGTTTCGATGATGGTTTCGGCTGGGTCGCCCCACCCAAGTTGCACTTCAACGGACGGTGCACCTTTCGCAATTGCGCGAGTCTTTGCGCGATGCAGTATCTGATTGTGAACGCACTCATACGCTTCTCCCACTCCCCCTTCGGCGTGAGCAAGCAGGCTAATGTCCTTAGTGGCCAACTCATGGCCTACAGTCATTACTAGCAACTTGGCATTTGTGACCTTCGCCAGCGTTGCTGCTACGTCAATCGCTCGATTGGAGTTTTCGGATCCGTCTACAGCGACAAGTAACTGCTTCATGAACTCATCTCCCTACGAACTTTTGGGCGACCCAAGATGCGCTTATTCGTGAATTGATTTGCTAGGAAGCCAACTGCTCAAAGTTGCAACTCCACGAAATCCATCTTCGACTCGCTTCACTATGGCACCGACACAGCTCGATGTCAAATTAGAATTTGAAATTCAAATTCATTTGTTACCAACAGGCAAATAGGGCTATTCTTTCGCCTATGAAACGTGTAACGCAGAGTCGTAAAACATCAGGTCGCCGGGAAGATGGCGCTTCTACCAGATTACAAATTCTGGAAGCGGCTGGTGAAGTGTTTGCCGAAAAAGGGGTTGGTCATACAACTGGCAAGGAAATTGCCGAACGTGCAGGCACCAACTCGGCAGCGGTGAACTACTATTTCGGCGGAATCGATGGGCTCTATTCCGAGGTCTTAGTGGAGGCCCATCATCGCCTGATGGATTTTGAATTCCTGAAGAAGGTTGCCGAGGCACCAGGATCACCCTCTGAAAAACTGAACGTATTCTTGGAAGGAATGATTCGCGCAATATTGGGTCCAGGTTCGTCCAGTTGGGTGCTTCGTGTTTTGGGCAGGGAAATGGTTAATCCTTCTGATGCTTTACAAACGCTATTGGAGCGCGAAGTTCTTCCCAAGAAAGCGATCACCCTTGGCTTCGTCAGCGAGATTCTGGGATTGCCCGCGGATCACCCAGCCGTTGCACGATGTGGTTTGAGCATTATTGGGCCAATTGCGCTCCTTTTGATTGGCAGTCCAAGGATGCTTCAAGATGCTGCCCCACAAGCCGCAGTTTTCAACCAAGTCGATGCTGTCGTAAATCACTTCCAGCGTTTTATCATGGGCGGCCTGTCCGCAATCGTAGCCGACCTTGAGGCCGTCAAGGCCAATAGCGGACACTGAGCAGGCACTTCTCTGACTGCCTGCTCTGGTTTGCTGAATAGGTCATTCACTGAATAGTAATCGTCGGACTAACCGACATCCCTACGCGCAATTTGGAAGTTGCCGTCTGATTGGGGTTGATACTTATCCGTACCGGCAAACGTTGAACAATTTTGGTGAAATTGCCCGTGGCATTGTGTGGCGCGATGGGGGAGTAGCTTACCCCGCTGGCAGGACTCAGGCTTTCAACCTTCCCTTGCAGAGTTTCGCCGGGCAAGGCGTCAACCTTTACTTCCACAGCCTGTCCCGCCTGAACGTGTGCCAACTGGGTTTCTCTGAAACTGGCTGTTATATAGACGGCATCAAGTGGAACGACGGCCAATAGAGGCTTCCCCGCATTAACAAAGCCGCCAATACGGACGGATTTTTGCCCAATCGTGCCATCGACCGGTGCAGTGATCCGTGTATAGGATAGCTTTAGCTCTGCGGCTTCCTGGCCAGCCTTGGCTTGAGCAAGTGCAGCTTTTGCTTTCTCAAGATCAGCCTTCAAAATATCTACCTGCTGACGTGTAGCCAGCAGGGCTGCACGATTCTTTTCCAAACCGGCTTGCTGGGTACTTAACTGCGCATCAGCTTGTTGCAACGCTTGCACTGTGCCCGCGCCATCGGAAGCCAGATTGCGATAACGCTTCTGGTTTTCCATGGCCAGTTTCAGGTTCGCTTCGTCTGCTGCAACAGTCGCTTGCGCTTGATGAATCGTCGAATCCTGCCGGACTAACTGGGCCTGCAAACTGACTATATTGGCTTCGGCACTGGCCACTTGAGCCTTGGCCGCCTCTAAGGCCACCACGAAGTCACGATCATCAATTGTGACCAGCAAGTCGCCCACTTTGACTACCTGATTGTCTTCAATCAGAACACGGCTTACGTTGCCAGATACCTGCGCTGCAACGGTCGTGAAATCTGCCTCGACATAGGCATCATCCGTTGTTTGAATCGAGGCGCTGGATTCGTGGCGGTTGAGGTAGTAAGTGCCACCAACCAGCACGGAGAGGAGTGCCACGGCAACAGTGATCTTTGCTTTTTTTGGTAGGGACATGGTGATTTATCCGTGAGAGGAAGGGGATGGGGATGGTTGAGGCGCCGCAGCATTGAGGTCAGGGGCGGGGATGTAAGTCAGGTAGAGCACCAGCGGAACCAGCACGAGCGCCAGAGCACCTAGCACTCGATATGCATCGGCGACAGAAAGCACTAATGATTGCTGGGCGATGATCGCCATGAGCTGTGACGGATCAGCAGACTCGGGAAGCGAGTTACCGACTAGCCCCGCATGATCGAGGAGAATTTCCGAATGAAATCGGCCCCGCACTGCGAGCACCTGTCCGAGTACCGCTCCACCGATGAGCGAACCGAATACACGCAGGGTGTTGATCGTCCCTGAAAAATAGGGACCTTCAGTCGGGTGAACCACGCTGGTCATCAGGAACAACTGCGAAACGATGGCCATCGGCTGGCCAAGCGCCTGCAAAAGTTGTGTAACGATAAACTGCTCTCGATTCCATTCCGTCGTGAGCTGAGCACCTGATAAACATGCCAAGGCAATCAGCGTGAGTCCCAGTGCAAAGACATGGCGTGCATCCACCCACTTTTGATACAGGACCAGCGCCACAAAGGACCCCAGCACCAGTTGCGGCAGGGCAATCAACAATCCAATGGGAGCCGTCTGCATTGGGCGGTAGCTTTGAATGGCTGCCAGGTAGTTCGACGGTAGTTGTGATCCCGAGGAAAGTGTCACCAACAAGGCAACGAAAATGCTCGAGCCGAGCCAAAGGTTTCGTCGCTCAAGTAGTTGCAGTTTGAGGAATGGAGCGTGATGGAACCACTCGGTGAGCAGATAAATCGCCAGAAACGTCAGGCCCGATACCAAAGAAACCGTGATCAACGGCGAGTTAAACCAGTCCAGACGCACTCCTTGGTCGAGTGCAATGGCGATCAGCGCAAGGGCGATGGCCCCCAGAAACATTCCAAGCCAGTTGGCCTCCTTGAAACGCACCGTGATGATTTTTTCGTGCGGCAATCCCCAGCCCGTCAGGGATGCAGCGACAAAACTGATCGGGATAATCTGCCAGTAGATCCAGCGCCACTGGGTCAAGCCATCGGTCCATTGCCCGGCGAGCCAAATGGCGACGTTTGGGGCAAAAGTGGCGGTCATTGCATATAGCGCCAGACCATGTAACCGAACGCTTGGTGGAAGGAACTTCAGTGCCGCCATCATCAGGATCGGAATCAATGCACCGCTGCTCATCCCTTGCAGGAAGCGCAAAAATATCAGGAGGTTCAGGTTGTGCACGAAAGGCAGAATGGCGGCGATCACCGCACAAATCGTTACCATCAGGCGATGAAAGCGTCTGACCGATAGCGTGATGGCGAACCAGGTGGCGAAGGGCGTGGCGACCAGTTCACCGACGGTATAGGCCGTAGTGATCCAGGAAGCATCGTCAAGACCAAACCCTAGAGCGCCGCGAATATCCGCCAATCCGAGAGCGCCAACGCGATTATTCAGCCCTGCCATCATGGCAGCGATGAATATGCCGCTGAGTCCGGCAATCGCTTTCAAGGAAAGCTGGGGAGGTTGGTGTGCTCCTGGCGCGTTGTGCGGATGTGCCTTCGAGTGGCTCATTGGGTAGCCTCTTTCCCGGTCTTGTTCGATGACAACGCGACCGATAAGCCTTGGGTAACTTCAGGGGCGGAGACCGACTTTACGTTATTGACGTTTATGCCCTCTGCGCTCCAGCCACCGCCCAACGCTTTGTACAGATTGACCAAGGTGAGGGTGGCATTTGTTGCGCTGGTATTCAGATTTGTCTGGCTGACCAGTAGATTGCGCTGCGCTGTCAGCACGCTGAGGTAATCGGATGCACCTTCTCGGTAACCACGCTCAGCGATCTGGAGAGCCTGCTGATTCTGCTCAAAAGACACCAACAGCTCGGCGTGCTGGCTCTGATGAGCGGCCCACGCGTCGAGGGCATTGTCTACTTCATGCCAGGCCTGAAGTACCGTTTGCCGATAAGCCAGCGCCGCGGTCTTTTGCTTCGCCTCGTTCAAGGCGAGCCGCTGTACTAATTGCCCCCCCTGGAAGATGGGAAGGTAAATCGTCGGGCCTACGGAAAAAAAACGTGAGTCCCAGCTACTCAGGTCGTTACGCTCAAAGGCCTCGACGCCAATCCTGCCCTTGAGTCCAATGCGGGGATAAAAGTCGGCCTTTGCCACGCCAATGCTAGCTGTCGCCGCATGAAGCTGTGCTTCGGCACGCAGAATATCCGGCCTGCGCCGAGCGAGGTCAGATGAAACGCCAACCGGGACTGCTTCGGGGAGTGACGGCAACGGGATTGCCCGGCGCAATTGCTCATCCAGGGCGCGGGGTTCTGCCCCGACTAACAATGCCAGCGCATTCATCAGTTGGTTGCGGCGCTGGGTAAGCTCTGGAACCGTGGCATTGATCGTCGCCAATTGGGCACGAGCAGAAGCGGTCTCAAAACGTGTCGCAACGCCGTTTCGTTCCCGACTTTCTGCCAGGCGGAGTGCATGTTCGGCGATTACTTTGTTTTGGTCGGCGATTTCGAGCTGAGCCTGGGTGCCACGCAACTGGAGATAGGTTCTAGCTACTTCGGCTGACAGACTGACCTTGGCCGCTTCGCGTTCGAAGATTGTCGCTTCCAGGGCGGCTGCCGCGCCTTCTTTGGCGCGCCGTGCTCGGCCCCACAGATCAAGTTCCCAACTCGCATCAAAACCAAGCTGATAGAAGTTTGAAGGCGTGCTCGGCGCACCGAGTGCTGCAAATTTCCCGTGTTCGCTGAGTGCCTCTCTGGCATAGCTTGCACCCAACCCGAGACTAGGAAGTAGTTCCGAAGAGGTAATGCCTAGTTGGGCACGACTTTGTTCGACTCGGCTGGATACGATTTGGAGGTCAAGATTGGCAGCAAAAGCCTTCTCTTCAAGTGCTGCCAAGATACTGTCGTTGAACAACGCCCACCATGTGGCAGGCACGGTGTTAGACGAGGTCGAATAACTACTTGTGTAATCAGATCTTGGTTGTAATTTAACTGCGTCAAGTACCTTATCCGGCCGCAGGAAATCGGGACCAACCGAGCACCCCGTCAGCGTTGCGATGCATGCCACCGTGCCTAGTGTCCCTCTTAGGGTGTTTTTCGAGAGGAACATCTCCGATTTGGATTTCATATTTAGATCCTGTCAGGGTGACTTTGCATGCTGCACCGAGCTGTACCGTACCGCCCGGTTCGATTCTGTCTTAAAAAAAAGCCCGTTGAGGCTGACCTGTTTGCACAAAGCGTAGGCGATAACAAATACAAACTACACAGTACCGTACCGCTCGGTACTGAACTATAATCACAGATATCGCAGATGTCAAAATACAAATCAGGATTTTTATCTATGGCAAACACCAATACGGCTCGCAGCATCTCCTCCCCAGCCGAGGGAGAGCCAGGCAGCAAGGCTTACACCGTCTTACATGCCGCTCGAAAAATCTTCCTGACGTATGGCTTTGGTAGCGCAACGACGGACATGATTCAGCGAGAGGCGGCGGTCTCAAAATCGACGGTCTATGCGCACTATGCAAACAAAGAGGCATTGTTTGTGGCGGTTGTCGAGGCGGAATGCAGAACTTTTGCCGAGACAGTTCGGGCCATTAAATTCTGCCCTGGCCAACTGAAGGTAACCCTGACCGCCTTGGCTCGGACCTATCTGGAGATCGTGCTTTCTCCGTCAGGGCTGGCTTTGCACCGGATCATCGTTTCGGAAGGGCCGCGTTTTCCAGCCTTGGCTCAGACCTTCTACATGGCAGGGCCAAGCGTCATTACGGCTATGGTAGCCGATCACTTGGCCAGTGCCGCCGCTTCAAGCGAAGTCGAATTAGGTGATCTGAAGTTCGAGGAGGCTGCAAGAGTGTTTATCAACATGGTGCGTAGTGAGCCGCAGCTTTATTCCCTGACACATCCGGACTCATCTCCAGTTAAAGAACAAATCGAACGTTGGGTCGAAGTGGTCGTAAGCACGTTCATGCGGGCTTATGGGCGCTAAGGCGCTCGCGTAAAAACTCGATGAAACGTTGCGTCTTGGCAGGTAACAGACGCGTCTCTGTCATTGCATAAACCGGGGTGGCTGGCCCTTCCCAGTCTGGCAGAGCGCGGCGCAAGCGCCCTTGAGTCACGTCCTCAGCGACAATCTCGGCAGGGATAAGGGCTATTCCCTGGTCCAACGTCGCCAGTCGCCGGATCAGACCAACGCTATTAAGTTGGAACCGCCCGCTTGCCGAGACCTCAATCGACTCATCACCCTTTCGAAGCAACCATGAACTCGGCTTTCCTGTCCGGAAGCCCAGGCATTCATGCTGAGCCAGCTCTGAGGGATGCGACGGTTCGCCAAATTGTTCGAGGTAGCGCGGGGATGCGTAAAGGTAACAGTCAAGATTGGCCAATTGCCGAGCGTACAGATTGGAATTCTGGGGCGTGCCCATGCGAATGGCGACATCGAAAGGCTCTGAGACCAGATCGACCAAACGAGGTGTCAGGTCGAAATCAAAGCTGATACCGGGATAGCGACGAGCGAATTCGGCGATCAGTGGAGCCAGGTAGATGTTGGCGAAATCGACCGGCAGGGAAGCACGCAAGACGCCACTCGGCTGGGCGAGCAATTCCCCCAGTTGTTCATGCGCCAGTTTGGCCTCATCGACGATGCGTTTGCAGCGGTCGAAATAAATCTGGCCAGCCTCGGTCAGCTCGATTCTGCGGGTTGTCCTGTGCAGCAAGCGCAAGCCAATTGCTTTCTCCAGGGAACTGATGCGCCGGGATACCGTTGAGATTGGAATCCCCATGGCCTCGCCGGCATGCCGGAATCCCTTGGCCTTAACCACTTCGACGAACAAAGCCATGTCATTCAAAAGTTCCATCGTGATTGCTCCGCCAGTGGATCAGTGATTTCGATTTTACCGGCTTTATCTTGAAATCGCGTTGGAAGAAGATGCTCACACACGCTAACCAACGGAGGAACACACCATGAGCCCACTCTTCACCCCTGTTCAAATCGGTCGCTACACCGTGCCCAATCGCCTGGTCATGGCCCCGATGACCCGCTCTCGCGCCGACGACAATGGCATCCCGAGTGACCTCGTTGTCACCTATTACGCCCAGCGTGCCAGCGCCGGCCTGATCATCACCGAAGGCGTCTTCCCGTCGGCCATGGGCAAGGGCTATGTACGTACTCCGGGCATTGCGACCGATGAACAAATCGCTGTCTGGAAAAAAGTGACCGAGGCGGTTCATGCCAAAGGTGGCCGCATCTTCATGCAAGTCATGCACTGTGGTCGCATCTCGCATCCATCCATGCTGCCGAACCAAGCGCAGCCAGTTGCGCCTTCCGCCATCAAGCCGGCTGGCCAGACCTGGACCGGTGCTGGCATGGAGGAATTCGTTACCCCTCGCGAGCTGACCTTGGACGAGATCACTGGCGTGATCAATGAGTATCGCCAGGCAACGCGTCGTGCCATTGATGCTGGCTTTGATGGTGTCGAGCTGCACACCGCATCGGGATACCTGCCTGAGCAATTCCTGTCGTCGGGCAGCAACCAGCGCCAGGATCAGTATGGTGGTTCCGTGGAGAACCGTGCCCGCTTCGTGCTGGATGTTCTGGCAGCCATGGTCGCCGAGGTTGGCGGGGATCGTGTCGGTATCAAGATCTCCCCGGAAATGGGCTTCAACGACATCTCCGACGCCAATCCACAGGAAACCTATACCTACTTGGTCGATCAACTGCGCAACCTGAATCTGGCTTACCTGCACGTCGCGCTGTTCGGTGCAAAGGTCGATTACCACGCGCTGCTGCGTCCGCGCTTCAACGGAGCCTACCTGATGGGTGGCGGTCTCGATCAGACGGGGGCTGAAGCCGTGCTTTCCGATAAGCGCGCAGATGCCACTGTCTTTGGTGGCGCCTTCCTGGCGAATCCGGATCTGCCTGAGCGCTTCCGCCAAGGTGCTCCGCTCAACACCCCCGACAAGAACACGTTCTATTCACCGGGTGCAGAAGGCTACATCGACTATCCGTCGCTGAGCTAAACGAAGCAAAGGAATCATGTCATGAACGATATCGCCCAATTACATCGCATGAATATCGGGAGCGGTTTTCGCGCTTACGCCTTGCGCGGTGGCGAGATGGCCGAACCGATTGACCCTTTCCTCGGCGTCGATCATGCCTGGATGAGCGCGGCCACCTTTGCCACGCACCCCCACGCTGGTTTCTCTGCAGTCTCGTACCTGTTTCTCGATTCGGAAACCGGCGTCAACAACCGGGATTCCCTGGGTACGCGAAATTTGATCCAGCCTGGTGGCCTGCACTGGACGGCCGCTGGTCGGGGTGTCGTTCATGACGAGGTGCCTGCCGTGACCGGCAAGACCGTGCATATGCTGCAAATATTCGTGAATCTGGCGGTTGAAAAACAGGGGGCTGAACCGTTTTCGCTCAGTCTCGAACCGCAGGATGTGCCGGTGGTGCATTTGCCCGGTGTAAAGATTCGCGTGCCGCTGGGGAGCTTTGCAGAGGCGCATTCCCCCTTGCGTCCGCCAACCGAGGTTCGCCTGCTGGATATCTCACTCGATGATGACGCCAGACTGCTGGTACCGGTTCTGGAAGGTCAGAGCACTTTCATCATGCCAATCTTCGGCACCACGGTGATCGAAGGTCAGGCTTTCGATGCCAACGACCCACGCTTGCCCGTCTTTCCGGCACAAGCCACGTCTCATGAAATTGCGCTACGAGCAAAGGACGGCAATGCCAAGGTCGTCGTTTTTTCCGGCACGCCGTTGCGCCAGCCGGTGCATTGGCAAGGACCGATGGCATTGGCCTCGGCTGATGCCCTTGCCGACAGGATTGCCGCCTACCAGCGCGGTGAGTTTGGAACGATTTAAGTCATTGGGACTGATTCACAGTCCCAATTCACGGGGCTATCCGCCCCATTTTCCCAAAGGAGAAAACGATGAGCTACGAAGGTTTTAACGCCAATAACGCCGCCATGCTGTTGATCGATCATCAGGTTGGCACCATGAGCTGGGTCCATTCGACGTCATTCGAAGACATGAAGATGAATGCCTTGATGCTGGCGCAAACGGCCCAAATTCTGAAGATGCCGGTCGTCCTGACCTCGAGCATGGAAGAGTATGCCCAGGGTCCGCTGCTGAGCGAACTGGAAACCATCCTGCCGGCCCAGTTTGCGGCCCGCGTCAAACGCTTCGGCATTGTGAATGCCATGGATGACGAGAACTTTGCCGCGGCAGTCAAAGCCACCGGGCGCAAGAAACTGATCATCGCTGGCGTCACTAACGATGTCTGCACGGTTTACCCGGCACTCAGCCTGGTTCGTGATGGTTTTGAAGTGCAGGTCGTCGCGGATGCCGGTGGTTCGCCGACCAAGATTGCAGACGACACCGCCTTGCGCCGGATGGAACGTGCTGGTGTCACGCTGACCAGCACTAACCAGCTTATCGCGGAACTGGCTGGTAGCTGGGTTACCCCTGAAGGCCAGCAATTGATTCAGGTGATGATGCCTTCGCTGAAAGTCTAAATCCGGAAATCCCCTCCTTGTCGTATCAGGAGGGATTCCGTTCTCCGAATTGCTTAATAGCGATGCTCGCTGTGTAATCAGAAGCTGGCGTTGTTTGTTTAGAAGGTCAACGACCGCTCTGGGTTCGTTGGGCAGGCGCCCTAAACGACTGCTCCGCTCCGATACCTGCCGTTGAACCTCAACTCGCTTGACCGGCAGCAATGGGCACGAAGCGGAAGTTGCTGGGGGATGAAAGCAGTCGTTCAGCCCATCGAGTTGCCAATGGCCGGTCTGTAAGTAGAACCGGTCATTTTTTATTGAACAGGCCATCGGCCGCTTAGGCCGACTTGCCGCCGGTTGCCACTGATATGAGATCGGATTTCGTTTAGAGCCGCCGTCCATCGTTTGTACTATTTGGTTTATTTTGATCGCAGAACAGACTCTCAAAATGCCCTACGAACCTAGGGGCGGCTAAGTTTGTGACTATCTATTTCCGTAGGTACTCAAACGTTAACCGCTAGCCTTTAGGTTGTCATTCGCTTCAACTCAGTGCTGAACGGCTGGTGATTGGCTTATTGCCGCCGGAGTTCGGCTCCCGACCCCAAACCCGCTTAGGCCGAGGTGCTGTCTGAGGTTATCTGCTGGAATAGAGTTGGTAGAAATGAGCCTATAAGTTGGCTGTGAGAGGTAGTAGGCATGCGATCAATGCCATCATCCGGTGGAAATCTCTGTTGTCGGGGATGGTGCTCCCGAGCAACTGACCTATATTGATGCCGATCTCGTTGGCCTTGGTGTTCGATGGGTTGCGGCTGAAGCGCCGTACACCATGAACGATCACATTAGGAAAGCGTTTCGAGACTGTTTGTAGCAATGGAACTGCAAGAGTAGTGACTGTCTCGCATCGAAGTTGACCTTCTCGAACTCCAATTCGAGTAAGAAAACTAAGCGTCGCCTCAAAATCCTCAAGTCGGCGGCAAACCAGCCACGGATCTCTGGGGTCAACATAGCGTTGCCATGAGGATATTTGCCCGGCTAGGAGCTTTCGAAAGTCTTTGTCATTGAAAGCCATTTTGGAGATACGGTAAATGGCGCTTTGCCGTTCCTTAGCACCCCGTAATACACCTTCACTTCTTAGTGGTGGACCGTTGAGTAAGCTCGAATTGTCAGGCTCAAAATCACTGAAACCCGTATCAATCAGCATCTGTTCGTAGTTGTCGACGAATGATGTAGCCTCATCATCGGGAATTCTGAATCCCAACGCAGTTACTTTCATTTCCGTCAATGATAGTGAGCGGTCTTTTCGGGTACATAGAACCTGGTCGAACCATGGCCAAGGGGATACTTTGCCAGCTTTATCTTCTCTGCTTGTGATTAACGGCGCAATTTCAGGTGATCTGATTTTGGAGGTTTGAGCGAAGTACTTCGGGATGTAGTGCTTGATCAGAACATCGTTACCTGCTTCCCGGAATTCGTATTTCAATCGTTGCTTCATTTTAAGGACCGTCGTTCGATCCTTCCCGAGAATGTTCCCAAGACGACCATCGTCGATCGTAATTCCCCTATTTACCACTATTGCCCGGTCTGCAAGAATAATTGGCGAACCTAGGAAATAGACATTGAGCAACGTAGATTCATCGGCATGACCTAACACTCGCCCGGTCGCATCGAACAGGTAGGGGCTTTTGGGCGTCGAATTGACAATACAATGAATCTCGTTCGGTGTGGGGGGGCTATTGCCCAACAAACGATCGCGGGCGCGCTTTAGTCCGCTGTGGTCAGATCTAAGCGGTATTCCCGCCATTATTAATTTGGTTGCAAAGGTTCGCCGAAGGTCGTGATATACCGCGTATTTGTTGGAGGAAGCAGATCTCAACGCTTCTACAACTGCTTTTACGATGGGTTGTATCTTCTGGACTTTCTGGTCTTTCTGGTAAGAAACTAACAGGTATGGTTCCCGGCCAGATGTGCTTTTTGATCGATTAGCGGTGTGTGTTATGGATTCACGAAGCTCTTTTGACTCTAATAACGGAGCCGAAATAACTCTTCTGCCGGCAAAAGATTTTAGGTCGCGAATAACGTTGGCTCGGATCGCTAAATTATCTGGGCGACAGATATCAAAATCAGTTGCCTTTAACCCGGCGCTCTCGCTTCGCCTTGTTCCATAACCGAGTCCTGTGGCTAGCATGGTGAGCGATGCACTGGCGAGTTCGCCAGAGTCGGAGTTGGCGTTCATTAAAGTTATGACGGCATGGTCAATTGCCTGCGAGGTGAACAGCGAGGATCGACAGCGCTTTTTCCATTGATTATCTCTGCTGCGAAGCCGGGGGATATCGACTGCCCCCACCGTCTCCCTAACATGCTGGTGAAATAGTTCGATCACCAGTTTCCAGTTGGTTCGCTTGCCACGACAAGCGTCCTCAACGACTTTGTAGACGGCATTTAGTTCTTGGTAGTCGAGTTCCGAAATGTCCTGATCCCACGCTGCTTTGATTAACTTGCTGCTGATCCACGACAAATATGTCCTAATAGATCGAAAGCTTATGGACTTCTTTTTCTTGCTGCCGCCATGCATTAGCGCGCGGGTAAAGGTGATCAGGTAGGCAACAATAGGTTGTTTTTCGCACCAATAGGCAACCTTCGACGACGTAGGCGCTTCCAGTTGTTTTGCTAGTTGCCTTCGTTGACGCCGATTATGAGCAGTCCCTTGTTCCAGGCTACCAGCAGCGGATGACAGTAGTAGCTTAAATTCGCTGTTGGCAGCTTTACATGCAGCCTTGACCGCAGTTGCTCGACTTGCAAAGGTTTCGAGGCCACTGCCAAGTGGGGTCGGATCTGGCTCTCGGTCGGCAAACAAGCTGATTTCCGAGGGAGGGTTGGGGCAGGGGCCATTATGCTGGCCAATTGCGATCGAATAGATGGCGCCAGGAAGCCGAATCAGCCACCAAGGCTTAAAAATGTCGCACAACAGCTCTAGCGAAACATTTGCTGTTCGTCCGTATATTTTCCTAAGAATGCCGTTAATTCGCTCGAAAACTAGCTCGGCGCTTAGCTGGTGCGAGGAGCCTAATTCCTGAAGATCAGCTTCCAATCCCAATACAAATGCTGTACTCAGGTCTCCAGGAATCGTTAGCGCATCAAATTGATGTTCTCGAGTTTCAACGTTGGCGCGGATCGAGATGGTATCGCCATACTCAGAAATGCCTGTGCCGCTGGCCGTGCTGTGAATGCTTGCCTTAATTCGTTTGGGGTCTAGAACACCGTCGAATACCACAAGGCAGATGGCGAGTTGAGCTAGCCGTTCAGTGGCATCTAGTTTTCCGCCAATGGGAGTCCCAACCAGTTGAATCCAACACTTCCGAAAATCGTTTGCTTTTGACAGGTAGCGCGAAAACGAAATTTTGATCGGTGAGTCTGCACGATAAGGAATATATTTAACCGGACTCTCGACGGCATTCCCGCGCTGCTTCAGTATCCAGAGTGCGATTTCAAGTTGGGCTGGGGCGGCTTTTCTAGCTGGCGTGTCACCGTTTAGTAACTCATTGATCTGGGTGCGGATTGTTAAGAGTAATTCGTCCGTGATGTGGTAGTTGTTGTCCTCCAGAAATTCATCGGTCAGAGCAGTTTTGATTGCCCGCTTTGCTCGCATGTGGGCACTCAGACGTTCCTTTATTCGTCCCTCGTAGGAATGGCTCGTAGTCTGCAAACTCGCAACCGAAAATGCAGATAATTGGCTAGTCCGCTTGAATTTGCCAAGTGGGCTCTCCAGGACCTCCCACTCGCGAGTAATAAGATAGCTCTCAATTATCGGAGTAATTTTTTGGGACCAGTCATCTATGCTCCATGCTGAGGCTGGGCCAAATGGATGGTAGTCATTGGCATGTCCGAGGAGTGCGGCGACCAAGTGGCCATTTCCGGTGTTGTCCCAAAGATAAGTGGCAATGGCCTTGCGTAGTAATCCGATCCGGGACTTCAAGCCAGCTGATTTAAATTGATCATCCAATTGGCCGGTCCGGATGGTTTCAATCGATCCGTCCGGGCGAATCTGGAAAAAAAGACCGAACTCTTGGGATGTGGGGGCCGAAACTGACTGCGATTTATGATGATGCCCCCCCGCCTTGAACAAACTCGCGATGTGTCTGACGACAGTGTGGTTGGCCCCCTTCAGTTGCACAGCCAGTACTTGTAGATGCTGTCGGTAGGCTTCTATTTGTTTCAACACACTGTCTGCAAGAGGGACAAAGCGTGCTTCAGATCCGACAATGCATTTGTCGGCAATGAAGGCTAGCCTGTCTTCTATGTGTAGGTCGAAGGCAAAAAAGAAAGGGGTATTGCTTTTCCGATGTCCTGTGGCAGCAATCAGTAGACACAACGAATAGAGTGCAAAGGCGTTGTGTTTTGCAATCAGATCGTTGCTTTGAGTTGTTGTTACGACTTTGCTTCTCAGGAAGGTTGCCGCCTCTTTTTCTGCAGGTGAGGCCAAGACGATTTTCCTAAATTGGTTGTAAGTATCAGGAATTTCGCCGATCAGTTTGTGGAGCGCATTCTTGTAGACCCATTCCGTAGCCTCGCCTTTAGGATCGAGATAGGCCGATAGGGAGACTTGCTCCGAGCGTTGGGTCTTCTTGTTGTTGGAGTGACGGCCAGCCCATAACCACTGAATGAACCCACGATTTCCTGAAATTTCGTACGTTTCTCGAATTAGGAAGTCACGCACCTTAAGATTGGCTTGGCGGGGGCTGCAGCAGAAAATTTTTGCTATTAAATTGTCGCAGCGGGTTTCCCACGATAACGAAGTCGGCGGCAGGAAATCAATCAGCCTTCCTTCTTGATCATTTGGAATCAATCGCTGCAAGGGGGCGCTGATGTAGTTTGGAAGCGGTAGCATTAGAGAACCTCGCTTGCCAATCGGAATACGCCATTCTGCGTTGACTGTTCTCCCGAAAAAATCGTCCCTATATTTAGAGTTACGAAATGCCAAGTGTTGGTGGCGGACGATAGTATGGGAGGGGCACGATTCGCCTCTTATTTGGATACAGAGCGCCTGGTTAGTATCTCTGCCAGTTGCAAGCGCGACCAAAATGATCAGCGTTTCAAACCAGGTCGGGGATGATTTTTCAAAGGTGTTGGCTTTGATAAGGGACTGGAGAGAGTTTAAATCGGCAGGGCGAGGGAAATGCCAATTAGCTGTAGTTAGGTCGCGTTCCGTGAGTTGTAGTTGAATCGACTCCCGTGGTTCGACGGTGGGTAATTGGAGCTTGGGGAGGTGAAGTGCGCCGAGTTCTCGTAATGCCTCATGTAATGCTCCATAGCGAGAGCTTGTTGATCCACCATCTCCAAGGAGGGGGCAAATATGTTGAAGCCTTTCCCAGAATGGGTAGCTGAGCAAGTTTTCAATTACTGCTGGTTCAAACTTGTCGTAGGCCCTGTTGAGATCGTTCAGAAGAACAAAGGTGCTAAGGCGGCGAACCTTCTGCAAAGGGTGTATGAGTGCAACCGACTGCATTACCCACGAAATTGCAAAAATATCTTTCTGAAGTTCCCCCAGTTCACGGTCTTCTAGGGCAAATACGACATCTTCCGAAGCATTGATGAATTTTGCCTGTGGACCGTGGGATTCGGTTTCAGGTGATACATGTTTGGCGAGACGTCCGGCCAAAACAAAATATTCAATGAGCTCACTGAGACCTGGGCATGGCAATCGAAGCTCTTCGAATCGAGCCGTCATCTCCTCCGCTCGTCGCAGAATCTGCTGGAGCGCTGGTATGTGATGTCGGTAACCAATGACCTTCAGGGCAAGCGCAATTTCATCAGGCGCTATGCCAGCATGCTGCGCAATTGCTTGCGCACCTTCAAGTACAGTCCTAGCCAAAATCTATCATGCCCCCTATTGGTGGTCCTCCCGGGGAAGAGCAGTTGTCACGATAGATTGATACTGGTGCCCACGTTAGGTTGGTGATAAGTGTGACATATTTGGTTTTATTTTGGTTTTGAAGTTAAATTAGAAAATAGTTATTCACACTTAAAAATCAATAAAAACAACAACTAATTACTGATATGCTCGATCATGTCCAAATAATGCCGTGTAGGGTTATTGCTTTCACACGGCAGGTTTATTTCACGATAGGACAGATTTTGTTTTGTCGGGTTTGCTGAAGTAAATTAGAAAGCTTTGCTCTTCTGGTTCCAGAAACCAGGGCGCAAAAAAACGGGACCAATGGTCCCGTTTTGCTTTTGTACGGCCTGGGTTATGTGGGGTCGCTCGCGGCGATGGCCTGGGCGACCTGCCGATAGGTGTGGCGAGCCGCTTTCAACTCGCTGTCCAGATGCTGCCAAACCTCTCTAGCACTTATGCCTTCGAAGCCGGCGTCAAGCCTTTCTCGAATCAACTCACTGACTTGCGTCTGGAGTCTTGCTTTCTTTGCTTCCCGTGTCGTGGCTTGGTGTCGGCGATACCGGTCGACAATAGTGCGTGCTTCGGTATTGGCGCGTAAGTAGAGTAGCTTGTGGTCAAGGCCGCTGCGTTGGCAGGCTTCTGCCAGGGTAATCGGAGTCTCTTCCTCAAGCATTGACTGTAGCTTTTGCCGAACTGCTTCCCAATCTATCTCGCGCGATTTAATCCCCTTCCTCGGCGAGGCCGATAGGGCCATAGCGAACTGGACGGGTTCGCTCGGAGGTTGCCAATCCGACAGTTCTCCGGCAAAGAGCCTTTCCAAGCTTATGCCGCCATGGAGCGAAATTGACAGCCAAGCCGGTAGGGTCGGCAGTCCACTTTTGCGTACCCAATGCCAAACTCCACTTTTCGATAGTCCGAGCTTCTGGGCAAAGGTTGAGACATTGCCGTGTGCCATGTGCTCAATAATGGATTCAAGCAGCTTGGCAACACAATTGCTGGCAACACGCGGCGTTGTAGCCAACATCTGTCCTACCTGGCGTGCGGCCCAAAGAGCCTGCGGGGTGGCTGGGGTTGCCTCTGCATCTCCCAGGAAACCGCCACAGGATGTGCAATAGCCAACAACCACGGTTGTTGCCCGATTTCGTACATTCGATTTGCCGCAGTGGGGGCACTTGGATACCAATTCGACCTTGTGGCGCAGGCAGGCAGTAACCGGTGCCAAATCCCAGTTAAGCCGTAAATAGGGGGATTGCTCCTGCTTACGGTCCTCGGCCAGGCAGCAAGGACACCATCGGTCAGACAAGGGCGCCAGGCTTGGCTGTGCAATCAGGGAGCGCCAAGGGCTAAGGGTGAGATGGTCGAGGTTGGGCACACCCGTCAGCTCCGATAGCCAGACCGCCCATTGCTCAGCTTCTGCCGACATGCCAGCAAAGGACCGACGGAACCATTTGAAATCATCGGGAACAGGCTTCTCGTAGTGGTTGAGCATCCATGCTGCCAGATTACGTGCAGTCATTCCGTGCGAATGGGCCAGGCGACAGAAATAACTGGTGAGGCTTTCTACATCGGTCGTGCCTTGGCCCAATGGCATCAGAGCATGGAGGGTCGAACGGGGATTTTGCATGACACTCATCATTAGGCGGCTTTCTGAGCTTGGCTGGTGGTAAAGGCCAACGAATTGCGGTGCAGGCCGGGGGCAATACGTTCTTCTCCTTCGAGCACCTCACGGGTGATTTGGGTAACCTGAGCCTCGGTAAGCAGCGCTGTACAGAGTGCTTCCTCTGACCAGCCTTTACTTGCCACCAGGCGGCCTAAGCGCATCAGTACATCGCGCAACGTCCCAATGCAGCCCAATGTTGTTTGATGAAACGCCTCGGCGTAGCGCAGCAAATCAAAGTTCTGCAATTCGGGCATGCCTTTGACCAACTGCTTCAGGCAGCCGTTGAAGTAGCGAACGTCGCTTTCCTGGTCGAGGCGATAGCGACTGAAATGAATAACGTGGGCTCGCCGTGCCAACTGACCGCTCAAACTCATCAGGTCGAACAAATCGTAAGAGCCAAGAAGCACCCACTGCACGCCATATTCATTGGAAAGTGATTTCAGGGTATCCAGCTGCTGCGCCAGCCGTGCCGGCGGGCATTGGCTAAACATGTGGACCGCTTCGTCGACGACGATGAAACGGGTCCCGCGGCTGCGCAGGGAGCGCTCCACGGCAGTTCTGAGACCGGACAGCCGATTCGTGTTGTTACCCCGAGGGCGCACAACACGGCCACTTTCCGGGTCAACGCCGTAGGCAGTCCTTGGCGCATCAAGTTCGCCCTCCAGCGCGTGCAGGATGCGCTGATAGAACAGGCGCCATGAGAATTCCTTCTCACCAGATGCCGGGGCCTCGACTCGAATGGCCGGGATGAATCCCGAATGCTCAGCCATCGCTTCGGTCTGGCGCTTGAGCTCTTCGGCAACTAGGAAGTGGCCCAAGGTACTTTTGCCGACGCCGATGGGCCCACATACGAGAATCAAGTCGGCGCCGGAGCTGGCCGTGAGCATCAGTTGGCATTCTTCGATGGTGCCAGCGATTCGTGGATGCCGGATTCGCGCACCTTGCTTCGAGGGTTCAGGAATCGTGGCCGGGATAGAGGTATGGGTGTTCGTGTTCATGGGGAGTTTCAAAGTCAGAAAGTGTCGAATTCCAGGTCATCCGGTTGCACGGACTGGCTAACCGGTAAGGCCATCGGGATGGAGGTCGTTCGAACTTCGGGCGTAACGTCGATGACCGTGGAAGATGCCTGGTAGGGCAATTGCGGCTGATGGGTGGGCAGCGTGATTGCTCCGAGACCAAGGCGCTCGTATAGCTCGCGGTTTTCCTGCTGTCGCTCGAAAGCCAGCTTGGCAGCCCCTTCGGGGGTAAATACCCGCAAAAACTCCTTTAGCTTTTGCTGCGAAGGCTCTTCTTCGTCGCGCAGATGGAAGCGGAGGCAATACTCATTGGAGATGAGTTCACGCTCTTTCTCTGTCAATTGCCCTAACCCCACAAGGGCTTTACAGGTTGCGGGAAACCAACGGTTGTTAATCTGGATGTAGACGGTTGTGGCATCCCATGGGTCATAGCGCACTGGTAGGGACTTGCCGTGCAACTTGGGGTTTCGCAGTTCGGGGCACCAGTAATAGAAGTTGTTATGGACCTTAACCCCCCGTTGCCGGTCGACCTTGCGCACGCCACGCCGGCAGACGGTTGGGCAGGTCAGAATCAGGAAATCGCGGCTCAGTGTGACGATGCGATGGGGGCGATGGCCGGAGCTTGCGAGACTGCGTTCGCAAGCCTCCCGTGGCGTTATACCCAAGGCTGAGTGGACTTCAGTGTCGTAATACTCGAAGGCCCAGTATTCGAGGCCATAGTACATATACTCGAGGGGCCATTCGGCCAGGCGGGACGGCAGAAATTTGCCTGTCGTTTTGCGAACTTCTTTGGTTGCCTTGGTATTGCCCGCCAGATTATGGACATACTCAGTGTGAATATGGCCGAAAATGCGTTCCATCACCGAGCCGTGACGGGGGCGCCCAGCCGGCCGATACCGTATGTGAATCCGCATCAACTCCGCAAACCGGTCGAAATCATGGCTACGAAAATCGGCGCCGTTATCAACCACAATGAATTGTGGAAGGCGACGATTACGCCTCACGATGTCACGTAGCAGCATCATGTTCGAACGGTAGGATGGTGGGTCGTAGCTCAAGTAGAAGCCAACGATGCGCCTCGTGTAGGCATCAATGGCCAATGACAGCCAGGGACGCCCAAGCGGCTGTTTTGTTTTGATGGATACCAGCTCGATGTCGAGCTGGGTATGGTCCATATGCACGTACTGCAAAAAGCGGGAGCCATGCACAGGCGTGTCTGCATATAGCACCGGTACGAATTCTGAGTTTTGGTACGCCACGCGATTGCCGTGGCGAGCGCGGTCAGCGGTTTGCTGTTTGAGCGCTTTGATACGAGCAATGAGGGTCGGGTACGAGGGAGTTGCTATGTCACGCGCGGCGCACAGAACCTTGAGTTGCTGATGGGTGTGCTGGGCGTTCGGCGCCACGCTCGTTAAGTAATGGTCCCGGATAACATCCTGGATGGCCGCCTCCTGAGCCTCAGTCAGGCGTGGCTGGCGGTTGCCCCGGTCGCGCAGACGGGGAACCAGTGCGACCAGTTCGTCGGTGCCGGTCAATTTGGCGAACGCCAGCGCCTTCAATTGACGCCGCTGCGTCCGATTGGGGTTGGTGACGTTTTCCAGTTCCCGCATTCGGCTAACCGCAACTCTCAGCTCTTCCTCTGTGAAGTCCGAGAGACGAAGCGGTTCGCCTGGGCTAGTGGTGCCAGTTGCCGTCGTCAGGTCCTGGCTGAGGGCGAGCTTTTCCAGCGTGTCGATGGTGACCTCCACGCTCTTGCCGTCGTCCGACTGCAATACGGCTTTGCTGCCGCCGACCATGATGACTGTGTAGGGGTGCTGGTCATAGACGACTCGTGCGCCGAGGCGTATGTCGATAACGCCGGGAATAGCTTGCGGGGCAGGGCGCAGGCGCGCGTGCTCGAAAGCACGCACTGCGGTATCACGGAATACCCGGCAACGGTGTGGCTCTTCAAGGGGGGCAACGTCGATGTCTGAGACTAGAAGACCATCAGCAATCAGCTTGAAGACATCGCCGGCACGGCAGTCGCACTTTTCGTAGAGTTCTGCCAAGTAGAGAACAGCATCTTCGGCCAGGGCGTCGTGTACACGCAGGGCAATGTCCACAGGGCATGGGGGCGCCGAAGGGTGTAGTGCATCCTCTAGCAGTAGGATATTTTCAATCCGGCGTTGGGGAACGTCGCGCTCAGTGCGGATGCGGTAACCGATGCCGCGGTCAGCCAGCCACTGTTCGATGAGCGGCGCGTACCAGTGGCCATCTTGCCCTAGTTGATAGCGCCAGGGATAGCGACGGGCGAGTCCTTCAAGTTTGCTCCAGGGTTTTCGCTCTTCCAGTACGACAGAGCGCTTGCCGATAACCAAGAAGTCGGGCGTATGGTCTATTTGGTGGATTTCGCCGTCTGCGTCTACAACCTCGAACTTAAGCCGACAGGGCTGGGGGTAGTATTCCAGGACGTCGGGGTCGTACTCGTGACTGACTGCTGCCGGAAACTCGAAATGCCGGCTCTCGGTTTCGATGGTCCGTTGCATTTTGAGGCTCTGGAAGGGGGTGATGACGTTGCCGCCACCCTTCGAGCTGACCTGACGGACCGGTGCGTACCTCGCTGCGTCCAGGACCAGCCGCCGCCCGGCAATGGGGAGCCCAAGTCGGTCGAGCAATTGCTCCCGCTGGGAATTCTCAAATCAGTTCTGGGGATGTTCGCGTTTCCCTGGTTGCACCGGGATTCGGAGCTAGGCTTACCCAAGCAGACTAAGTTACTGGTGATTGACGATGGGCAGGATGTCCATAAAGTCCGTGTGCATCTGACGAACCGGGGCCATGTTCTGCGGATTGCCCGAGAGAATCGCTAATAACTGAGCGCTTAGTGCAACCACAGCATTGCCATTCCGAAGGACATCGTAAATCAGCTGAGCTGGGTATCCGTTCATCGTCCGGGATAAGGGATGCAAACCACCATGGGTGTAGCTGCTCATGGCCTTCCAGGCGACCTCTTTGAATTCCCGTAACTGAGCGACGATACCTGCCGGCGCATCAGGGTTGGCTTCCAACTGCTTAAGCATCTCTGCCAAGCTCTCTCCCTCATTGGCTCGTTTCGCAGACTCCATGGTCAGGGGTTCGGAGAGCTTTGTAACCCAGTTCTCGCTTGCTGCGTGGAGCAACCAGATTCCGCGCACCAGGCTTTCAAACTGGGGGCGGGTTAATGCAATCGCGGAAGAAAACAACCCTTGCTCGAACAGCACCAGCGCACTGACCGCATGTTCCAGCGACAGCAGCCCGGATTGAAAAGCGGTGATGAACCGTATTTCAGGGTAGGGCGTGAGGGTGTGTACGTGTTGTTGAACCCGCTCATGAAACGCAGCGGTTCGCTCAATGAGCTGGAGGAGTTTTTCTTCTGTCACGACAAAGATTCCAAGAAGGCCTATGCGATTATTTTATGCTGATTGGCATTTGTGTATCTGGAAGGAATCGAGTTATGGAGAAGACGGACAAGGCAGTTGACCGTGAAACCCTCTACAACGAGGTCTGGACGGACCCAGTAACGGTAGTAGCGCCACGCTATGGCCTCTCGGATGTTGGGCTCGCGAAAATCTGCCGAGCCCTAGCCATTCCACTACCGAGTCGGGGCTACTGGGCAAAAGTGAAGGCGGGTCGCGTGATGGGACGCGCACCGCTCCCCAAACTCAAAACCCCAGGTCCGGTGCCGACTGGCTTGGTCAAGCTGCCTCCAGAAAAGGCTGAGGTACGTCAGGCAGCCAGACAATCAGCAGCCAAGATTCGCAAAGAAGCGGTGCCGTTGCCGCCCACGGAAGAATCACAACCATCAGCTGCCCACCCGTTAGTTCGTGCCGCTGCCAAGCGCCTGAAGCAACGAGATGGCTGGCCAGAAGACACGTTGCTGCGCTCAGCACCCAAAGAGGTGCTGCATCTGTCAGTTACTCGGGATGCGCTCGACCGAGCACTCGGGATTACGGATGCCCTTCTTAAGGCGCTTATTCAGCATGGCTTTGATGTGGCGGTCGATAGCGAGCGTGGTGTGACCATACTGAAAAACATTGAAACCGGCACCACGCTGGAGTTTGCGTTGACCGAATACATTCGCCGCACGCGTCACGAAATTACCCCAGCGGAAGAGCGTGCCCGAAAACGCTATTGGGAGCGTTCTCGTTGGGATAGCTCGGTGAGTTTTCCGCATGTGCCGATGTATGACTACACCCCAACCGGCGCACTCACCATCCAGATTGGCCGATGGCCATCACGGAACTGGAAGGACACCTCGAAAACCCAACTCGAAAAGCGCCTCGGAGAGGTTGTTGGAGGCATCGTAGCTCTTGCACAGGAAACGCACGCCAAAGAGGTTGAAGAGGCACGACGGAAAGAAGTGCACCGACGCGCTGTTGAGCGATACGAATTTCTAACCCAACGACGGGCCGATGAGGTTGAACGCTTTAAGGAAGTTGAAACCAGGGCGACAGATTGGGAGCGGGCCATGCGCTTACGTGCGTTTGCGGATGCAGTTGAAGCTCAGGCCAAGTTGGCTGGCGAACTATCCCCTGAATACTTGGAGTGGCTCGCCTGGACTCGCGCTAAAGCCGATTGGCTGGACCCACTCATTCAGGTCAGCGACCCGATACTAGACGCACCAGAACCCAAGCGTCCCAGTTATTGGTAGGAGGGATTGCCTAGCCCATAAAGCATGAAGCCCATGTCGTTGAATATGGGCTTCATAAATCTTGAACCTCGGCACTCAAGGCCAAGGTAACCGGCTAGTCGCCGTTTGGGTACTACTCGGTCATCTTGTCGAGCTGCGGCGGATTTTCAGTCATGCTGCCTCCAATCGCGTTGTCCCTGAAGAGCCTGACCAACTGTCCGTCAGGCTTCGATTCCAGATTACTCCTCCGGATTAAAAAGTCTACTGCCAGGAAACAAAACGGCCCGCCACTTGGCGAGCCGTTCCGAAATCTATTTGCAGCGAGGTAGGTTAGTCGTTGCTGGAGAAGCCAAGCAGTTGCAGCACCGACAGGAAGAGGTTCAGCACATTCAGGTACATGCTGACCGCGGCTATCACATAGTTGGTTTCTTCGCCGCGCACCAGACGACTGGTGTCGAAGAGGATGAAACCAGAGAACAGGAGGGCCGCGACGGCAGACACGCCGGCCTGCATAGCCGGGACAAATATCGCAGTAATGCTGGCTAAGATGACGACAATCAAGCCAGCAAACAGGAAGCCACCCATGCGGGAGAAATCCTTGCCAGTCTTATGGACGTAAGCCGTCAGCGCCAAGGTGACCGCCGTCGTGATGACGGCTGCGGTCAATACCGTGCTGCTGCCACCGGGCAGATTGATGTAATGGGATAGCGTTGGACCGAGGCCTAGACCGCTTAGGGCGGTGAAGGTCAACATCGTCGGTACGGCAGCTGCGGTATTCCGATTCTTGTTCAGGTAGAGCAACGGAACCAGGCCGAGCAGCGTGAACACAATGCCAACCAGAGGGCCAAAGCCAGCCAGCATGCTGATTCCTGCGCCTACGCCGGCAACAGCAGTCGACAGGGCGAGCAGTTGGTAGGTATTGCGAATGACACGATTGGTGTCGGGCGCCGCATACGTGCCATATTCGGTTTTGCTCAGGTCGATAACACGTGCTTCAGTGCGCATGGTGGATAACTCCTCCAGTAGTTGGTGACGTCACTGTAAGTCGGGGCTCGTTACCAAGAAATCAATCCACTGCTGAGTGATATTTCGAAAAAAACGAAGATATGGCAGATTCTGGTCAGGTTTTATTGGGTGCCAGAGAGCCAATGCCGCTTTCCTGGTGCTCTATGGCCGAAAACTCATTGAATTTTCAGGGATATTTTTGGGCCAAGAATTGCTTTATTTCCTCACGAATGGCCAAGATATGCTTTTCAGTGTGCAGGAGACCATCTTTTTCGGCGAGTTTTGGAGCGTTTTTGTGGGGCCGGAGGCATGCTTCAGGGGTCCTCTTGGCCAGTTAATGCTTTATTTCAGGGCGAGAAACGCTTAACGGCACACATAAACCTCTGATTCGTCAGGGGTTTTTTGCTTTTTGGGATTCGGTTGCATTCCTTGTTTGTCGCCCCGCTTAGGTTTCCGGGTAGCTCTCGGGCGCCTGATGCGCTTGCTCGTGGCAATTGGGGGGAAGAAACTACTTCCATGGTCTTCCACAATAACAAGCTATCAGACTGTTTGCGCAGCGACGACCTCAAAGTATTCGGGCCATGATTTTGATGCACAACTCAGAGGGCAGCATCGACAACAATATAGGTGCGGTGTCTGGTCGGGTCGGTTTGTGGGTCATAGTGAGAGCACATCGCTCTCAAAATGGCAAAGCCCGTTGGTTTTGGACCCCGATGGATTTCAGAGGACTATCTAATAACTCAGACGGTCACCGGCAATAGCACCCAGAACGGCGCCAACCGCTGTGGAGACCATACGCCCACCGCCACGGCCAACCTGATTACCAATAACGCCGCCCGCGATTGCACCAATGGCTTGCCCTGCTACTCGGTTTCCGTATTGGTACGACGGAGGGTATTCCGGCTGCTGAGCGTAATAGCCCGCTGGTTCCTGTGGATATCGGTAAGCCGGAGCATCCCGATAGACAACACGTTCCCGGTAAATGACCCGGGGCGGCGGAGGAGCATAGGCAACGGGGGGCGCCTGATAGACCATGACGGGTTCCTGATAAACGACCACGTGCTGCGGTCTGTAGGGGCGATACCCTTCATCATCGTCCCACTCTCGGTGGGCAAAAGCACTACCGCTGATTAATGCGCCAATTAATACTGCCGGAATCAACACCTTTTTCATTTTGGTTGTCCTTTCAGGTCACCAAGGAAATGGTATCCAGGTTTCTAATTTCTTATGTCTGGCTCAGTTGCAATCCCCCTCGGGTTTGGACGCCGAGAGGGATTGCGGGCAAGCTGCTTATTTGGTGGCAGGTGCCGGGGTTGCTGCGGGCTTGGCTTCAGCCTTCATTTCCGCTTTTTCATGCTTCTCGTGCTTCTCAGCCTTGTGCTCGTGGCCCTTGGACTTGCCATGTTTTTCAGCCGGCTTGGCTGCGTCAGCCTTGGGGGCTTCCGTCTTCGTAGCTTCAACCTTTGCTGGCTCAACAGCCTTCGGCGCTTCAACCTTCTTTTCGGTAGTTGCCGGAGCCGGAGCGGTAATCTTGGCGGCCGGAGCTGCGGCTGGGGCGGCGGCAGTGCCCTGAGCGAAGGAAGCGGAAGCGAAACCAGCAGCAACGGTCAGAGCAACGATGAGTTTGGAAACTTGCATTTTGAATCTCCTGAATGGGTAGGTTGTTTATTCGGTATTCGGTGCTGACATCTTTTTGCAGCGCCTTGTACCGAATAACGCGGCTGCTTACTCAGGGATGTCATGTGAAAGGTAATAATGTGTATCGGTACGTGACAGAAGCGTTTCAGGCTGTTTATTGGCGAACAAACCCTGTCTGATTTACCCTGCTACCCATGGCCCAGTGCATTTCATCCGCAGTCGTCAGCGAACTCATCATCAAGAAAAGCCGCTTCCTCGGCTGCGTCCAACCCGTAGCAGACCGGGCAACGGCACAGGCTATCGTTGCCGACCTGCGAGCGCAGCATCCAGGAGCAACGCATGTCTGTTGGGCGCTGATGGCAGGCGGTCATTCAGCTGCAGTCGATGATGGTGAGCCCAGCGGCACTGCGGGCAGGCCAATGCTTGAAGTACTTCGCCATCAAGACCTCGAGGGCGTCCTGGCCACTGTGGTTCGCTACTACGGCGGTATCCAGTTGGGGGCTGGTGGTTTAGTCCGCGCTTACACGGATTGTGTGGCCCAGGTACTGAAAGGCGCGACCAAAGTGCCCATCGTTAAATTGAGAACCCTGCAGTGTTCCGTGCCCTATGCCTTTGAGGGGATGTTGCGGCGAGAGATAGAGGCAGCGGGTGGCGTCTTGCAAAACGTCCAACATGGAGAACGGGTGGAGTTCATCTTTTCGCTGGCCGATATTGCCGCTGATGCACTCGTAGGGCTCCTGAATGAGTCAGGACAGGGTCGAATCCTCTGGGCGGATGACGACTAATCCGGGGCTCAGAAAGGCGAAAGCCCCGCCGGGGGAGTGCGGGGCTTTCAAGGCGGCCAATTCAGGGAGGGGGGAGGTGGCCGCCTAGGCTGTTGGGGTTCAGCGCATGTGTGCAATTTACGGGTGCATCGCATCAAGCTCAAGTAACCGATTGCAACAGCTGGTATCCATTTGTTGAGTGGTTGCCGGCTATGCATTTTGCATCCAGTATTGCTCTTTATTGGTTGCTGTATAAAATTACAGCACTCAACGAAAGGAGCGAGCCATGATTCGCATTGTCTGCCCCGGTTGCCACAGCCCGCTATCCAGCGCCGAACTTGAACAAGCCACAATCGACGGGCATCTAAGCCTTGTCTGCCCAGAATGCGCCATGGTCCTGCTCACTGAGCCGGTCGATGCGCATTTGATTCAGAAAGCAGAAGAGGCGCCTGCGCATGTTTGAATCTGCGGCCCAGTGACCAGGCATGGGCGAGTCCTGAAAATCTGGATGGCAGGCTTTCTTCGTCAGTGATTTGATGACGTGCCGTCATCCCGAGATTGGATTTCCTGTTGGGAAATGTTGGGCTCAGCATCTCGCAACGGTATTTCGGCCGTAGGCGCGGGTGGCTCGGTTTTCAGGGGCAGGGTGTTCTCAGTGCCTTTTGTACGCGCTCTGCCACGCTTGAATACCGCTTCAACGCAACCAGACTTGATGGTTAGCTTACTCAACGGGAACGACCCGTTATCTTGAGTTAAGGTAGTTCAACGATGCAAAAGTAGTCTGGTTCTCCGAACAGCAGGCTCATGAATACTCGGCCAGGCTTGCATGCGAGGAGTTCCCGAATGTCATCAGCTCCGCCGGGCAATACATCGACCCCAAGCTCATAAATGCGATTACCCTCGCTAACGAGACCGTTCAAGAGGTCTTCTGCGTTCGAGTAGCTATCTGCTTCGGTATGGACAGTCCCGTAGGTGTATCGCTCAGGATTGTCATGGCTAGGGACGAGCGCGGCGAGATAGAACATTGATGACGTCCTTGAGTAGTGAGCGACGACTATAAGCAAGTTCACGGCACCTTGGCAAATGAGACAATTCGCCCTGGGAAATTGCGAATTTAACCGCCAGGGGAGTGAATTTTGGACGTTGTAGCTGTAATCGACTTTGAGACGACAGGTTTATCCCCTGCGCAAGGTGACCGCGCGACCGAAATAGCGGCCGTCATCCTCGAAAACGGCAAGGTCGTGGACCGTTACCAAAGCCTGATGAACGCTGGCGTACGCATCCCTTCGTTTATTGAACAGCTTACCGGCATTTCCAACGCCATGATTCGCTCTGCGCCGCCGGCCGCACAGGTCATGCGAGAAGTCTCAGACTTCGTGGGTGATATTCCGCTGGTTGCTCACAATGCTTCATTCGACTGCAAATTTTGGGACGCCGAAGTGGCACGTATCAATTTGCAAAGGTGCCAGGAGTTCGCTTGCTCACTGCTGCTCGCCAGGCGTCTGATGCCTCTGGCCCCAAGCCACAAACTGGGGGCGCTCATTGAATTTGCCAAGCTGCCAGTAGCGGGACGCGCCCACCGGGCACTGGCCGACGCGGAAATGGCGGCCAGCCTTCTGGCGTACCTGGCCGGTGAGCTGCGGAGCAAGCACGGGATTCGGCAGGTAACCCATGAGCTCCTTCGCAAGATTCAGGGGGTTCCGAAGGCGAAGATAGAGCAGGTCTTGGCTCGGTATCAACAATCTCAATAGTCCACCGCATGCCGAAGCCATTGCTGTACACCTACCGCAGATGTCCCTACGCGATGAGAGCGCGGATGGCCTTGCTGGTGGCCGGCATCGATTTCGATGCGCATGAGGTCTCGTTGCGCGACAAACCTCCCGAGATGCTGGCGCGCTCACCTAAGGGCTCGGTGCCAGTGATGCTTCTGCCGGACGGCCAGGTGTTGGAGCAAAGCTGGGACATCATGCGCTGGGCGCTGGAGCAGCAGGCAGCCAAGAGTTTCTGGGCAGCGGCCCAGGCAGCGGAGAACCTGGACTGGCTGGCCAGGAACGATGGCGTGTTCAAACACCATCTCGACCGCTACAAATATCCCGAGCGTTACGAGGAGGCATCCCGGGAAATGCATCGCGAACAGGCTCTCGCATCATTTCTACGTCCGCTGAATAGGCGCCTGGAACAGAGCAGCTTCCTTGGCGGAAGCGAGCCCTGTGCAACAGACATGGCGCTGTTCCCATTTGTTCGGCAGTTTGCTGCGGTAGAGGCTGCCTGGTTTGAGTGTGAGGAATTGCCCGCATTACAGGCCTGGCTTGCTGGTTGGCTGGCGAGCCCCTTGTTTCTGCACTGCATGCAGAAGCTACCCAGCCAGACGACGGTGCCATTTCCATCGTTCAGGTAGGAGGGGCGCTGGTATCCTTACGGCCCTCGTGCAACACAGTCCTCGCCATGTCCGATTTAACTGCCTCTTGGCTAGCTGCTCAGTCTCCAGATGTTCGTGCCGAGCTGGCAAACCTGATCGATTACCGACCTGAACCAGAGTTCATCCGCTTACTCGCTGAATTGCTGCCGGTCGTGCCATGCCCGGGGCTTGTCGACCTTTACTACGACATTTGGTACTGCGTTCCAAGCCGTTTGGCCTTGCGAATCGCGATGAAACAGGTTCATGCCCCGGAGGCGTTGGCGCAGTATCTGGCGCTCACTGAGCGTGTGCTCGTTGATGCAACTGTGTGTGCGGCATTTGAAAGCCAGCTCTCGGATGCGGACGATGTTGATGAGGTCATTTTCTGGCTGAAGCGAAGGGCTGGGCGTTAGCTTGTATAGCCAGCCGAGAGCGTGCACGGCAGGTGGCAATCAGGGGCCAATTCGATTTTGTGGGATTCTGCGACTAATGTGACTTGGTTAGTGGTCAGCCATATGAAGTACATCGACCAGTGCCCGATATAACTCTTCAGGGAGCATGGGTTTTGAAATGAAACCGTTCATGCCGGCTTCCAGGCAATGTTCTTTATCTTCCTGGAACGCATTCGCGGTCATGGCAATGATCGGGATAGCCTCCGCGCCCGGAAGTTTTCGAATTTCGCGGGTTGCATCCAGGCCATTCATTTCCGGCATCTGCATATCCATCAGGATGGCTTGATAGCTATTGCCACTCGCTACCTTGCTAACAGCTTCAAGACCATTCTCTGCGACATCTGCATTGAGTCCGATGTCCTCAAGGATGGCGATCGCTATCTCACGATTGATCGGTTCGTCATCGACAACCAGAATTTTTGCGCCAGCGTGATCATGTTTCAGAAGCTCTTCTGGCGAAGTCGCGACAGATATGCTGGCGACTGACGATAGATTTTCCCCTTTGCTCAGCACGACGGAGAACCAGAAGGTACTTCCTTGGCCTGGCGTACTGTCAGCGCCGGCATCCCCCCCCATGATAAGGGCGATCTTCCGGGTAATGGCCAGACCCAGACCGGTTCCACCATACTTCCTGGTTGTCGATTGATCAGCTTGCTCGAAACATGAAAAGAGTCTGCCAAGAGCCTCTGGAGCT
>Ga0316604_10000922_pt1 | contig 30092 bp, 35 predicted proteins | sample OWC_soil_day20_C_FD_207650 | JGI IMG/M metagenome (GOLD analysis project Ga0316604, IMG submission 207650) | Wetland soil microbial communities from Old Woman Creek delta, Ohio, United States - OWC_soil_day20_CT | ecosystem: Environmental > Terrestrial > Soil > Wetlands | place: USA: Ohio... | reverse complement strand
CTCTTCGCTTATCACAGAAAAATGGGTCTTTTTACCCCCTGTTTTAGAGAATTATTTGAAAAATTTTTCAATTATTTTCTTACCGCTGAGAATAGACTTGGAAATACGCTGCTGGCCCACATGCTCCATCTCGGCAATGTCTCGCTCACTCATGTTTTGCACATAGTACAGCCATAAACGCCGATACTGCGTTTTGGTCAGCCTGTTCATGAGCTGCGCTATGAGCACGGCGGACAACTGCCTGTGTTCGGTTTCTTCCAACCGGCTGAAAAGCTCATCCTCAACGGAAAGCGCAGTGCCAAGGTATTCCAGCTTATCGTTAAAAGGAATCGCATTGTCGTAGAAGCCCCGGCCAGCTTGTTCCGTGTTGTGGTAGTCACCATCAGACCAGTTCTTCCATTTTTGAAATTCATTCTCGCTGGCAAAGTCTTTACGGGTCAGCAGAATGCGCCCTGTAGCACTTGGATATACAATGGCTTCTTTGCTGTGCTTGTTTTGGGCGTAGTCGCTTTTTTTATCAAACATGTGAAGTCCTCCGTTCCGATTTTTTGGTGCAAAATCGAAACGGAGAAGGTGGTGAACGACAGCGGGGTATAAGGGGCGGCTTACAGGAAGCGGCCGAAATTCGCCTGCTTTCTGCAAAACTAGATAGAATCCATAAATCCCCAAGCAAGCAAAAAAGGACAGTATTCTTCCGTAAGATGAAAAATACTGTCCTTTGGTTATATAAAGTTATTTGACGGTTGCGATATATGAATGGAGCACCGTCTTTATTTCAAACTCCCCAAGCTTTTCATTAAGATAAACATAGCGCATCCCCAGCAATAATTTAAGTATTAATGGAAAAGTAAAAAAGTTCCGAATCTGCTAAATGGCAGACTCAGAACACATTTTTGCAACCAGACTATCATAGCATTCAGAAATGCCTTAGATTCTTGGCTTTGCGTCCCTGCCTTTTGACAGGTTTACCCTTTCTAATATTCAGTTCTTATATTAGTACCTGTATGACATATTTTAATTGATTTTCAATATCCTCTTATAAAATTATGTAATGAAATTCCCTATTGGGGACAAAAATATAATTTTTTGTCGTATTATTAAGGAATTGTTTCTAATGGAAATATAAATGCGCCCTCATGGATTATTCTTCTATTATCCAAGAGAATATACAATTATTCCATTAGGATAGGGGGCATTAAAATGACAAAAGACGAACTGGCTTTGATTGTCGGTAGTAATATACGAAAATATCGTTTGGAGCATAAACTTACACAGGATCAGTTGGCAGAAAAGCTCGGTAAGAGCACCTCCTTTTGTGCCAATCTGGAACGAGGAAAAAAATCTATGAGCATTATGACTTTAAGAGATATCGCAGACGCCTTGGAAATCAGTTGCGATTGTCTTTTATATGAAGAAAATACGAGACCCCGTATAGGGAACATAGAGGTGCTCTTGAACGGCAAACCGGACTCTTTTATAATATCCATAGAGAGGATGATTCGGTTCTGTATCTCGGAATTTTTAAAAAATGGTGTCGAAAATAGATAAAAATACAGTAAATAGATAGGGCGGTGAGAAGATGGGGCTTAACGATAACCAGCGTCGCGCCATTGACGAGTTATATCAGAATATGTTCAATCCATTGTCGGCTTATGCACAAAGCGCGCTGAATGACCGGACTCTGGCTGAAGAAGCTGTTCAGGACACATTCAGGATCGCGTGTGCAAGAGCCGACAAATTGCTATCCAGTCCCAATCCGAAGGGCTGGCTGTTAAATGCCCTCAAGTATGTCATTCAGAATATGGTTCGCAGCCGGGCATATCTTAATAGCATTTTTATTTCCTCTTTGGATTTTGACGAGAACATCATATTGGAAGAAGCAGATGTACCTGATCCTGATGTGGATTTATTGTATTCCGACTTATCAGTTGGCGAAGACTATAAATTGATTAAAAAAATTGCGTTGGACAGGTATTCAATGCTGGAGGCAGCGCAGGAACTTGGAATATCCATTGAAGCTTGTAAAAAGCGAGTTCAGCGTGCCAAGAGGAGGCTAAAGAAGCGGCTTGAAGAAAAAAATTAATTTGACTTGTCCCCAAAGCCTTAGTTGGATACATATATTAAAAGAAGGGGGTTACATGGATGCCCGAATTTGGGAAAAACAAGCATAAGGACTACTCAGCATTTGACAATATGAGTACGGAAATGTTAGAAGATATTCTCCGGGCTGATTCTCAGTTGCCAATTAACGAGGATTCCGATAATGAAGCGATTTTATATATAATGGAGGTGATTGCAAAACGAGAGAAGGAGCACCCTACTGGGAGATTTCAAGATGGTCACCAGGCATGGGAGTCCTTTAGCGAGAACTATCTGCCTTTTATTGAAGATGATAAATCCCTTTACGATTTCGAAGATGATTTTGCGGAAGAACAAACGGGCATCAAATATTTACCCTCTACTATACCATTCCAATCACATAAAAAGAGTATCTTATCGCGTGTAGTTTTTGTAACTGCCGCTGTGATTGCGTTACTCTTTGCCAGCACCGTGACAGCAAGTGCCTTTGGGTTCAATCTGTGGGGAGCTGTTGCACAATGGACGAGGGACACATTCGGGTTCTCAACTACAGCTTCTATTAGCGAAGATTCAGAGCAAAAAGATAGTGCCAATAGACTTCAAAATGAACTCAATCAATATGGAATAACAACCGCTTTGGCGCCCACATGGTATCCCGACGGATATTCACTTGAAAACATCGATGTAGCAGAAACGCCTGCACGCACAACATTTATTGCGACATTTGATAACAATGGCCAAGAAATATTAATTACTATTGTGGCCATGACCGACTCTCCCAACCGCGTTTATGAAAAGGACGGAGATGATGTTACTGTATACTCCGTTAATCAGATTAAGCACTATATTATGACAAATCTCGATAACATTAACGTGGTCTGGGCAACAGAAAACTACGAATGCTCAATTTCCGGTGTACTATCATTAAAGGACGCAGAAAAAATGATAGATTCAATTTACGAAAGGAACTCATCATGAAAAGAAAATTTGCTAGTGCTCTTGCGGTATTTTTAGTTATTATTTTGTGTGTTGCGCCAACAGCCAGCGCGGCTTCAATACAAGCAAGTTACTATTTAACGGCCTATAGTGCTTATCTTTATTCTGAAGGTGATGGTGATATATCCCTTTGGTTTGAGGTTCAAGGTACTAAGACTATGGATGAAATTGGGGCTTTAAGCATACGCCTACAAGAAAAACCGAGCGGATCAACTACATGGACTACTGTTAAGACGTACAATTATGTTGATTATCCGAATTTACTTGGATATGATGATAACTTTTATTATTCCAACATATATTATGCTGGCACAGAAGGAAGTTCCTACAGAGCTTACGTAACTGTTTGGGCGGGTCTTGACGGAGAAGGGGATTCAAGAGTTATACTTACAGAAGCGATCATTGCATAGCATAATAGGTTTTATTAAAAAAGTCAGCACCCTGATAAAAGGCTGCTGACTTTTTTTGCTCTTTTTCAAATTAAATCTAAGTGCATGTCCCTTTTTGCTTTTATCAATACATATATTAGGTAAAGGCACCATTCAACATAAGTGTGCTTGGTGTGAAAATTATAGATGGGTGTCATGAAATGAAAGGGGTGAGACCAATGGGTTGCATAAGCGGCGCTTAAACTTTTCCTCAGCAGTGGCATTGAACAAAAGCGGCAACAAAATTATTAAGGAGGTTCTATTTATGAAAAAGCTTCTAAGTTTGATTATGACCTTGTGCATGGTCTTGGCAATGGCTGTCCCAGCTTTCGCAGCAGAAGTTAACACATCCACAGAAGCAGCTTCTTCAACAAATTCCGTTATTGATAGAAATGTTCCCGTTTCCGATGTTTTAGGTGGCATTTCTACAAGATCGACCTCCAAACCAACAGCATTCTGGGACTTGGATGATAGCACATACCATGCTGATTTAGAAGAGGTTGGAGTGGCGTGGTTATATACCAATTATTACTTCTATTCAAATGATGATGGTGAGATTTACGTTGATTATGACGTGCAGTCAGATGGAAACCCAGTCATAATGCGTATTGGCTTATATGATCTGGATGATGGCTCATGGACATTGTGGGATACCGACTATATTAACGTTGCTGGCGAGAATGGTGATGATAGTATGTATTTCTATAATTGCGATACATCTCATCGTTACGCAATTGCATTTACAAGTGTATTCGATGGATTTAGTCGCATTACTTTAAGTGGAGATGCATACATAAGCCATTAATTTAGCACAAAGAAAAAAGGGGGAATGGGGGTAGTTTATTCTCATCCCTCTTTTTTCTATTAAAATTAAAAAAAAATTGACATATATAGATCGCCGATATATAATCAATATATAGACAATCTATATATTGGAGGTGTAAATATGTCCGTAGATAAAAGCCTGTTAGCTGGCAGTACGACAATGCTTATATTAAAGCTTCTTGAAGAAGCCGATATGTATGGCTATCAGATGATTGAGGAACTGAGTATAAAATCCAAAAATGTTTTCGAATTAAAAGCGGGAACGCTGTACCCACTTCTCCACTTGTTGGAACAAAAAGAATTTGTTACTTCCTATGACAAATCAACCGATCAGGCAAGGATGCGAAAGTATTACAGTATTACGAAAGCTGGCCTTAAGCATCTTCATGAGAAAAAAAGGGAATGGCAAAGGGTCGCTTCCGCTGTGAATAATGTTTTGGGAGGTGTTAGCCTTGCAACAGCCTGACAAGATTTTAGATTATCTGGAAACGGTTCGTTGTCAGATACGGTGGAAAAGAGCCCAGCCTATCGTTCTGGAAGAACTCAGGAATCACATTTTCGACCAAATGGAGGCTTATCAAAAGAGCGGTCTTGATGATGAAAAAGCAACCGATCAGACGCTCGCGCAGATGGGTGATCCCGTTATGGTCGGGCAGCAGCTTGACCGTGCTCACCGTCCGCGTCCGGATTGGACGCTGCTTGGGCTAACAGGGGTCATTCTTTTATTGGGGCTTGTGGTGCAGAACGTGGTAGGTTCTGATTCTGAAAATATGAGGGCGATTGAGCATCAAATAATATGGGCTAGTATTTCAATTGTTGTTCTGTTCGCATCCTATTTTGCCGATTTTACAATCATCGGGAAATACCCCAAGTTTATATTTATTTTTCTCTGCGCACTTATCATCGCCAGCTTTTACTTTAGCAAAACGGTAAACGGCAGAGTAATTAACGTTATTTACCCGCTGCTGTTGTTCCCGACGGTTTATGCCGGTTTTGTGTATAGTATGAGAAATAAAGGCTATAGAGGGATCATCCTATGCGTAGCGGCATTTATCATCCCAGCTTTCCTCGCATTATTTGTGCTCAGCCTTACCATCCTTTTTTTGCTCTGCGCTTCGTGCCTTATCATCCTGACAGTATCGATTTTAAAAGGCTGGTTTCAAGTCAAAAAAAATGGGGCGTTGCTGATTCTGTATCTCTCCACTTTATTGGTTTTATCGGTGCTAGGAATGATGTCCCTGGGAATGTTTGGTGATGCATATGCCCAAAGTATACGCGTCACAATCAATCCTGATCTTGATTCGACAGGGTACGGCTATGTAGGTACCGTAATACAGCAACTTCTTTCCCATTCACAATTTATAGGCGAGGGGCTACCTATTGGTAGCTTTGAGACAAATAGGGTATCTGATTTCCTGCCCGACATCAACACCAATTATCTTTTGACCTATTTGATTTATCAGTTCGGCTGGATAGCTTTGATTATCGTAGTGGTCTTGTTTACCGCATTTATTGTCCGAGCGGGTATGCTCTGCAAAAAGCAGAAAAGCGTCCTTGGGTATTTAACATCACTTGCGATTATCTTAACCTTTGCAGTACAGATCATTGTATATATCGTATCAAATTTGGGATTCCTGTTGTTACCTCCGCTATTTCTGCCACTCATGTCTTACGGAGGAGTTGCTCTAGTAATAAATATGCTGCTGATCGGTTTTTTGCTTTCTGTATTTAGAACAGAAACATTAATGAAGGAAGAAACCGAAATATCAAAAACAGTTGCACAAGGGTAAGCGAGATCTATAAGTTTATGCGTTTCAGACTCATGATACGAAAAATCACCTGATTGCAATGTTGGTTGTGAACTACAATGGGCCAAATTCCGTTACTGGTACTCTGGCTTATAGCTTCTGAGTAGTGTGATCATAACGTACTCAAAAGATCAAAACTGCTAACACAAAAGGAAAAGCATGAAATTTGTAAGACAGTAATGGATACATAAGGGGCGGAAAACCGTCTCTTAATGTTTCGTATGTCTTGGATGATGTGTGGCAATCTGATTATCTACTGCCCTGTACCGACTGAAAAGGTCGGCACAGGGCAGTATTTATAATGGGTCTCAAACTGAGACACCATTTCAATGTAGGAATTCATCCGTTTGGCAGCGTAAAAAAGTTCTCCATTGGATGGAAAAGACGAACGACATTTAAATGCCGTCCGTCTTTATGATTTTTTTAGAATATGCTCAAACTTATAACTTTTCCTGATTGCTCATGGAAACAGCTTCCAAATATTTATTGATGATGATTTTAAGAGGGGTGATGTATTTGGGATCAACATTTTGCAGCTGCTCCATGATTAATGTAACGTCGTTATAGTCACTTTTCCTCATCAATATGGAGTCGCTTGATATGGAGGTAACTTCCGCAATTTTTTTAAGCGTTGCTATAGAAACGCCTACATTGCCCCTCTCCACATCGGATATGTACTGAGACGAAACATTTACTAACTCCGCAAATCGCTCTTGAGTATAGCCAATCTGTTCACGTACGGCTTTAATGTTTTCGCCTATTTGAATATTTAAGTCTTTTTTCTCTGGTTTTGGTTTCATTTTCCTTCCTCCTGTCACCTTTAGTTTATATAAGGGCGACAGCCTTATACACAGAGTGCCACTATTAGAATAATTAAGCGTATTACTTGAAAAAGCTGTTTATTTATGGTAATATGAGCAAAAACGGAGCTAAATAAAAAAACAGTCGAATTTGATTAAATCAGTGTATGGGATTCCGCGCAGGTTGGAACTTTATGGATTACTCCCGGCTTGATGAAAATACAAAGCAGGAGTTGCCACAGAATGACAATCCTGCTTTGCGTTATATTTCAAAATATGAAATCTTTAACTTTGATCTGAAGGAGGTGATAATATGCTTTTGAGAAAGGCAGAGCATTTTCGGATCAGCATTCTAAAGAATATATCAAGAGAAATCCTTTTTGAATATATACTTCGCGGAGATATATTTAAATATTCGTATAAATCTAATGAAACAGTGAACGTGAAAATACGGGACTATATCAAAGATAACAAGTATGCCGAACTAATACATCCCGATTCGCAGGAAGTTTTTATGAAAATGCTGGAAAATACATGCAATGGAAATATTAGGGTTGAATTTGAAGCCTTAATTAATATTTGTGGCGGCGGTTATAGATGGTATAGCATAACCCTTCAAAGCAAAACAGACGTATGGGGAAAAGTAAAAAAAGTTATTGGCAGCGCATGGGATATACACGCATTGATTACAGAGCGCGACCTTGCCGTTGAAAGAGCGGCTACCGACATGATGACGGGGATTTATAATAAAGTCACGATGGCTGAAAAAGTACAGCAACGGCTTAAATTGGATGGCGGCGTAACGTGTGCGATGCTGATGATAGATTTAGACGACTTTAAATATGTTAACGATCATTATGGACATGCGGTTGGCGATGAAGTTATACGGAATGTAGCCAACCTTCTTCAGCGTATATTTGATGCCGACGATCTGATCGGTCGATTTGGTGGCGATGAGTTTGTTGTCTTTATGCAGAATGTGTCAACCGATACTGTACGGAGGAAAGTTGAGCAATTCAGGCGTATTCTTGCAAATGGGCAAGATGATGCTCTTATGCTTACTTGCAGCATAGGCGTTCTTATTTTAGACGAAGCTGAGATTTCCCTTGATACACTATTACGAAGAGTAGATGCGGCTATGTACAAGATTAAGCATGATGGGAAAAATGGATACCATGTTTGGGAAACGTAAGGACATCAATGATTGCCCCGTTACCCGCTATTACGTAAGGAACGTGGAGTTAAGAGGGCCGGTTTCAATGGAGAAGGTTAATGGGGAGTGGTTATGATGGGGGTCGGTTTTGAGCTTTGCAAATTGGCCGCAGAGAGAGGCTTAGAAATGCCATTGTTTATACTTTCGTTTATCGTGCTAATTATATTGACTGTTATAGCAGCAAATTTTGAAAATAAGCCTTGTTTTACTTCGCTTTGCCGTAGTTGCAAGTATGAAAAAGGAAGACAAGAATGCGATTCATTTTTTTGTAGTTTATATAAACCTAGGCTACTAATTATGTGCAGGCGACGATCACCATGCCCAGTTGAGGAACTGATTAACAAGGTAAAACAGGAAAAGAGCTGCACAAACTCATATGTTACATTTGATAAACACGGCACTGTCAGTAGCATGAAAACGCGCTTTTAATTTCAAAGCAAACAGCCAGTGCTTTTATTCAGTCGGCCACGGGCAAAGTGTTTTCGGGCAATATTGCGGATAGCGTACATGCCACAACAGGCGGTTTAGGACAGGCGTTGGCCTGCAATGATAGCGGTAGCTGATAGCTGTACGCTGTATCTCTCCTAGTTTCTTTGTGCGCGGTATCCGTGTGTTGTAAGTATTGCCCGTCGTTTCGTTTGAAAAGACGGGCAATACGATGTTTTATGCTTAACTATACGCTTGTAAAAGTCGATGGGACAGCATAGCTCTTATGCTATGCATACCACTGTTGATGTTAAAATAATATTTTACTTGTGAGGGTGGTACCATGCGTAAGAAAAAACCAATAAATAAGTATGAGAAACAAAGAGCGGCAGAAAATGCCATCAGGAAAATTGCTGAACGTGAAGGCGTTACAGTCGAGTCCGTAAAAAAGCATATGCAAATTGCCATGATAAACGGTCTATGCAGCACAAATCCGAAGGTTAAAGCGTTTTGGGACAGTATCCCGCATGAAAAAGAAATTCCTACCCCTGAAGAATTTATTACATATGTGTCTATGACAATAATACGCAAGGATTCAATCTGATTATCTGTCGCCCTGTGCCGCCTGAAGAGTCCGGCACAGGGCAGTGTTTTTTGTGTCTCAAACTGAGACGCATTTCAACATGGGCTTCAATCGAATATATCGGGCCTGCCAATGGCGGTAAAGCCGCTGTCCGCGCAGTCGGTCACGACCACGTTGTTGTGTCCGCTGGAACAATGGGCAACTAAGATTCCGCCTGTGTCGCTCCAACCCACCACGATCCCGACGTGGCTGTCGTCCGGGTAAAAGGCAAGGTCTCCGGGCTGGGCTTCCTCCCATGAAATATCCGTGCAATAGGCGTGCTGGGAGATAACGCCTCCGCCGTGCCCAATCACATACCCTAAACTGTTGTGGAATACCCAGTCCACCCAGCCGGAACAGTCAAGGCCGTATGGACGATAGGTGCCGGTGGTGGAGCTGCCTGCCGCCGTGACCTTCTGCAAGGTTCCCCATTGGTTGTCCCAGCCTATGGCGCTGCTCTTGCCGCCCCAGAAGTAATTGACCTTCCCAACAAGGGTAAGGGCGGTTTCAACCGCCGCACGGCGCTCCGGGGAGAGATCGTCCGGCAGGGCTGCCAGTATGGCCGAAATGTCCGCGTCGGTGATGGTGAGGTTCCCGATCAGTTCGGCCAGAGCGTCACGCTCGGCCAGCAACTCGTCCAACGCGCTGTTTTGGTAGTCTGTGAAATTGTACTGCATCCGCATATCGTCGGCGGTCTTAGCGGTGATAGTGATATGTAGAATATACTCCGTCCAGCCGGGATCGTCCTCACTCTCTCCCGGATGGTCAATGGTCTCGACCTCCGACGTGATAGCGGTCATATCCCAAAATACATCGGTTAGCCGCTGTACCCGGTCGTCGTCTAGCGTGGCCACGTCAACGCCGTCCTCGGCACCGGCTGTTTTGGCGGCGAACACGGCCAGAATTTCCGGCCAGTCCGCCGCCTGTCCCTCGGTCTTGATGCTGTCATAGTCGCCGGTCTGCAATTCCTCCAGCTTGGCGTTGTAGGCCATGTTCACCGTTGACACGGCCTCGGAGACAGACACGGTGTCGGACGCACCGCTCTCGGCGGCAAAGAATATACTGAAGGGTGAATTGCCGATTGCCGAGACGACAAATACCATGATCAGCACGACCAGCAGGAGCTCGCCCCCGGTGATGCCGATAAGAGAAGCAATCAGCTTGACAGCGGCCTTTGTGACGGCAACCGCCGCTTTTTTGATCAGGTTCGCCGCTGTTTTCGCCGTTTTACGGGCCTGCGAAATCATCTGCCGGGCTGTTTGCCGCTGTGCGCTCCGCCGCGTCCGGCCGAGGGTCTGCGCGGCGGCTTTCGTGCGGCGGAGCTTTGTCCCGGCAGCTTTGCCGGATGCCTTTGCCGCCGCCCCGACGTTTTCACGGGTTTTGAGCGTGGCGGCGGTCGCGCGGGGGCGCTCCTTCGGCGTCGCCCCCCGCCGGGTGACGGCAGGGGCGGATTCCGACGCCTGCCATGTCCCTTTCGCCGCGGTGGGCTGTTTTCCCGCGCCGGTGCTTTTGGCGGCGGACGTACTGGGCGACGGCCCGGTCTGACGGCCCGGACGGGACGCGTCGGGTATTTTGTTTTCGGTGACGGTTTCCTCGCTCCGACGGGCGGTTTTCTCTTTCTGCGATTTGGCCGCGTCAGACCGGCACTTATCGTCGGGAGCTTTCTTCCGGTTTTGAACCTGCCGCCGTGTTTTGGAAGAATCGGCGGTACGCTGCCGGGGTTCCGTGGGGGAACGCTCCTTGGGCGCGTTGGGCTGCCCGGCCCCCTCCGGCGGCTCCGTACCGGCGGCGGGCGCTTCGTCCTGTCCGGCATAGGATTCCCGTTGTACCTTGGCTTTTCGTTTTCTGTCATGGTAACGCTGAACACCACCGGCCATGTCCTCCGTCACGCGCCTTGACCCGCGTTCGACCTGTCCGGTGGCATACTCGGTCTCGTTTTCCTCGCCGGGAACGCGCTGTTCAAGCTGGCGTTCATATTTGGATGAAAGCACCCGCGCCGCCTGTTTGGGGAACAGGACGGACGGGCTTTTTGCTTTTGGTTTCTCCATTTTGGGTTTTTCTCTCGGCTCAGGCACGGCTTCGCCTCCCTTCTGTTGCAATAAAAAAGCGCCCCGCTGCGGGCGCAATAATCCGTCTCATTTTGAGACGCAAAAAAGCGATTGTCTGCCTGTCAGTTTTCAGCAATTTTAGTGGTCATGAGGCGGTACAGCTCCGTATCGCGGGGGAATTCATTGATGAACGGCACAATAGAGCCGCCCACCTTGACCAGTCCATGCCCGGCGTCGGCGTTGGTGATGTAGGACATTTGGGTGGTAGAAATATTCAGGAGTTTGGCAAGCTCCCGCCGATCCGTCGCCGCCTGATTGAACAGCATGAGGAATTCCGAGTTTGCCAGCATGAGCCGGGCGGTGTCGGAGCGCAGGCACTCCTCGACATTCTGAGTAATGCCGGTGACGATGCCGCCGTATTTCCTAAACCGTTTCCAGCATTTATACAGGAAGGACGCCGAGTATTCCGTTGTGAAAAAGAGGTAGATTTCATCTATATAGATATGGGTATAGCGGCCCTTCTGCCGGTTGCGGATTACCCGGTTTAAGATGGAATCCAGCATGACCAGCAGCCCCAACGGTTTCAGATTTTCCCCCAGATCGTAGAGGTCGAAATTGAGGATACGGCTGTGTGCGTCGATGTTGGACTGATGGGCAAAGACGTTGAGACTGCCGGAGGTGAACAGCTCCAGGGACAGGGCGATGCCCTGGGCCTCCGGCTCCGGCTGCTTTTTCAATTCGTTGTAAAACTCCCGGAGCGTGGGCGGCTGGCCTTTATAGGCCCGTTTCATATAAGCACGGTAAATATTGGCCGTGCAGCGGTCGATGATGGACTTATCCCTCGCGGTAAGTTGACCGGCCCCCATGAGCTGTTCGCACAGCGACATGACAAATTCGCTTTTGAGGACAATGGGATTCTTGCCGTCCCCGTAGTCCTCGGCCATATCCATCGCGTTAATAAAGTTGGAGCTGGTGGCTGATATGTTGACCGTCTGTGTCCCCAGCGGAGACAGGGCCGCAACGAGGTCTCCATACTCGCGCTCAGGATCAATTAAAATAATATCGTCGTCGGTGGCAAGCGCGACAGATTCGATTTCCTCCTTGGCGGCAAAGGATTTCCCTGAGCCGGACACGCCCAGAAAAAATCCGTGAGGGTTTAAGAGTAGCTTGCGGTTGCAGATCAATAAATTTTTTGAGATTGCGTTCACGCCATAGTAAATGCCGCCCTTGTCCTGAATCTCCTGCACGTTGAACGGCATTAAAACAGCCGTGCTCTCGGTGGTCAGGGTGCGCATGGCCCGGATACGCCGCAGGCCGTAAGGCAGGGCGGTGTTCAGCCCGTCCTCCTGCTGATAGCGCAAGGGCGCGAACTGGCACAGGTGCTTACGGCCAAGGGAAAGCAGAGTTTCCGTGTCGGCGTCAAGCTGCTCCAGATTGTCGGCCACATGGACAAGGGTAACGGTGCCAAACATCATGCGCTGGTCGCGGGTGGAGAGGTCGTCCAGAAATTCCTTGGCCTCTGTGCGTAGCTGTTCTAAGTCATAGGGAACGGCGGCGGTAAAGTTATTGTTTGCATTCTGCTTCTGCTGCCAGCGGGTGATATCGGTCTCAATGGCAAGGATACGGCTCTGCATTTCCTTGACCGCTTCGTCGGTGGGGATGGGCAGGATATCCACCGACAGCATGAGGTTTCGGGAGAAGTCGGACAGCTCCGTGATCATGCTGTCCTTTATGTAGCTCGCAAACTCCCGCAGGAACAGGACGCGGCCCACCTTGCCGCCCATGTCAAAATGATTGGCCTTGAACTGGAGCCCGTCCGGGCAGATGTAGTCCCGGAAGTCGTGGCCCTTCCGGACGGTATCGGCCAGCTCAAAGTGGAAATACTGCTCGTCGCCGGGACGAAAAAAGTCGTGGAGGATACGCAGGCGGTCGGTGCTGGAGAGGGGGCGCGTCCCGGAATCCAGTTTGCCGAAGCTTTTGCCTAAATCGTTATCCACGCGGTTAAAGAAGATGCGGGACTCCTCCACGCTGCGCCGGGCGACGGAAATGGTGACGTACTTCTCCTGCACCAAATTATTGCTCTCCGCCGCCTTGCCGGTGAGGATGCCGTTATACTCCCGGCGGTAAGCGTCCATCGGATCGTCCCGTTCCTGCATGAGAACGGTACGCCGGAAGTCGTCGGCATTTAAGCGGCGGTTGCTGATGGTGATTTTGGTGGTGGCGTCGGTAGGCAACGCGTTGAGCACGCCGCAGTAGGCCAGGAACATTTCCGTTTGGTCGTCGTGGCCCGCCACGGCGTAGTTTATATCCGCAAAGCGCCATGTCCGGCTGTATTTGCCGCCCACCTGCCAGAGCCCGTCCGGGTAAACCTGCTTAATGGGGATGGACTGCTGAACGCTGCGGGGGATAAAGAAACGCTCCCGTTCGCTGCGGTTTGCGGCGGTCAGGGTTTTAATCATAGTCGGTGCTCTCCTTTCGGCCAAGGGCCTTGTAATAATAGTTCTCCGCATGGAACGGGCGCGGGGCGACGCAGATGAATTGAGACTTGATAAAAGCCCACGCGAACTGTTCAAAGGTCATTCCGTTGAACTGAAAAAAACCGGCCACGGCCACCGGAGCCGCGCCGACGATGCAAAACCAGCTCACCGTTTCCTGCCCCAACACGTCGCCTAACCCGAGATACAGGCCGACGGCCACGCCCACGGCCAGCACGGAGCAAAAAAACTGCCGGGCGGACAGCCCGAAGAAAATCGTTTCCCGGTGCTGCCGTACCTCTTTCGGAATTTTAATTTCCATCGTTGTTTTTTACCTCTATTTCAATTTTTTGACACGTTTTTGACAGTGTGAGATAATATTAGTAGGAAAATCTTATTAAAATCTTACATTAACGGAGGTGTCCCATATGAGTATCTTTCATCAGCTTTTGTTGTTCATCCTGATTCTCGTGCTGATCTCTGTAGGCTTCCGACTGGCGCTCCGGCTGCTGGTAAAGCTCCACCTTCTGCCCCTTGGCCTGTATCTGCTCATGACCCGGTTTTTCTTTCCAGACTGGGCGGCGGCACATGAGCTGCTGTACATGGGGCTGCTGGCGGCAATCATTGTCGGAACACTGGCTGTATGGCTGACCCCGGTAATCCGCCGCTTCCGGGAAGAGCGCAGGGCCAAGCAGGTCTTTCTGAGCGAACTCCAGTTTGCCAGAGAACACGGGTTGTCACCGGAGGACTACCACTTTGAATTCCATAATGGCGTTCCACTGATTGAATACGACAAATGAGGAAAGGCGGGCCAGATGGCCCGCCTTTCCTGCATAAGCATCCTTCCAAATGAAAGAGCATCCTGACGGACAAAATCAGGATGCTTTTTGTATTTGCCTATTTATTTGTGCCGGGAAAATACTTTCTTTCCATCGTCACCGGATGGACAGTTACGATGCCGAGCCCTTTATTCCCGGCGTAATCCAACATATATTTTGTACCGTCTCTGCCGCCGTCATGGACGGCAAGTACGAGCGAAGATGCGTCAACGAGACGTTGCCTGTGCTTAGACATACAGTCCGATGTATAGCGAGTCTGCAAAGTGATAACATCATCTACCTGAGCCAGAATATCGAAGTATCGCTCGGCGTCCTCATTTCGCCAATGGATGGACTGCTCCTCATACGGAAGATAGGCGATCAGCAGCACGTCACTGTTTTTCTTTTTCATTTCAAGGGCAAATTCGGAGCACCATGTAACCGGCCCCGGCGTCATCCCCGTCAGGAATGTTGTAACACCGCTCTGCACCAGCCTTTCAATTTCATACACTAAAACCATTTTCAATCGGCGGCAGTCGGGATGATTCTCGTCACTATCATAAGGTAGATTTTTAGGATTGGGACCTGCAAAGCAGCAACTCAGTGGATTCATTGATATTGTACACCTCTCAGATTTCAAATTGTCAGTTAAAAACTATTAGAGATTGTAAGTTAAAAACTCATTAAAGTCAAATAATAACTCCTCCATAATAGTAGCTATAAACTCATAACAACTTATGGAGGGGATACTTATGAATACATACGATAAGAAGGCCGTTGGTGAGCGAATCAGATCCCAGCGGAAAGCTCTCGGTTTATCACAGGAGGAATTTGCCGAGAGGATCGGGCGCGTTCCTAAGTTTTGCGCCGATATAGAGCGCGGGCAGGCCGGTATGTCAATAGAAACCATGCTCAAAATCTGTTCTTTGCTCAAGCTGTCCCCGAATGAGCTACTGCTCGGGCAGGAAAACGATCACAGCTCCGATGAGATTTCTCTGATTCTGGCGTCGCTGAATCATTGCACCGAACAGCAGCGCAAAGATGCTTGCGCCCTGCTCAAGCTCTTCCTGACCGCTATCCAGTAATAGGCGATAGGCGAATCACACCCCGAACATCTCCTTGACGATCCGGTCTGCGCCCTTGACCAGCCCCACCAGTACCAGCATATTGAAAATGGTTTCACCGATGTACTCCCAGCACATGGTAACGGAGGACAGCGACGTGTCGATGGCGGGTGTGCTGCCGGAGGCAAAGGCTGAAAAGATCAGGCAGGCCAGCACGATTACCGCGCCCTCCATGCACACGCCCACGTAGGATTTCAGAAAGGCTTTCCCCGCAAAGGAGGTCCCTTCTCCGGCAAAGCTGGCAAGGGGAATCGGAGCCAGCGCCGTATACATGTAGATTTTAAAAAAGCGCCCGTATACGGTCATAATCAAGATAAAAGACATAATCGTAATAAACAGGCTTCCCAGCAGAGAGACCAGCCCCAGCGGGATCGAGGCCAAAAAGCCCACGTTTTCCGTCGCGTCTACAATCTCCTGCGGGAGCGTCACGCTAGCCGACGCCATAAGGCCCACGCTGCCCATGACCGTTTGCACCACGCCGCCGCAGATGGAGAAAATCGTGGTCATAATGTCCATCGCGTAGCCCACTGCAACCTTGGCGGCAAGGAAGCGGATAAAATGCCTGAGCACAAATTCGGGCCGCTGAAAGTCCTTGAACGTGGCCGCTGTCTGAAAAATGCTCATGGCGAAGAACAGCACCAAAAGGCCGTAGCCGATGGCTTTCAGTCCGCCGTTGATGGTAACGATGGTGGTCCAGATATCCCCGCCCTTGAAGCTCTGCGGGGTCTCGGTCAGCAGGGACCATATCTCCGTCAGCTTACTGTTCCACGTATCAAATGCCGATTGCAGATTTCCCGCAATCCAGTTATCGCTCAATCAAATCTCACCTCGATTTCATATGGAAATGCGTCTCGTTTTGAGACGGATTACGATACGCCGATTGTCGTCAGGATTTCCTTGGCAAATGCTATAATCAGCCCGCCAAACAAGCCGAGAAAGCCCTGGGTGCGCTGGCTGGCGTCGTGGGACTGGATGCTCATGCCGATTTGGACCAGCCCCCAGCCAAGTACGATCACGCCGATGGCCCGGATGCATGAAAACACAAAATCGGACATGTTGTTTACGATGGTCAGCGGATCATCCGCGGCCAGCGCGGTCGTGGAGAGCACGGCGCAGAGCATGACGGATGTACCGGCCACATGTAAAAAGCGGCGGAGCCGTCTGCCCTGCCGCCTGTTCAGGGAATTGCCCTTGGGGGAAGCGTTCTTTTTCATGATACAATCTCCGTTTCTTCAAGAATTTCAATATCGTCCAGGCTTTCCACTGGAAAGTCCAGATCATCAATGGAATAGTCCGGGCATGGGATGTGGACATACGGCTCCGTGCCGCCGTCCTCGGTATATTTGAGATTGGGGTGTCCAAGAATGTCATATTTCTTATCCATAACTGGGCGCTCCCCGCGAATGAACAGCAGCGCATACTCGTTGTCCATCGCCCGCACCTCGTCGGGCGTCATGAGCTCCCGGCCCGTCTGCTGACGGCTGACGGAGCTGGAGCCGTGGGTGCCGCGCGTGACGCTGCTGCTCCGGGTGTCCAGCGTTTCCTTGCCAAGCAGCTCCGAGACGTATTTGTGGGAGGTCTGTTCGTTGCCGTTAAGGAACAGGAAGGAATCCGCATTGCCGGTGATGGATTCCCAGCTATCTTTGAACAGTGTCTTGAGCTGCGCCATGTTCTGGATAATCATGTTGATGGAGATTTCACGGGAACGGCACGTTGCCAGAACGCGCTCAAAATCATCGGGAAGGGCAATATTTGCAAACTCGTCAAAAATGCAGCGTACATGCACCGGGAGCCTACCGCCGTGGAGCTTGTCGGCCCGGTAGTAAAGCTCCTGAAAGCATTGGGTATAGAGCATCCCGATAATGTAGTTAAAACTGGTATCGTTGTCCGGCGTCACGCAGAAAAGCGCCCGCTTCCGCTCTCCGAGACTGCCGAGATTCAAGGTATCCCGGCTGGTCATATGGGCAATTTCAGTCAGGTTGAACGCGGCCAGCCGGACGGCGGCTCCCACTAAAATGCTTTTTGCTGTTTTGCCCGCCGCCTGCTTGAAAACCTTGTACTGCTTGACGGCGATGTGGTTCGGTTCTTCCTCCTCTAATGCCTCAAACAACAAATCCAGCGGTGACTGAAAATCGTCGTCGTCTTCACGCGCGCCGCCGTTTTCGATCATATACATGACCGTCTCAAAGTTCTGTTCCTCCGGCGGGGCCTCATGCATCAGGTAGAGCATCAGCGCGGAATCCAGCGCAATTTCGCTTTTCTCCCAAAACGGATCGTTCTGTTGCGCGTTTTTAGGCGTGGTGTTTTTTATGAGGTTGGTAATGAGCTTGAGCACGTCCTTATCGTCTCTGAGGTAAACGAAGGGATTGTAAAAATCCGACCGGGCCGGGTCGATCAGGTCAAAGACCTGCACGTCGTAGCCCTGCCGAATCAGGAAGGGGGCCAGCGCCCGCACGGTTTCGCCCTTGCTGTCCGTGACCAAATATGAGGTTCCGACACCCGGCTTGTCACTGGCCTGCATGATATTGGGCTTTACGAAAAAGCGGGTCTTGCCCGCGCCGCTGCCGCCGACGACAAGAATGTTCAGGTTGCGCCGGTGCTTGCGCCCGTCCAGCCCCATCTGGACGTTTTGGGTCAGGATGATATTGGCCTCCGGTTTTTCCCTGTCCCGGTACTTCTTCCCGAGCTGACGGGGATCGCCCCACTTGGCGGAGCCGTGTTCCTCGCCGGGCCTGCGGTTTTCGCGGGCGGAGTAGTACAGCGCGATTGCAAAACCATACAGGGCCAGCGCCCCCAGCAGAAAAACCGGCGTGTGCGCCGTCCACCGAATAGAAAAAGGACGCTCCGCCAAATTGGAGAAGCGTCCCACAAGATCAATGACGGTCATGCCGTCCTCGTAGGCACAAGCGAGAACCGCCCCCGCCCCGAGTACCGGCACGGCCAGCAGCGCCCAGGTCAAAGCGGCGCTGCGGAAGCTCTTTTGTTGTTTCATGGTCGCCCTCCTCCGGCGGCTTAAAAATGCGTCTCAAAATGAGACCTATTTCCGGGCCTGCCGCCCCGCAGTCGTGGCGGGGCGGCGACAGGCTTCGGGAAACTGAGCGCCCCGGTCAGAGCGCCGTGCCTCCCATGATCGCCAAAGCCCGCGTCAGCGGGCTTTGAGGGTGTTTTCCCCTTGATTACCGATATTCCGCCGAACGGCCCCGGTCAAGGCCCGACCAGTCCGCAGACTGGTCGGCTCGTGGGCGATTGCGCCAGCAATCGTCCAGCCTTGAGGGGGGACGGGCGGCGGAATATTCTCCCCGTGGGGGAAAACACCTTTACCGTGTTGTCCGGTGAATGGGTGTGCGACTGCGCTGCTGCGGGGTGATATCCCGTTCGATGGAACCGCCGATTTGCTTGCTCATGTCCTGCACGCAGTCAAGAGCCTGCCGCCGCTCCTGCGACTCCCAGCCCTCATAGAGTGCGGCCACGCCGGACACGTCGGGCAGCTCCCGGTCGATTCCGAACCGGCGGCACAGGATGTAGGACACGCTCTGCGCGTCCAGCTCGCATTCTTCCCGGTCATAGTTGCGGTTGGCTCCCTTGGCATGGAATCGGGATTGGGCAACCTCGGCGGCAATCGCGGAAAAGCTGACGGTATCCTCGTAGCCGGGGTTAATGACCAACTCCATCTGCGCCTCGTCGTAGAGCGCCGGGGCGTCCAGCTCCTTGTCGATGGTGACGGGAACGGCGGAATAGTTCAGCAGGGTGGTCAATGCCTCCTCCATTTCCTTTGTGCCGTTCTGGAGCTGGGTTTCCTTGACGGAGCGCCCCTGTGTCTGCCGGATATCGTAAGCATCTGTGAGAACGGTCGCTTTACTGAAGGCGGTACGGGCAAAGATTTTGACGCCTTTATTGGCTTCTGTGTCCACTATGGAGCGTCCCAGCGTGCCCCAGCGGTCGCGGGTGCCGAACCGGGTTGCCTCCGGGTCCTGAACCATGACCAGGGCGATATTGCCCGCGCTGTACGTCGGGTTATTTCCCTGCATGTCCAGATACCGGGCGTAGGCTTCGGGGCTACTGGTAATCTCCGTGATTCCCGCGTCCTGCATCGACGAGGCGGTTTCCCGTTCAACCTGCCGTTCCAGCTTCCATTGGGTATCGCTCTGGGTTTTCTGGCTGACGATTTGTTCAAGATTTGCCATAGTAAAATTACCTCCTGATTATTTTTTCATTATCTTGTTTGTGTCGGAGTGGTGCGGCTGCGCTGTGGCGATTTGCCCCCGCGCATATCCTCGGACGCGGCCCGCAGAGCGGCCAAACGGCCCTTGACGGAGGGCTTTTCATCGGTCGTCCTCGTCTCCGTCCTCGATGGATTCGAGCCACTCCCGCGCTCGGGTGAGGAGCTCCCGGGTCGAGCGCGGGGGCCTGCTTTTTTTGCTGCGTTGTCCTCCTGTTCTTTACCGGGGACGATATACCCCATTTTCTCCAAGACGCGATTGACCTGTGAAACGCTGTCAGCGTTGGTCATTAGGTCTACAATCCCGGTGCTGTTATTTTTCTCCTTGACGGCAGAGTACAGAATGCCGTACTTACGTGCAAATGCGGCAAAGGTTTTCAAATCTTCTGCCTTAATGTGAAAAATACCGATGCCACGGCGCTCTTTCAGCAGCCGCACCATATTGGTTTTGCCCATGAGCTTTTTGTTATCTTGGGCAAGGGCCAGCAGAAAGGCCGCAAGGTTTTTACTCCCTGCGGCCAGTAGCTTAACGGACGCTTCGGTAATCTGGATACCCTCGCGCACCATCAGGTCGGCGGCTTCGCTTCCCTCCATAAAAAATCACTTCCTTAAAAAAAGTTCCTGCGGGAAAGAGAAAGGCGGCGGGATTGCCCCGCCGCCCGTTCTCGCTATAACTGTGGATTATTCAGGAATTTCCGGTAAAATCATCGTCGTACATGGACCCCTGAATTTTAATGGTAATGCTTTGCGTTGTGGTCAGATAGACGTTGGAGCCGGTCAGCGCCGTGGCCTGGGGGTCAAGGGCCTTTACGGTGAAGGTGATCGTATAGGTGCCGTCCTTGGTTTCCACGGGGATGTAGATTTTCCGCGCGCCCGTCGCGCTGGAACTGCTTACCGAGAACTGCCATGTGCCGCTGACATACTCCAACGAAACGGTTTTGGCGGAAGTGAAGTTGTAGCTGGCCGTTACCGTGGTGCCGCTGACGTAGGAGGATGTGACGGGCAGGCTTACCGTGATGCCGTAGCCGCTCTTGGTGGCACCGCTGGTCAGCGTCCCGGAGCCGCCGTCGCCCAGCGTGGCGCTGCCCGCGCTCAGGGACGCAGCGGAGGCGAAGGTCGCGCTGATGGTGTGGGTCGAGGTCACGTTGCTGAACGTATAGGAGGACACCGCGCCGACCGACGAGCCGTCCACCTTCACGTCCGAAATCTTGTAGCCGGAGCTTGCGGAAATGGTGAAGGTTTTGCTGTTGCCCTCCATGACCGAGGTTGAACCGCTGGGGCTGATACTGCCGCCTGTTCCGGCGCTGGCTGTGATGGCATAGGTGTTCTCCACGAATGAGGCCGTGATCGTGTGCGCTTTTTTTACATTGCTGAAGGTGTAGGTGGATACCGTGCCAACGGAGTCGCCGTCAACGGTAACATCCGAAATTTTATACCCGGAATTTGCCGTGATGGTGAACGTCTTGCTGTTGCCTTTTTTAACAGAGGTGGAGCCGCTGGGACTGATGCTTCCGCCCGTTCCGACGGTAGCCGTTATGGTATATTTAGTTGTTGAGCTGCTGGAACTGCCTGAACTGCTTGAACTGCCCGAACTGCTGGAGCCGCTTGACCAAGGAAGATATTCGGAGCCGTCCGTGCCGCCCGAATAGCTTGCGGTGGCACGTACCGTTTCCGCCGCCGTATGCGCCGTTGCCATTCCCGCCGTATCACCGCTTGCATATGCTTTGTTATAATCTGCGGTATAACTCGCAATTTTATCTTGCTGGCTTGAGGACAAATACTTTGAATCGTATTGCGATACCACAGCCAGCGCCGGAGTACAAAAAGCAGCCGTCATAATAACGGCTGCCAGTAAAAAACCTATGCAATTTTTCAGCTTTTTCATATTCGCTTTTTCCTTTCATTCATGTTAAGGCGGTCATTTCGTTCCAATGGACACTCGCGGTAAAGGTGTTGACGTAGATTTCAACGTCTATATTGCGGGTCTCACCGGCCTTGGGGTCAGAAATGAAGTCATAATTTTGTTTGATCCAGGATATATCCGCGTTTTCGGGAACCGTAACCGTCAATACACCGCGTACATAAGTACCTGCGCTGGTACTGTGCCGCGAGTAATAGACGCACGAAAGGTCGGTCCTCAAGGCGATTGTTACTTTCCCAGCACTGTTAATCTCGTCCTCCACCCCGTAGGCTTCCGTCAGCACCAGTTTGGCAAAATCAATATCCGGCTGTTTGCCATAGGTATAGGTGTCGCCGGATGTTGCGCCGGTATAGGTGGTGGGCGTTACCCACGAATAGGTCGTGCTTTCAATGCCGTTCGGGTTGCGGAGCTTCCATTCGTTTGCGTTTTCAAAACCATAGGTGCCTGTAAAATATGCAAGCTGTGGATAACGGGCTTCTTGCTCTGCGTCTGTAAAGGAAGGGTCTTCATCAATAGATTCACAATACTCTTCCCAACTCATATCGTAATAGCTGTGCAGCCGGGTAATCTCCTCCGGGGTCAAAACGTCCTTGTAAATCTGAACGGTGGTGAACAACGGCGAGTAGCCCACCCACGCGCCGAGGGCTTCGGCTACATAGCGGATGGGAACGTAGGTGCGTTCCTCCCGGATCACCGCGGCCGTGTCCATCGTGACGGTGCTTGTGCTGCCGTCCTCCATGACTGTGATCGTATCGCTGCCAATCGGAACGGTGACGGTGACGCCGTTTCCCTCGATTACGGCAGACTGTGTTTCCTCATTCCAGCTTACCGACGCGCCCATCGTTTCAGCGACAAAGCGCACGGGAATGAGTGTCCGGCTGTTTTCATCGACGAATGGCTGTGCGTCCGGGAAGGTAACGGCTTCGCCGTTGTATTTTACCGTCAGGACGCTGGAGCCGATATCGGCTGTGGTGTTCGTGTCTGCTGCCGCCGCGCCGGTCATGCAAAGGGCGCTGACCATGATAGCAACGGCAACCAGCAGGGAAACTCTTTTCTTCATAGTGATGCCTCCTGTTATCCGTCTCATTTTGAGACGCGTTTTGTTTGTCCTGTAATGTTTGGGGAGTTTTTAATCTTTACATGCTCCCACCTCCCCTCAGCGCAAGTGCGGCGAGTTGGAGGGCTATGTAGGCGGGGGCGATATAGGTGCATAGGGGATTGTGACGCTCTAACGGCAGACGCTTGGTAAGGCCATAGGCTATTGCGCCAATACCGGCCAGCAAAAGGATTGCACCAAGTTCCAGCAGCCCGCAGGCAAAACCGAGACTGCACAATAGCTTGAAATCGCCTCCGGGGACTTCGCGCTTCAAGAGGCGCGCCGCTGCAAACAGCAGGACGGCGGTGACGACTAACCCCATTATACGCCAAAATGTGGGAAAGGCAAAGAAACCGGAAACAAGCAGTACAATGGGAACCAAATCGGGTATCTCCCGCCGCTTGCAATCGACAACGCCGCCGTAAATAAGAACGGCGGCGTTTAACAGGATAGGGATGTAGTTTATCATGGCCGTTACTCCGTCCGGTAGTTGGTTGACTGTACGGTAAAATCAAAGGTGATATCATCGAAGCCGTACTGTGAAAACAGCGTGGAGAACGTGACCGTTCCGGTGACGGTCAGGGTCGGGGACGTCGCCGTGCCGGTGATAGACAGGATTTTCACGGTATACTTGTCCGGCATGTCGGAGGCAAGGTAGCTCCTGAAATCGGCGGTCGCCGCCGACACGTTCAGATAGGAAATGTTGTCGGCGCGGTAGTCGTCGGACATGTTGCCCTCCACGGCGCTGTTGCAGCTTCGCAGTAAGATGGTCTCCGCGTCGTAATAGTTTTCATAGGCCGCGCCCATTTCCATGATCAGAAGCGATATGACCAGCAGGAAGAACACAAGGCCGATAAAGATAATGGTAATCCCGCCGGAGCAGTCTTTTAATATCCTTTTCACGACTTCCAGAACACCTCGCTCAATCCGGCTACCTTTACCTTAATAGGCAAGTCAACCGTAATGGGGCTTTCACCCAGCGTCAGAATGGTAATCCGGTAGCTGGTGGTCAGGGTCACGCTAAAGGTCTGCCGGAGCTGGATTTTCTTGCCGCTGTAGTACACAGCATCAACCTGAACGCCGATATCCTCCGCATCCGAATTCGACATGGAGGATATCAGGTTTTTGGTGTCTGCCTCGTCGTATTGCCCGGATATTTCAATGCTGCGCACCACGCGGCGGCACAGGTAGCTTGCGTTGTAATATTGCGTGATGTAGATCATGGCCGATACCAGCGTTGCGAAGATCAGAACGAGCATGGCGGTGGTCAACAGGAAAGAAACCGCTTCATCGCCCTTTTTCTCCCGCAGCAGGCTTCTCAGCTTTTTGACTATCGCCATGCCGCGCCCTCCTTTACCAGTTGGCGTTGAGCTTGTCCGACATTTTATCGAACATGTCCGAGAAGAAATCGGGGAAAAATGAATTGATCGCCACGATCAGCAGTCCGACGATAACCACGCCCACAATGATGCCGCCGATGGTGGAGGTGGCAAGCTCACCCCGGTTGCTGACGAGGACAGCCGCCACTTTGATGCCGGTATTTCTAACTTTTTCACGAATGGACTGAACGATTTTTTTCATGTTGCTATTCTCCTTTAAACTATAGAATTTAGATTATGGATCACGTACACGACGAGGACATACAGAATCATGGCGATACAGACGCCGATGGCCGGGTAATACGTCCTGCGCATTTTCCCCGGCCTGAGTGAGAGCTCTTTTCGTATGTTTTCCTTGGCTTGCTGCGCCATATCGTCGGCAAGGTAATTGAGCGTCGCGGACTGGTCGATGCCGAGGCTCATGCCTCGGAGCGCGCCGCAGAGCCGGGAGGCTTCCGAGGTTCCAAGGCGGTTCTCAAAATGAAGCAGGGCGGTCTGGACGTTGCCGGACCGCATTTCGGGCAGCAGGATATCCAGCTCGCCGCCCAGTTCCGACCCTGCCACCTTCCGGTACGCGCCGATCACGGCTTCCAAATCGCGGCTGCTTTGCAGGCTGCGGCAGATGGACCGGACGAACCGGGGCATTTCCGCTAAAACAGCGCGTTCCTTTGTTCGGATTCTCACGTTCAGCGCGTCGCGCTGCTTCATCAGGGCAAAAACCATTCCAAGGACGGCAATAAGAATGCCGAAATAAAAATGCAGGATAGAGCACGGTGCCGCAAGAAGGATTCCGGCTGCGACAATCAGATACCTTCGGGCTGTGTACTCCTGTGGGGTAATGGTTAGGCTTGCTTTCTCCAGATTCCGTTCCAGTCTGGACGCCGCGGCCTCATCCATCGGAACGGCGTGGGCTACAAGGGCGGTCAGTTGCTTCAGCGGCGGGGATGCCCAAATATCGTGTTGTTTACGCTGACGCCCGAACAGCTTGGAGAGTGTGCGGCTCCCGGCAAAGGAGCGCCCCTGAGTTACGGCGCAGATTGTTTTCAGGCCGAGGAACAGCAGCAGGGCGATGAGAAATAAGGTAAGTACAATCATGGCGTTTTCCTCCCTTACGTCAGAAGCGGCCGGTTGAGCTTGACTGCCTGAATCAGTGAGTACACCACCGCCGCCAACAGGAGCACAAGCAGGACTTGTCCCGGAATGGTGGTGATGAGAACTATGTAAGCGTCTTTCATGAGGACGCGGAAAATGAGCGGCGCGGAAAAAATCAGGGCCAGCACCGTGAAATACTCCCGCCAGATGGCGTACATGGCGGTATCCGCTTCCATCTGCGCCTGATGCACGTCGTTCATGGCGTCTACCACGGACATAGTGACGGTTTTCAGGCCCCGGTCGTCCTGGGCCAGCACCAGCGCGTCAATCCACTGCGAAAAATACGGATTATCCACCTGTAGCTCCATCCGGCGCAGGCCGGTTTTCACGCTGCCGTCGATCAGGCCGATGTAGGTAAGGAAGTTCCGAAACGGAGCCGGATACTCCAGCACGTCGATGTTGTCCTGTACAGTCTTCAAAAAGTCTTCCGTTATAATGTAGGAATTGGACAGGAGCATCATGGAGGCTTGCAGCTTTTCCACACGGCGGCTTTTGGATTGTGTTCGCTTGTAGCTCAAATAGAGCAGCGGCCCGAGCGCCCCCAAGACGCCGACTGATACGGCAAAAAACACGCTTGAAAAGAAGAGTTTTCCGCAGAGCGCGCCGCCGACAGCGCCAAGTACGGTAATAAGCCAGTAAACAGGCTGTGGTATATTCACGTCTGCAATCAGCCTGCGGCGCTTATCCTCCAGCCACAGGAGTTTTGTAAACGGCGTCCGTTTTCGGAGCCGGAAGCTCCCCGCCTTTTTGCCGCGCCTGCGCTGGGCGGCAATTTGTTCGTCAAGGCCGCTGAGAAGAAAAATCGCCGTGCTCACAAGCAGGAACACGGCAAAACAGGTTATTCCAATCATGACGGATTCAGTTCCTCCTTTTCGTCCGCGTTCGGGAACAGGCGGCGCAGTTCCTCTTCCGGTGCGCCGTTGTCCCGCAGGCGGCGGAACAGCTCCGGCGAAATGCCGCCCACTTTTTTGTGGGAGCCGTGAACCTTCACGATGCGCCCGCGCTGGTCTCGCTCCGTTTTGCTGATAACAAAGCGGAAGAGCATCCGGCCTTTGAGCTTGCCGCCCGAAACGCCCGTGGCTTCAAAGATTTCCATGTACTTGCGGCTGTTGTCTTTGAGCTGCTTTTTGTAAACCATAATGGGCCACGCGCTCACGCACATTTCAAGTAGAAGCTCGTCCGATAGGCCGGTCTTCGCCAAGTGGCACATGGACACTAGGCGGCGGTAGGCGTCGCGGGCATTGTCGGCATGAAAGGCGGTCAGAATGGTATGCCCGGTCTGTCCTGCCACTGCCGCCTGATATGCGGCTCCGTCCCGGACTTCGGCGGGAACGATCAGCGCGGGATGGAACCGCAGGGAGCTTATAATCAGGTCCAGCATGGTAATCGGGTTCGGCGGGTCTTTCGTCACGGTGTAGAGTACCCGCGCCGGACGGTCGTTTCCCTCGTCGTAGTCGGTCAGGTTTATCTCCCGGCTGTCCTCGATGATGAACACACGGTTGTTGTAGTCCTCGTTTTTCCGTATGTACTCATTTAAGAGGTAGGCTTCATCGGTTGTCTTCCCGGCTCCGGTGCCGCCAGCCAGCCCAACGGAAATACCATTGCACAGGCAGAGAGTAAGAAAATACAGCATATCCGCCGACGCGGAGCCGGTATTCAAAAGCTGTTCCCGGGTGATGCTGCTTTTGCTCTGCTTTCGGATGGAGGCGATTACGCCGCGCTCCTGCGGAACCACCGGGGGGATCATGGCCGAAATGCGGGTGCCGTCCCCGGTATAGCTGTCCACACGCGGCGTCTGCGCGTCCAGTATCATGCCGCCCATACGCACCATGCGCTTTACGATATCCAGCGCCGCCGACGGCGTCGTGAAGGCTTCCTCTCCGTACAGATATTTGATGTGGTCGGGGTAGTTGATTTCAATGACGCTGTAGCCGTTTATATTGATTTCCTCCACGTTCGGGTCGTGGAGATAGTCGGTGAGGACGCCGAGGCCCGCCATGTCCTGATAGATTTTCTCGACAAGCCCCGCCTGTTCAAACTCTTTCCCCGCAAGGGCCTCCACGCAGTATTTGAGAATGAGCGTTTTCAAGGTTTTGGCGGCGTCCATGCTTCCGAGGGCGGAAGAAAGCTCCGCCGAATGCTTTTCCGCAATGACGGAGCGTACCGTTTCCAAAAGCCTCGGATAGTCGAAATCTCCGGGTTCGTCCACAGCCACGGATTGCGTTGCTTGCAGGATGGAGAGATATTCATAGGCCGTAATACTCATAGATTCATCACCTCACACAGTTGGTTGATAGCGTCCACATACGCGCGGCCCTTTTTGCCGGGCAGTCCAAACAAAAGCCGTTCCTCATTTTGCAGGAACGGCGCTTCCGGGATATATGGAATCGTGATGGCCGGGGTCACGTCCAGCAGGCGGCACATGGCGCTGTAATCAAAATCCGACGTGACCTCCGAACTGACGTAGACGGCCCGGCTCCGTACCGTCTGCAAGGCCCGCGTATTTGCCATGTGCCAGAGAGCGCCGGAGACGTGCCCGCCCAAACAGAGAAGGACGGTATCCGCTTTGTTCAGCGACCACGCGGCTACAAGATTATCCGGCTGAGACGGGCAATCCACGATCACCACGTCAAAGGTGAGCCGCGCCAGCTCCAGAAGCGTCTTGACCTGTTCATCGGTGCAATCGCTTTCAAAAACGTCGGTTTCGGTTGGCGCGGCAAGCACGTAAAAAAGCTCGTCTATCCGGCACACGGTCTGCTTGATTCCCGTGCCGCCCCGGAGCGCCGCCCGCAGGCTATGTTCCTCCGGGATTTTCACGCCCAGAAGCGCGGATAGCTCACTGTAGGCCGCAGGGGAAATGAGGCAGACGCTTTGATCGCCACGGCTGACGGCATGGGCGAGATTGACGGCCAAGGTGGTTTTCCCGGCCTGGGGTGCGCCCCAAATTGAGCAGATGCTCATGACTGCGCCCCCGTTTCCCGCAGTACCAGATGTAGGGCCTCGTCCTTTTCCAGCCCAATGAGCACCTTGGCCTGTTGCTCGTCCACAGTAAAAACCACATACGCCGGGGCAAGGTCGTAATCCGTGGAATCGGCGTCGGAGTTTGCCGTGAGTTCAGCGTCGATATCGTCCAGAGATACCAGCTTGCTGTTGAGCACCTTATACACGGTTACGGCGGTCAAGGCTTCGCTGACTACGGCGGAGCCGCTTTCCTCCATGTAGCCGTAAACGTCCACGGTATCGCCCGCCCGGAGGATACCGGCAAGGCCGGAGGATTCGGACGGCAAGCTGATGGTCAGCAGATAGGTTCCTTCGGACAGACCGTAGCCGGTTTTGGAAGCGTTTTTTTCATAGGCTTCCGCATTTATGAAGCTGTCCCGCCAAAGGTATTCCCCGGCGTGAATCGTTTCCCCGGCGACAAGCCCGACTATTTCCGCCTTGTCTTTGACCACGTTGTCCGGGAGGCCGTAGGAACCGACCTCCCGGACGGTCAGCATATCGTCGGTAATCGCGGAGCCGTATTCTACGGCCTGCTTGAGCGTTACGATTTCCGTCGTGGAGGCTTTGGCGCTGTACAGCCTGGGCAGCAGCACAAAGGCCAGTATCCCGGCCAACAGCAGGCACATCCCGCCGATAAAAAGTTTGTTGCGGAATAGTTTTAGCAATTACATCCACCTCAGTTCTTAACGCTCATTGCCGGAGCGCGGCTTATTCTTATGGGACGGCAGCTTTTCCGGCTTATCGGTCTCCTTTTTATCGCCGCCTTGAAGAGAAATAAGCTGGGCTTCCATGCTGTCTACGTACATTTCCTCCGTTTTTTGCTGTGCCTGCTGGAGCTTTGATACAACATTGGTTACGTCGTTGAATAGGGCGTAATACATCTTCTGATAGTCCGGCATTATTATCCACGCCCCTTTCGGTTCCCGGTTTCCCGGCCCTGTTCCTTGACGGTGAGAATACCGTCCAGCGTGGTTGCCGTAATCCTGAGCCGTTCTGCGACGGCAATGTCATTTTTCACGGCTTCATCCACGGTTTTCCCGCAGACCACCAGCACATGGGCGCGGCGCAGGAAATCCCGGCCAATGTCAATGCCGTCCTTGTGCTCCTGCGGAATGGCGTCGTTCAAAAAAAGCGGCAGGAACAAAACCGGGCAAACGGGCGTAAAACCCGCATCATACACCTTGCGGCAGTACCGCGCCGCGTTCTCGGTGTTTTCAATGTCATCCGCGCCCCAGGGGGCGGTGATGTAGGCAAGGGGTCTTTTCATATTGGGTACTCCTTTCAAAAATTGGGGGAAATAAAATATGGGCGAAGGAAAACCCTCGCCCATGCTGATGTGTACTATGAATTTTTGTGCTGAAATGAAAAAAGCCCGCTGTAAAAGCGGGCTTTCAATCGTATATGGAGTTTACCGTTCCGGCGCGTTTTTGGACAGGTCGGGCAGCTTAATTCGGAACATCCGGCAATAATCCTTCTGCGCTTCAACTTCGCATTCGGCAATCAGCCGTACAAACGCGGCGTCGCTGGGGGCGCTGCCGCGCTGGGCCTGCTGCAAGGCCGTGATGTAATCGTGCCGCAGGACGGGCGGGATGGAAACAATGCAGTAACCCTTGTTCACTAAAATGAGGTTCATGACGAGCCGTGCCGTGCGTCCGTTGCCGTCC